>Ga0209700_101211_pt1 | contig 52748 bp, 29 predicted proteins | sample SiratroredBW_FD_187528 | JGI IMG/M metagenome (GOLD analysis project Ga0209700, IMG submission 187528) | Root nodule microbial communities of legume samples collected from California, USA - Siratro red BW (SPAdes) (version 2) | ecosystem: Host-associated > Plants > Roots > Nodule | place: USA...
AAAAAAAAAATATATATATATATATATATATATATATATATATATATATATATATATAATCATTATTGATAAAAGTTTAATAGGTCATATCTAACCTGAACAATAATGGGTTTAGTTCCTCATAATCATGAGAACACTAAACATACAAAATGAATAATGGAATAGATGATGATTATATCAAGAAACCTTAAGACTACCATCCAAGACTGACTCTTTCTTTGTTTTGGCTCTAAATGATTTAACCTTAACATAGTAACATCGGACTCAACTTCACTGTAGAAGTGCATGGTTCAATTGGTGTCCGGCTCAACTCCAATATTGTCATACACAACTTAGCTACATCAATTCTCTTTTATATATCTTTATTCATAGACTTCAATCTTATTCTTTTAAATCCAATACTTCCTATTTGTTTTTTATATAAAATAAGATAAATTAATGTAACTTTTCATTCTCATACTTTAATAAAACCTAATAAAATAAAAAGATAAGTCAACTTTAAATTTAGAAAAAGTTGATTCTTTTATAACCCAAATTGTAATAAAAATAAATTTTATCACTTTTTCATTGTTATTTAAACTGTATATATAGAGTATGTGTTTCCTTTATCAATATAGATAGTGCACTTTTTCAACATGGATAACAAAGTGTTTTTCGTTATAATTTTTTTTGTTATATTCTTGCTTCACCATGTATTTATTGTTGGTGCAAAATCACAAACTCCACTATGTTTTTATCCATCCAATGAGTTTATCTTAGAGTAAAAATACTTATCGTGCATTATAATATACGTAATTATTTCATGAAGTTATAAAATTTTTATAACGATTAGCACTTCCTCAAACTTCATTGAGACCAAATCCTCTAAAAAGGTTCATAACTAAATGGATACTGATAACTCATTGGGTAAAATGTTTTATTTTACTGTGAACAAGAAAAAGTCATGCAGCCTTAGAACATAGAAACAACTAAAACAAGTGTAGCGTTAAGTTTTAAAATATTTGACTTATAAATTAAAATATTTAAGAATTCATATTATAAAATTATGTAATAATTGAATGCTTAAAAGATTCACACACATAAATATATAAAAGATCTAATACTATAATAATTCTTACTACCAATAACTCATGTCGCCACCTCTACCATGATTTATTAAAATTGTTTATTGGCGTTTAGATTTTTATTAAATGGCATTAAAACTAGTTGTTAGTGTTACCAAGAGTGTTCTAACATGTGGGTGATATATGAGTAAAATATTTAAATGTTTTATTATTTTTCCTTGACAAAGTTAGAACGTGATATTTGATATGTTTGAGATGATGGAAATATAAGAAAAAATATTTACAAGTTATTTGTATTAAAATTTTGAGTTAAAGATGGTATTAGTTATTAGTATACAGTATCCGTGTCTCTCAGAAAATCAAAATCAAAATGATACTAATTATTATTTTCCCTATTTTTATAACAGTTACTAATATATATATATATATATATATATATATATATATATATATATATATATATATATATAAGAAAAAATGAAATATTATATATTTTTTATCAAATGTTACATAGTTAATAATATTATATAAAAAATTATTTTGTTTATTCAATCATTAAATTATAATTTCATATCATCATAATTATTCATATTAAAATTGAATAATAATAATTAAGTGATTAATTGATTCCTATTTTAATATAAAGTGAAAAATATACATTATATTTATTTTTATCTATATAAGCGAGATATCAAGTAATTTTAGATTAATATAAAATTTTATATACATTTAACTTTGAATCTGTTGAAGAGAATATAGAAAAAAATAAGATAAAAACAATATTGTAATAATTTTTGTTATTAAAACCCTAAACATGTTTAATTCCATTTTCTTATTAGGAAAGAATAAATTAAATATAGAAAGGACATTTGAAGAATGTCTCAATCCTTATAAAAAAGTGTTTAAGGCTAGCAACCTTCTAACTACTTGATACCCACACTCCAATACACCAAAACATGGTATCTTAAATGAAACTCTAAATTTTCCTTCCCATCTAATAGCAAAACATGGTATTCCAAGTCTAGATTACTCTGTATGGTTCACACGCCTCCAGCATAGGCTTGGCACTCCATTAGCATGTTCCTCCTTTGAGTCCTTGTGAGGTTTTGTTTGATTGGCCCAAGTGTAATTACATACACCCTGCATTTACAAGCCAAACCCATCCCCGCCATAGTAATAGGATGCAAGTGCTCAGTGGAAACCGATAAACCAGACTCCTTACCCCATGATGATATTAAATTAAATTGAAATTATGGCAAAATTAAGTTAAAATAAAGCTGAAATTAAAGACACAATTATTTGAAACCTGCCCAAACTTTTTTACCTCGTTAACATTTTTTTTATTTTTTATTTCTTTCAATCCTACTTTTTTCTATTTAATTTTTAGGTAAAATAAGAAGAATTAATATAACTTTTCATTCTCAGAACCAGTAATAAATTATTAATAAAATAAAGAAATAAATATATTTTAAACTTAGAAAGAATTAATTTTATTATGAAAATTGATTTCAGAATATGATAAAAAATAAATGTTATTAAATAGTAATGGAGGGATGATGAAGATTGTAGAGGAGGAAAGAGCGCGAATGGTGAAACAAATTGAAACAGAAGATTTTGAAAAAGAAAAACAAAATAAGACTCAGAATTTTAAATATGACGACGCTACAAAATAAAAATTAAATAAATAATATAACGTCTCATAAACTGATGCTTAATATATATATATATATGAATTATTATAAACTTTTCATTAAAAATAAAAAGAAAATGAAATTAAAGCGTTGGACTAGTCAACATTACTTAAAAAATAAAGTTAATATGTAAACCTAGCCGATGTTATGTACTCTTTTTACGAAAATAAAAACAACAATTTATAAATACTAAGCTTTATTTATTTATTTATTTTTTCAATGTCCAATTTATTATAAATAATTTTTCAATGCCTATTTTATGTCTCACTCACCAACGCTAGATATATTTTATATTTTTATTTATTTTAATTCATTATTGTTGTCAATTAAGAGTGGTGGGTTTAGTCAACCCAAAATTTTAGAGTTTTATTAAAATGAATTTGACCAACCCTAATAACACTAATTGTGCGAACTTTTGCAGTAAAATATATCATTTTAAAGTTTAATACAAAAGATTATTAGAGTTTAGTTTCATAGTTGTCAAAATGATATCGTTTTCTTAGTCTTTTTCTTGAAATTTAGTAAATATAGAAGGTTTCTCCATTGAGTAAACTTTTTTTGTTAAAGGTTTCAAGAGCATAGAGAATGATGAAGTACATTTGTGTGTGGTCATAATTTTTTTATTATTTTATTAGTGAAAATCTAAATTAATTTTGTTTAAGTAGTTTGATGTCGATTAGAGTTTGTATTGAACAAATGAAAAACCTATTGTGTAAAAATAGTTTTTATTTCTTATCTTTTCTTTTCCATTTCCGAAATAATTATTTCTTGATATTTTGAATAAGGTCTAAAACCGTGAGAATAATTAAAATTTCTGTTATGGAAGCTTCTTTTTTATTACATTCCTTGATTCAAATATTATCCTTCAATTGAACTTTTTAAAATGAAATTGGAAAAGATTTTTCAAGAAACTATGTGGTGAAAAGAAAATCAAAGATAATTCACCTCTTGAATTCAGCCGTTATTCAACATGAACGATTATGACAACAAAATTGTTACTTATGTATTGTCGTAGAGCTAAACTTGAATTAGTTTATTTCTGTTTATGATTCTTAGTTATTTTTGTTAATTATATTAGTCATGCTTTTTGGTGATTATATTTAACTTTTTTATTTAACTATAGTTATTTAATTCAATAATGGTTGTTTTCAAAATAAATAAAATCTATTAATATTATTCAAATGGAAAAATGCTATTTTTTTTCGTTTGACCTTCTACTAATTGATTTTTTAATTAAAAGTATAAGTTTATGTATAAGAAAATGCTTTGCTATGTGAACACAATTTTATTAAATGATCCCTTTTAGATTTTATGAATGGAGGTAAGTTTGAATGTTTATTGGTTGAAGTTAATTTTTTTTAATTGTGAAGAATAAAATTAATGGAAGCACTTTACAGGGTGTTCTAATGTTATTACAAATCAATATTACCAACAAAAGCAATCATCTAATAGTGCAAACTACTAACAGTATCTAAAATATTTATTAAACAATATCCCCTTTTACATAAATCCATAAAAAATTTAGACATATAGGTAGAAAAATACTAACTCCCTTTCCTCCTGCTGCTAAGTCCCAGACATCTCTATAATGCTAATTTGTCCTCTCTGATAGTGTACCAAAAGCGTTCGACGATAAAGTTGAAAAGAATTCTACTACACCTATAATTGGGTGTGCTCTTTACTTCACTTCTGATGCATAGTTCCTGCAAGACAACCTTTCAAGACCAACAAACCAAATCAGATCATCGTATTAATTAAGAAAGAGCTTTTAAACACTGTATAGGGCAAAAGAGTCTATCTGAGTAGGAGAACCGAAGCCCCTTAATTCTATGTTTCATCCAATACTATCCCTTTACCTGAGCCCGACAAAAAATTTCTACAGTGTCTACTACTCCATTGCTAAACACCACCTGGTTTCTATAATTCCATATTTCTGTCACGATGGCCACCTACATTACTTTCCACAATTGGGGTTACCTTTACTAGTTAGCATCGTTAAGTGAAAATGTTGGAAGTGATTAGGAATGGACTCATGGCTAACAGAAACCAAGCCCACCCACCTCTCGCACTCATCCCAGACTCTCTATGCCATTACATATTTGACAAAAAGATGTTGTGTCGTCTCGTTCATCTGTTCACATAACGGACACAAGAGAGTTCCCAGGTTTATCCCTCTACGACCCATACCGTGATTTTAAAACCTCTCTCCTCAATCCATTTTCCTGTCTTCCAAGGCACCATTTCCACTTAGTTAGCAAGGCATCATTAAAGTTACCTATGTCCTTAATCCCCACCCTCCTGCCTCCACTTGCCTACTTACCTTCTCCTAACTAACCCACAAAATTTTCCTACCTTCAGAGTCCCAACCTCACAGGAATTTAGCTTGTATCTTTTTTTTATTTGATTACGCATAGTGGTCGGTGCTTTAAAGAAGGAAAAAGTAGTATAGGAGTAGTGAAGTAATTACAAATTTGATGAGACACACCCTGCCCGCCATGGATAATAATCTTCCCTTCCACTTCAATAGCCTATGCTTAATCCTATCTATCACATGATCCCAAAATGATACTCTCCTTGGGTTCCCACCAATGATAATCCCAAGATACTTAAAAGGTATCTTCATCTATCTAGAATTCAAACACCTAGAAAAGACATATAATTCTTGCCGACTAACTCCTACCCCTCCTACATTACTCTTCTGGAAATTAACCCTTAACCCTGAAGCCAATTCGAAACTTCGCATAATAACTTTAACTGACAAGACATCTCTGTAAGTTGGTTGACAAAATATAATCATATCATTCGCAAACTGTAACAGGTCAACATGTACTCCATTTCCTCCTACGACCACCCCTTGAAGTAGGTTACTACTTTTTGCTTCCCTAACTAGACCCGTCAATCCCTCTGCCACAATTAAAAATAAAAACAGTGTCAATGGATCACCTTGCCTTAGCCCCTTCCTCGGTTTAAACTCCTTCATAGGACTTCCATTAATTAAGATCGAAATCGTGGCTGATTCTAAACACATTTTGATCCATTTAACCCACTTATCATTAAATCCCAACCTCCCCATCATATAATATAAAAGCTCCCAATCCACTGAGTCATACGACTTTTCAAAGTCCACCTTAACCATTACACTCGTCTTCTTTTCCTTCTTCAGATAATCTATCGTTTCATTGGCTATCACAACACTATCTAGCATTTTAATCAGTGACCAATTTTGGTCATTTAGTGATCGATTTTTGGGTCACTATCAGTGATTTTTCTAGTAGTGTTCTACTTAGAAATGCCGATTGGTGAATATCTATAACACTTGGTAACACATGTTTGAGCCTGTTTGCCAAAACTTTAGACAATATTTTATATACACTTCACCAACAATATAGGTCTATAATCATTTAGGCTAGTCGGGGTCTTTCATTTGGGAACCAAAGACTATAAAAGATGTATTACATCCCCTAAAAATAAAGCTAGTATCCTGAAAGTATAATATAGCCCACTCCAATAACCTTCAAATTATTTGAGTTTAAATATTTAAGTGCTCTAAATTTGTATGTAAAACCTAATAAATATAATATTTGTGACTATGAATATTAAGTTGCTTGTTTTTTTAAATAATAGTAAGATTATCACAAGACTTTATTGTTCTATAATGACTCACTGGTTATGTGAAAGTGAAAGAGGAAATATCAATATCCTTAATTTTGACATATACATTTGTGTACATGTTTACATGAAATCATATATTTATTCTAAAACTATGTCATCAAAATGTATCTAATTTATAAATAAATGTTATGCTATTACTTAATGTTTTAAATAATATTATAAATCTTGTTAACTTCTACAAGACCAAGTAAACAATAAGATGCTCTAAATTTATGTTTTGTATTTAGTAATGCACTATTAATGAAGAAGCAAAAGAGTTTCGCTTCTATTAGTATATAGATCTTTCGCAAGTGAGAAGATGAGAAAATCGGAGAAAGTCTTTATTTTATTTATCTTTGTTTATTCTTATTTTTTTAGTCAAATAATTTTACTTTTAATTCTCTAATATAAACATAAAACAAAATAGAACTCATCCAACTATTTTGGTTTATTGAATTTTGGTGAACCTTAAATTGTAATAAAAAGTTTAAGAATATCTAGAGCTTACTAAACATTCAAAGTTTTTATTTCTCATTTAAAAGGTTTTTGATGGTTGAAAGGTTAGTTTAAGAAGTGCACCACCTAGTTATATGATATTTGAAAGTACGATTATTATAAAAATAGTAGAAAAATAACATGAAATAACGTGAAGATTAATTTTATTATAAAAGATTAAAAAAATTTATACTTTGTAATAATTCATATTTGAAATAATTTAGGTTTAAAAGTTTATAAATATAGTTTGTTTCTTCACGAAGTATTTACTCATTTTTTTATTCATTAAATATTTCTAAAAATTTCTTTTAATTCTTGTTAACTTGAATATCCGAAAGTATTTTACAAAATAGATTTTTATTTTGTATTTTCTCAACAAGTTCGTCTATTACTTTCAAAGGATCCGGCTTAACCCGTAACTAAACTTTTCCAAAGCTTATCTAAATTTAAATTTACCTTATACAGTTTTCAATCACTCCCAATAATAGCAAGTAAAAGTAAAAGGGTTATTCTTGGAAGCTACACACTGCATAGCCTCCAAATTGATGATGAGCATAGTTTGATTTCTACAAATGGATGTAGAAAAAATGATGGGTGGAGATGGACTAACAGAGCTCCATCTCCCATAGCTGCATGCACACAAAATATTACGTTAGCTTAGGAACTTCAAAAGTGGGCACAACAAAACTCTTTCAACACTAACGGTGCAAGCAAACAGGCACAACAGGTGGGAGAGTGGCATTTAGGAGATTGAAGGGAAAAGTGAAGGGTAGAAGAGTAATTAGAGGGAGAAGGAAGAAAGGAAAGAGGTGTGATGTTGAGAAGTGAGAGAATAGCCACAAAAGCCGCTGTGAAGGGGTCTCTATCGGTGTCACCCCACGGGGTAACCAACCGACCGTTGGGACCCTCATTTGTTCCTTTCATAATCTCTAACGGGACCCTCTCCAACGGCGTACACACAACACAATCAATCCAACTCTGTTTTTCACTCGCTCCATCTTAAATTCTTAAGAGGGAAGACAAAAACTCAACAAAATCAAACTAATAACTCTTCTATAATTTAGGCTGAGGGAACAATTTTCCCCTCACAATTAATGCAAAGAAAAATTCGTCCTAAACCACCCCCTTTCGTCCAAATCCAAAATTCATCCACATTCAACTTTCCATATATATACACTTCCATTCATCCCTCTTTGTCTATACATTTATGGTTCCTTAGCATATCTTTGATACACATTTTATTATACAGAAAAAAAAACCACATGTATAATTTTTATATTAACCACTCAAGAGTGAGTTGTGTAGTTAATATTTTCGTAATAAGTTTATTATTATTATCTGTCTTTGAAACTTGTATTGATTTGTGATTAGATGATAGTATCAAATTGTTTTTCATGTGAGGATTTTTTCTTCCTGTTTCGTAATCAAAGTCAGAATCACATGTCTAAGAAATTTGAGTATTTTCTACTCAAACTAATAGACCATTAATAGAGACGGTTTATTAATGATTAATGACAGATATTCCTAAAATGTTGTGGCTATGAAGTATTATAGTTAGCTAAAGACAAATGTTGATAAGTACTCCACACTTGCCAAAATTAAGAAATGAAATGCAAATGTTTTAATTTTAATTAATTGTTTTTCTCTCTTAAATTAATTTTTTCATAGAGGTCTTCCTAAAATACTTGTGAAAAGATATTTTTTTATAAATTTTAAAGGCAAATATAACAAGTATAAAACATTTAATTATAATAGGAAAGAAAACTTTTGTTATATTAACAATACAAATTAATTCATGTTTATTTATTGAATAGTTAAACATATTTAATAAGTTATATTAAATATTTATTAATTAATATCTTTTAAGCAATTTAACACCATGTTCGATCAGAATTCAATAATGAACACATCTTTTAGTAAAATCGGTCCAAACCCACTAAATATCCATGACTTGAAATTTATATTTTAAGTCTAAAATAAATGTAAACAATCTTTCTAATTTGACCCTATCATGGCTTGATCCAACTTTAGTCCCTGACATCTTAAAAAATAATTGTTCTTTATAAATTTTGGACTTCGTTTCATATGCTCAAATTGAGGCTAAACTCTTTTGTTTTCAACTCATTGTAATTCTTGAACTTGTATCGGATTAAAGTATCCGTTTAATCACTTCTAAGTGTGAATAAAAAAAATAAGAAGGCAGTATAAATAATTTATATAAAAAAGACTCTATATAATCTTATTATAGAACAAGTAAGTTTGTAAGTTTCTTTAATTAATTCAAATACGTCCGATATTTAAGGACACTTTTAGGCTTATAACTTTAGATACACCTAGCTTTACTTTAATAGTTTTTTTCTACAAGAAAAATATTACTAAAAAAGAAAAGTTGTTTAGAGATCAATTTTAGCTACTAAATGAAATAGTTACTGATTGTGATCAAAATAGTTATTAAATTACATTTTGGTTACTAAATAACTATACAAAATATAGAAGTAATGATTGAATTTAGTGATCAATTAAGTCAAATAATTGGTATCTAACATTAGTTACCAAGGTTTTAGTGACCTATACCATTATATTCTTAATTAGATACCAATTTAGAATATAATTACATAGGTTACTAAAACTTTGGTATCTAATTTTAGATACCAATTATTTGACTTAATTAGTCACTAAATTCAACCATTATTTCTATTTTGTAGTTATTTAACAACCAAAATTTAATTTGATAACTATTTTAATCACAATTAACAATCATTTTATTTGGTAGCTATATATTCGTCTCTAATATTTTTTTCTTGTAATGTATGTTTAGAAAATAACATATATATAACCCTTATTTACTTATTTTTTGAACATCACATATATAACCCTTGATAATGAAAATTACAATTAATAAAAGTGTAAGAATGTGATTATCTTAAAATTCCTTATGCCTAGAAACACTATAAAAAAAATTATTTATTAATGATTTAGTATTGTATTGGCCCTATTATATATTATGAGTTTGTTGGTATATAGTTATCATACAAATATATATACAATTTTAGTAGTGCAGGATATTAATATATATCATCAATATATCAAGTGTATAACACATCAATTTTATAACCAGCTTTATAAATATTTTTTATACTCTTAGTTTGGTAAGGTAATTTATTCGTAAGGTGATGGGGCGAAAGATACTTAGACAAATGAAACTTCCAACGTGAAATTGATCAAGCTCCACAGGTTCTCTCATGGAATTATTTTATTTTTATATATGCTTTACAAAGTTTTTATAAAATACTTTTTTTGTCATATGAAAGATGTTATTTCACATTTTCCTTATTTCTCACTTTTAAAAATATTAGAAACATGTGGAATTTAATCTTGAAAAAAGAATCCAACATGCACTTTAAGTCTGGAGTGGATGGAATATAAAAGGAGAAAACGGATAAACACAAAAAATAAATAAAGGAAGAGAACTAAATTGATAAATTAATGCAATAAGATGAGAAACGAATAGAAAAATAAAAAGAACCGGGCAAATGAATAGAATAGATTAACAACAATCTTTTGATCTCGTGTACGACAATATTGGTTGGAATTTGGATAATGAAGAAACGATAAAGCAGTAGAAAACGAAAAAACACAAAGCACGATAAAGATAGGCAATCCGTTCTATGGCTTGAAAAGAAATCATCCGAAGAATACAAAAAGAGAAGAAGAATAAGTGAGATGAAAGATAGAGTGGGAAGAGGTAAATGCAATATTAAAGAAACATAATTTGCAGTAAAAGAAAAAAGACATTAAAAGATGATAAGGTGAGGTCCAAAGGTCTTCCAAGCGTGGTTGGTTCTCTATTCATATGCACACAGACTTGTAAGAAAATAAGCAAAAACATTTTGAGATGAGTGGAGTGATGGTGGCTGGTCGGGACAAGGTGGTACATCCGACAGAAGCTTTACATAGGAAATTGCCAAAAAGTAAAACCAGGGAATAGCTTCTATTCTACGTGGTTGACATGGTTAGCCCTTGGAGTTATCACTGTTTGTCTCCTAATATCCCTTTTGTGCTCCTTTAAATTTTGTAAGCATTAGAGGACACAAACAAAGGAAAAGAGCGATGGTGTGAGATGGGTGGTGCATGGTTCATGGTGCATGTGCTGGCTGCGTCTTCTTCTGCTCAGCACCGCCAAAACCCTTTATTCCATCCTATGAACTGTACCAATCCTGAGCCACCAATGGACCATGCTATCGCTTCGTAGAGGGAGCAAGCACCCATTAAGGGTCTCTTTCAGCTTTTTCTCCATGCATATATATGCCAATCTCTTTTCGCCAACTTCTGCATCACAACAACACAACAATTCTCTCTTCTCCCTCTGTGGGGTAAGTCTGTTCCTCTTCTCGAAGTTGGAGACACCAATTAACGTACAAGAAGCTGATAAAGAGAATACACACTTCTACCCCTACCAATCCACCTTAACTTAACACTTACCCGTTGCCTTCTTCTCACCGTTGCTTTCTCTTTTCTTCCTTACTTTTCACTTTTGTTTCTTTGTGGTGGGCATTTATGCATCTTTTTGTGTAAATATTTGAACGCTTTTTCATGAGTGAACCCATTTGTTCTCTGCTTGTGTTCTTCGTGTTTGAAAAATGAATTTGATGTAGGATAGGATATTCGACAATTTTTTTCATGGGTATTACTATTAACTTATGAAAAAGGTGAAATTTATTTTACGTCGTTTATTGTAAATACTTGTAAAAAAGCTTCTTGCAACATAATCTAACCTTAAACCTAGTCTTATTATATTATGATGACGAAGTTAATACTCTGGAATCCAGTCACTAGAGCGGAACTCTTACGGTGTTTCGTTATAGTTCATACTCTGTTTACTTAATCTGGATAATATTATAGCAACATTTTGCAATTATATAGAAAAAGAAATAAAATGATGAAAACATTAGAAAAAAATTAAAGTATTCCATTATGTCTTTTCGTATTGCGTATATCCTTTTTAGTAGTTCATTATCAAATAGGAAAATACTCGATGCATACCTCCATTTTAAGTTCGATTGGGAGTAAAAGAAAGAAAGATAAGAAGAGGAAAGAAATTATAGATGTAATAAATAATATGATAAGAAAATTAATAAATGAGATAGAAAAAAAAATAAAAAAAATAAGTATTAAGAAATAAGTTTATGTTAAGTCATTTTCACAACTTAGCTAATAAAGTAAGAATTGTCTCACATATATATTATAAATATTTTTATAATAGTAATTTATTAATGCGAATCTTCAATATTTTTTTTTCAAATTGTTTAACAATAAGTTTACTCAATTTTCTTAGCAATAAGATTGGGTATAAAAAATTAAGGTTATTTATGTATACATATAAAATATGATCATATTAAAATACTAAATTGTTTTCTCAAGTTGATGTTTTATATTATTCTAAATGAAATTAATATCGATAGTTGTTAGTGATAACTACTTGTATGCATCTATAAGCATATTAATTTTTTTTTCACTAATTCCGTTCATAATTATGTAATTGCTCTCATGTAACGAGTTTCCCCACATAAACTAGATCAAAATAATTACAATAATTAATTGATTGGAGCATCGATTGTATTCCTATTGTTATAATTTAAAGCAAGGAAGTTGAATTTCTTTTATATAAATAAACCTCAAATACTAAGTGACGCCCAACGAAAGAAAAAAGTGTATTATACATTATATAATATGATATGATAAAAAAATCAGAAATAAGAAGTTATAGATTATATGTAGATGTTTAAAAAGAAGAGTATTCATCTACCACTAGTTTTTAAGGAAGGAAGGAGACTTTATAGGCCATATTAAGAAATTAAAGTAGTTTTAGATCATTAACTACGATTAATTAATGGTGATCATAAGATTAGTAGATCTACAGAACGTAACCCGGCGGCTAAATTAATTATCAGTGTGACCTCTATGAGGTTTATTTATTGAATTGTGTTCTTTATTAGGTACCCCAACCCTACTAGAATATATATGTGAACAAACATAAAGGTAATTGGGGCCAAGGGGGTGGAAAGGTGTGCAACAAAGGTGCACTCTCACGTCCAAAACTTGTTTTTCCTAATTCAGTAAATGCGTCCCAATCATAAATATATTGATTGAATGATAAAAATATACTACTATACATTGCTTCTTTTGGCTCCAGGTCTTGTAAATCGGTGTTACTTTAGTTGGATAGGTGGGTAAAAGACAAGAGTGGATGGTCAAAATTAAAGGAGCAGAAAAGGTTGAAAATCACTAGTTAGCTAATTATACTATTTGGTTGGTAAATGATGAGGAATAGATCAAGAACTGGGTTCCCCAAGAAGCCACGTACTATGCCTTTGGTTGAAAATCACAAGTAATTGTACCATTTTCAAAGATTCGCCTGCCACACTTGCCATCAATGTTCAGAATAATTTTATCTTCTGCTTATTAGTGTTGACGTATCACAAAATCAAGTGTTTATGATTATTTGATTAATATACAAAGTGTAATGCAGCCTTCTTTTTCTTTTTCAAAGGACTGAAAATTTAGTTTGGCACGAAACTTTTTGCACATCTCTATGCATTCATCACGAATCTTCCCTTTCAGTGGGCTTGGAAAGTATTTAGCCAGCCATTGCAATAATCACTCTGGCAATGCAGGTGGTGTCCGACCACTCTGCCACCACCTCATCACACAGGAATATGGCTACATGATGAATGGGGAAGAATGTAATACAACCATAAAATTCACAAAATAAGATTTTTTTTGCCCCCTATTTGTTTATTAATGCACATTATACACGTCAAAAATGTAGAAATTTATCATTATATTTTCTTTTTCTTGTTTTTAATTATGCTTGGACTCTTAAATTCAATCTTCTAAGGACCATTCCCTTATTATGTTAGCATATACCAAATCCAAAGGTATCCAACATAATTTAGGAAAATGACTGATACGAAAGATGATTAGTGAAACATAGTTTATAGAATGACTAATATAAAAGATAATTAACTATATTTTATCAAGCATCCAAAAGTTAGACACGTCTTAATAGAATATAAGAAAAAGGCAGTTACTTTCTGCAAGAAAAACAATATGCTTATTGTACTTAATAAATCTTCAATATCCCTTTTTATTTTTATTTTAAAATTTATTTATAAATAATTTTTTTCTCTCTCTCATACTTAATCATGTATACAAATAAATTAAGTAAAAAGTAATTAACTTTTCTCCTTCTTCATAAATATTAACAATTTTTTTAAGTAATATTAAATTAGTTATCACAAATTAAATATATAAAAATAATATGTTAAACTGAATTTTTAAAACTAATCTTACTAAGTTGTAAATATCTTAACACATTCTCATCCTTTTTTGTTGCTGTTAAAATATGACAGATGTTTATCCAAATGTGAAAAAAAAAATATTTAATATATAAATTTTAAAATAAAAATAATAAAAATATTATTGACATATTGAAAATTTTATAAGTGTATGAAGCATTTTGTTTCGGGTAAGAAGCAACTGTATAAGAAAAAAGTCACTATAATAAAAAAAAGCTATTTAGACATTAAATTTTAGCTACCAAATAAAATGATTGTTAATTGTGACTAAAATAATCACTAAATTAGATTTTTATTGTTAAATAATTATAAAATAAAAATAATAATTGAATTTAGTAACCAATTAAGTCAAAACAATTGTAACTAACATTAACTACTAAGGTTTTAGTCACTTATACCATTATATTCTAAATTAGTCTAACTCAATTAGATACCATTTATAATCTAGTGGTATAAGTGACTAAAACCTTGGTAGCTAATGTTAGATACCAATTATCTTGACTTAATTAATCACTAAATTCAATCATTACTTTTATTTTGTAATTATTTAGCAACCAAAACCTAATTTGATGGTTTTTTTTTTGTCATAATTAGCAACCATTTATTTCGTAGCTAAAAATTAGTATCTAAATAGCTTTTTTCTTATATTGATAAAATATAATTTATATATTAAAAATATTATATATATATATATATATATATATATATTGATTTTTCAATTTTACATACTTAGACTTTTTGTATAGGTGAAACTATTTAATATTTAAATAAATAAATAAATATATGTAACAAATTTAATTTGAAATTTAGTTTATTCAAAAGTTTTTTTATTATTTTATATTTATATGATACTAAGCTTTTTAGTCTATTAATATTATAAATTTGGCAACTTTTTCTCGTTTAACAAAAATATATTGAGAAATTATCCTATTTAGTCTACTCTTTTATATATTTGAGAAAATATTTAACACGATAATAAGAATATTTTTCTATTTATATTAAATAGTACATTTTTATGGTGTTAGAAAAACAAAATATGAACATTAAAGTTGGAAGGTCTTTTATATCTTAATATTTTTTTAAATTTAATCTACACTTAATATTTTATTATCAATGAGCAATGACGCAGTTTATAATATTTTATTATTATTTCCTGATTACCAATAAATTACTTTTATTTTTTTAATTTATTTTTGTTAGTTAGTACGATTTTTCATTTGTTAAGGTTTTAAATATTATTAGATTTTTTTTGTTATCTTTCAAATTTCCATTCTATATTTGTTTTCTTTATTTTTTTTTATGAGAGTTATATCTACAATAGTATGAAAAAAATTATTTGATATGTATATTCTATTTTATCTTTAATAATATTTTAAAATTACATCATATAATTTAAAATGAAAAAATATTGTAAAAATAAAAAAATAAAAACAAACAAATAAAAATAATATAAACAAATTACTTTTTATTTTTTAATTTTGTTTTGGGAGTCAGTACTATTTTTCATTTGTTAATTTGTTTTTAAATATTAGTTTTAGTATATCTTAAAATAAGTGATTCTATAATTATAATTTTTTTTTTCATATTATCTTTTAAATTTCCATGCTATATTTATTGTTATATCTATAATAATATGAAAAAAATCATTTGATATGTATATTCTGTTTTATCTTTAATAATATTTTAATCTTACATCACATGATTTAAAATGAAAGATAATAATCTAAAAATAAAAAATAATTAAAAAATAAAAACATGGATGAAAAAAAAAAATATAAATACCCATCACCTTTGAGAAATCCATATTTTCACTTGCTCTTGAAAGATAAGAAATCTGTCAAAGTATAATTTTTCTTTGTTATTTTCCTTGTTAGGTGACCGCAAAAAGCAACATTTCTTCACCTACAAAAGTCTCAGTTAATGCTCTTGTCACTAACAACAATGTCAAACATCTTGAATTCATCAAAAATGCATGTCAACAATTTTCTTATCAAGGTTAGATGTGATAATTATTTCCTAAAAAGAAATATTTGTTCTTCTATTTTGTTGATACTCTTGTTATGGATTTCATGTCTTGTGTCGTTATGATATGTTCTGAATCTTTGATTGTTGTCAATATTTTGATAAAAAAAAAAGGTAAATTCATTTGATACTCATTGAGTTTCATATACTACTGATGGATGATTATGAATTTCTCAAATTTGTCAATGAAAAACAAATTAATGTTCCTTTCATTGGTATGTAATTAGTCCTTAACTTTTTTACTCAATTTTTTAAGTTTTGACTGACAAAACAATAGTAGAAAAATGACTTTTTACGTTGGTTTTGGAAGACATTCTATATCGGTTTTGGAACCGACATAGGTGTAGCTGACGTAGAAAGTCTTGGACACATAACTTCCTTTATACAACCGACATAATATGTACGTCACTACGTTGGTTGAAAAATAGAAACCAACATCATATACCCAACTAAAACAGCATAAAAAGTGGATACTACGTCGGTTGTAAGTTGGAACCGACGTAATAAGTCCAATTTTTCAGAAAAAAAAATTAATTGGTTGATAAATCTCTAATCGATATAAGAAAACACCACAAAAAATTTTAGAATTTTCTAGCAAGTATAGATATGTGAAATCAAAGGTTACAATCTACAAAAATGGGTGAAAAATAACAAAAAAGTAAAAAAGAAATCCTAAACAATGGAATTTTGAAATTTCCAAAGGCCCAACCGCCTTTGGCGGTTGGCCAACGGTTTCGTTAACCCATTTCAAACAACTTTCATTTTTGGAGTGTCTCAATCCGAACTCTCTATCAAAAGTTATGAACATTTGAAGTTTTTTCGTCCTAAAATTTTTGAAATCCAAAATCTCTGATACAAGCATACAGAAACCAGTCCAAGAATACAAATAATACAACAACATTTCAAAGATAAGAAAACATACCTCTTGTAGACACTAAGAGCAAAATCAGTGAATGCAAATGGACCTAAATGAAATATGCCAAAACCACTGAATGCAAAAATGGAGTGAATGAAACCACAAAGACAGTGAGAGTAAAGAAAAATGGAGGAGAACAACACGCAGTGAGAGTGAAATAGTGAAGAAGAAGGCAAAAGGGTGAAAGAGAAGGCAAAGCCACAAGGCTAAGTGAAAAAGAATGAAGTGTAGGAATGAAGCGGCGCGAGGGATAAATCCCTAATTTTTAACTCAAGGGAGATATTACGTCGGTTGGGAGGTCCCAACTGACGTAGTATCTGGCCAAACTTTATCTATTTTTTTTCCAGAATTCACCAGCATAATGTGAGGGAGATCCTATGTCGGTTGGGATCTCCCAACCAATGTAATATGACTACATATTACATCGATTGGGAACTCCCAACCGACGTAGTATCTCAAGCGCCATTTCAAAAATTTTAAATTTTAAATTTTTCAACCTTTTTTTACGTTGGTTATTTGTGGAATCGACATAGAATGTGGTATATTACGTCGGATTTATGTAAACTGACATAATATCTCTTTAAATATTTACAAAGTTTTTGTCGTGTTTTTGTTAACGTCGATCTTTTTTTAAGCAACATTATATCTAGAATGTGAACTTATTTTATAATTTGCAGTGATGTCTCCGGATGATAATAAGACTTCTGTAACAAGGCTATTGAATTTGGAGTATGTGATTATTGGGTTAAACCCTTACGAAAGGATGATCGACTCATGAATATGTGGACACACGTTAGTAGAAAGCACCTATCTCAAGATGAAAGACAAAAAGATGATAATAAAATAAGAGCAATAAGTGATAATTTTGAATTTGGTGCATGTTGTGTTTAGAGGAGCAACAACAGTTTTAGAGAAGCTGATGTTCACAATTCAAATAATAATCCATCTCGCACAAAAAAATCATTTTTTAGTATGATCACCACAACTGCATAAAACATTTGTAGATGCTATTGAGAAAGTTGGATTAGAAAGTATGATGCAATTGTTTTATTTTTCTTTATTTATTAATATTATTCATTAATATCGGTATTTTTTTTTGGTGCCATTGCCAGTTTTACTTTTTTTACTTGATTATTTTCTTTTAGATGTCGTGTTAAAGAAAATTCTCGAAAAAATGAAGTCCCTGGTCTAAAAATAGGACATGTTGCAAGTCATCTGCATGTTAGTTTTTATATGCATTTGATTTTCAAGGAACATTTCATTATTACTCCACCTTTTCATACCACTCTCTTATCACGTTTAGTGTTTAGTGAAGTGATTTTTACGGTCATAGTGGTTGAGTTATTGTTAACGTGAACTGAAATTTTAATTTTGATTGGCAGACTGAAAAATTTTGACACATCCACAAAATACAAAATACAAATAGAGGGATGACTGTATATGAAAGGAATCCACTTGCAACCTGTGCCTACTGCTACACTCACACATTTTCATCCTGATCTGGTAGGCAACGTGGGAACACAAGTAGAGGAATAATCTGATACAAATGTACAATTGGTTGACCATTTTCATGCAGAATCAGCTTTGTACATAATCATCTTTTAGAGAACTTTCTCAATGTTGTCCTTGCTGGGAACTCTAAATCATGCTACTAGACATAGATCATGTTTTCTATTTGATGAAGTGCTATTTGGCAATGAAGCAAGCAATGCTTAAAAAAATAATATGCAACCGTATTATCATCAAATTGATCCAACCAATTCACAGTCATCCTCCATGATAGTTTCTGAAAATCCAGCTCCCGATTTGCAGAATTACAACTTTAGCATGAGCATGGATCATGGTTTAGCGTCACCTCAATCAATCAAAAGTGAACACAAGGATTAATAATAAATTACTGCCGATTAAAAAAAATTATGTTTATGAAGGATATTGGTTATGTACGTGCTAAAATTGTAATACATGATTAATAATAAATTATATGTTTAGTATGTTATTGTTATGATAAATTATAATAAGCACTAGTTTTATATTTGAATATTGTAAAATCAGTGGTTAAAAAAATATTGAGAATATAAATAACAAAAGAATAATATAATTTCTCCTAACTTCTTATTATAAAATTTTGTTGTTTGAGTAATTAGATAATCATTGAGAATATAAAAAACAAAAAAAAAAACTAAGGAATACGTTATTTCATTAGTCATATGAATTTGATTATTAGACTGTGATAATATATAGTAGTTTACTGTTTCTCAAGCAACGTGCAGAACATTACTAGTTAATGATTTCTTTTTTCAATATATATTCATATTTCTGGAACTAGTTTTATTTTATAATAGAATATCATTTGACTATTGATTCATGTCAATTTTTTTCATATATCAACGGGTAGCTTACATTATTTTCACTAAAAAAATCATATAAACATAGGAATAAGCAAACATTTTAAATATAATGTATAAAATACTTATTGATTTAATATAATAACAAATTACATAAAAATATTTGTAAAACGTAGTTATCCAAACAAGCCAGAGTCAGCCCTCGTGATCTTCTTACAACAGACTATGGAATCAGAACATTATTTTTTCTTTCCTCCATACATCGGAAGTCCAATGAACTGCTGTGATCATAAATTAATCTAATCTTTATGAAATCAAAAGAATTATATGAACTGAACTGCCAACTTAACATTAGGTATCAAACCATGTGATCTTTAAATGAAGACTGCTTCTTCCTGCACCTCCGTATCATCTTCCCGCACCTCCATAATTTTCAAAATTCTAATAATAGACACGAGTAAATTACAAAATTATCCCTACTGCTATAAAAGAAGGTTTTTCATGGAAGGGGTACGATGCATTTCTGAACAGAGGTGGAAGGTGTCGCAGTGGTGGGAAGTTCCTACGGTATTAGAGTGGGGGGTTGAAGGCACTTTGGGTGGCCGTCGGTGGTTGTGGGTGGTTGAAAAACAACCACCGTCGTCTTCGTCGAGGTATCTGTTATTCATTTTTTCTGATTTTCATGGATTGTAGAAACCGTAGAAGTTTAATATTTACGGATTCTGTAAGCCTTAAGTTTAAAATCAATATTTACGCCTCTTACGGATTACACAAACTATAGTTATTTTAACATTCGTAAGAGCTTACGGTTTGTACAAACCGTAAGTGCATAGGTGTATAAGAGAACTCTACGGGTTGTACAAACCGTAAGATGTTCTGTTTTACGGTTCGTAGGAACTGTAAAAGTAATAGACATTACGATTTGTAGAAACCGCAAAGCATTTGTATTTTTTTTTTACTGCTTACGGCTTCTACAAACCGTAGAACATTTTTTTATCTACGGTTTGTAGAAGCCATAAGCAGTAAAAAAAAAACAAATGCTTTACGGTTTCTACAAACCGTAATGTCTATTACTTTTACGGTTTCTATAGACCGTAAAGCAGAAGTGACTTGAATTTTTATATTTGTTTTGATTTCTTAATGTGATTATTTTAAATATTTTCTTCAGTCTATCATGGAAGGAGAATATTTGAGTAAAGTTTCTGAAGAAGTAGATAAGATATCAGATATGGGAGAAGCACATCAAAGTAATGTTATGGTTAAGGAACATGAATGTGGTTTACATTTTTCAACGAATGAGGTAAATGAATTTACTTATATTAAATGCTTTTATTAGATAAATTGGGATAGTGACTTTGAAATTTTTTTAAATTTAGGTATTTCCTACCAGAGATAATTTACTTGAATGAGTGCGGAAGGTTGCTTTTCGTCTTGGATTTGTGGTTGTCATATTGGATTTGTAGAAAAATATTTTCTATTGTTCTATGGTTTGTACAAACCGCAGAAGAGAAATTTTGAATTACTTACGTTTTCTACAAACCGTAGAACAGTTTGACAGTGAAAAAAAAGTCGACCACTGCCGTCCTCCGCCACCAATCCACCACAACTACCTCTACAATCTAAATTAAACTTACAATGATGCTTACCTTCCTTTCAATTGCTTGAATGGGTGTCAAAATGATGGAAGTAGAAGTTTGTGGGTTACGGTTTTCACGAACCGTGAATAGAGAACAAGGATGGAGAACCAACGCCAACAATCAGCAACCAAGGTGCACTCAATGTAGATCTGCAGTGGCAAAGTAGGATACGAGCACTGACAGTGAAGGTGGAGGTGGAGGTGGAGGTGCAGCCGTCGTCGAATGGGGTTCAATGGAGTTGGAACGGGGTGCAGGCAAAGTGGAGGAAGAAAGGATGTGAAGGGTGGTGGAGGGTATTATGGGGTATGAAATTTTTTTAAAAAGGGTTAAACGGTAAATTTGCCTAGACTATGGAGGTCCAGGAAGATGATATGGAGGTGTAGGAAGAAACAGTCTTAAATGAAAATAACGGAAAAAGAATGCAAAAGGCTATTAGGCCTTCCAGGCCCAGGTGACCTGTTGGAGTTTCTTCCTGCACCCAACTTATTTTAGAATAATATTTTTGAATTTTTTTATTTAAGTTCCAAAATTGTAGATATTTTATATTTCTATCAATTCGTTGAGAATTTATTAATGTGTGATGATCTGATCAATTGTTAGGTGCCCGTATATGTAAATGGAATATAGATTTTTTTGAAAATTAAAAAACAAAATTAAAAATTATTCTACATCTTGCTCCTAAATATATTCTTAACTTTTTCTCTACATGGTCCTTTGTAATTTTTTTAATTATCCATACAATTTAAATTTTTAAATAACCTTTTTATGTCTTATCCTGAATGCACAAACTTGAGTGAGAAGTAAGTAGTTTCGTTTTAACTTAGTCTTTATTAAAAACTCACATAGAAAATGATTTTTTTTAATCTTTTAAAATTTCCATTTAATAAATTATATACTTTTAATTTGAATAATAGTTCCTGCCTGTACGTGCATTTATAGTTTTTGGTATTGTATATTTTTAAGTGTGTAACACCAACCGTGTTGGTAATATTAATCTAAAACCCACTATACAAAAGAAGTGTATTATTTCTTTATAAACTTTAGTTATAATGTAAACTATATATATAAATGTTTAGTTAAAACAGCTAAAAATTTTATTGGGTTTCTATTCGCTTTCATACGCATTATATAGACAAACATTAGGATAAGATGTTGAAAGAAATTATCATTGTTCTTATAAATTCAGAATGAGTTTAAATAAATTACAATCTTTTCATATATTATCTCTTTTGTGTTTTTCTTTTTATTTGGACGTATAAGATCGAGGTGCCTATAAAGGTATTCGGATCCAATAATCACTATAAGGTATTTATGAATTATAAATGCTATTAGATCTAATTTTACTTTTTCTATGATAAGTTATTCATACTATTTTGTGATTGACTTTTACTGTTATAGGCCTAATCTTCTCTTAACTTGTGTTTACAATTTGCTTAACAAGCTAATTTTGATAAAAGGTATTTGATTAAATTCTCATTTCAAGAATTTGTTGTTTAGATAATTTAGGTAGATAGTTAACTTGGATTATGATTCACCTAACATGGATGGGGATTATTGATCGTTTGAGATCGACATGGTCGAAAAGCCAAGAAACTGAACAGTACTTAGACTTCTCAAGTTTGAGTTTTCAAAGAATGTAGAGACTAATCCTGCGAGGTTGGGAGGTCGGGATATTGAACGGTAAGCTGGTCCCCAAACTCGAATGTTTGAAGAACGGTAGTGTTTTGAAAGAAAAATTCATTTGCCATATCGGATATACATATGAGCTCCCCAAGCACTCCCCAAGCACGAGCAATGAGAATTCGTAATAATTTGCGAACAGTCATATCTTCCTAGAACAACAAGTGCAATAAATGCTTGTCATGTGGTACAGAGGCACTTGAAATGTTACACTTTCTGGGCGGGCCATAAGATGCGAGGGGTTGGGGTTTGTGACTCTTCATTCACCTCCTTAATCCTACTCCTATAAATAGTGGGGTCAATCTTAGGTCCGCTCACAACCTTGTCTCTGATTGTCCTTTCAACGCGGTGTCGGGTCATGGACAATGGACAATGTATGTCACAATTGAGAGGAGTCAGATGAGCAGTTCTATTTTTATGCATGTATGTTGACTGTGTGCATGTTAAGTTTTCATTTAATGAGTTTATAATGGGTGTACTCCAGGTGTTGAACATGGCTCGATCCAACTACACCCGAATAGTTGGGCATCATTTCAAGCTTCCCAGATCTTGTGTGAAGCACTGCACATGCGGGAGACTCTTCAACCACTCCTCCATTTTTATAGTACCTGTCTCGACAGACAAGTGGGTTGTGCTTCCATTTTCATCCGCCAAACTAGGTTGTCTTCTCAGAAAGCTCTTGATTCGAGTTTTGAATAGTATCATTGAATGACTCTGCATTTACTAGATTTTTCTTTGTCTCACAATTTTTCTAACAAGGTCTAACTCTGTTCCGAGGCATTCTTCATTCAAGCCAATTGTCATTGTTGGGCTGACTTGCCAACTTCTACGAAAATAATGACTTTAGTGTTATAAGTAAACTTAAATGTACATACAACTAATGTCACTCAGCCTCTACATGTTACTGATAATGTTAGATGCACATGCAAAAAATATTATTTAATTCTACATGCAAATGGACACAGATGTAATCAATATTTTTAAGTTTCAGTAAGTAATTAGAGAACATTATACCCAATTAGTAGAAAAAAGAAAAATAATCCTAAAAAAAATCTTTACAAAATAAATAGTCATTTTTAAACTCGTTAGATTTCTTTACTTAGACTTTATATATGTAGGATATATTAGATAAAATGAAAAGATATCTAATACTTAAATACTCCATAGATAATCTTGTTTAATAAATGTAAGGAGAAAATGAAAGGAAATAATTTCTTAGGCGCAGTCATATTAAACATTAAAGATGCAAATACGATTTTTCAACAATTATTTTATTACTTTTTATTCATTCACTACAGGGATTAATTGCAAAGTATATTAACCGTATTTCAGTTTTCCTCATAGATACATAAACTATTTTAGAAAACTAACTATATTGCTCAACATTAAATCTTCCAAAATATTAACTGTCCATTCCTCTCATGGTTAGTAGTTGAGGAAACAATCATACGAAATCGAAGAGACTATTAAAGTTTATCTTTTTTTTTAATTATTTGTAATTATAGTTAAATTTTTATATTAATATTTAAAATGTTTAGTATAAATGTAAACCTTTATATTTATATGTTAAAAATATTTACTTACTAAGAATTTTAGTTATATAAATATAAACCTTTATAATGTATAATTTAATAGTTTATTTATTGAACTTGTGTAAATAAGAGAAGGTTTTTCTATCAACTAATTGAAGAAACCACCCAACCACTAAATTTTTAGAATTTGAAATTAAGTTTATTCAAAAGTTTTTTTATTATTTTATATTTATATGATACTAAGCTTTTTTGTTCATTAATATTATAAATTTGATAACTTTTTCTCGTTTAAAAAAAAATATAATAGGAAATTATCCTATATGATATACTCTTTTAAATAATTGAGAAAACATTTGTCAAGATACTAAGAAGATTTTTCGCTCTATATTAAATAGTATATTTTTATGCTGTTAACCAAAAATAAAATATGAACATTAAAGTTGGAAGGTCTTTTATACTTTAAGTAATATTTTTTAAATTTAATCCAAATTTAGTTTTTTTTTTCAAATCCTAAATATATTCTAATGCATCACACTCAATACTTTATTATCAATAGGGATCACTTGTGGGCCAACCTATATGAAAAAAATAAAATTTCATTAATTTCATAAAAAATTCTATTCAACCACGACTTTGATTTACGCTAAGTGTCGTGATTTCTTTCTATTCCTTAATTTGTGTCAATCTTTAAATATAAATATAAGACTCAAATCTGATTTGGACAATTAGTGGACCATTAGAAAAGAAAACATTCAGACAATTACGAAAGTTCAAAAGTAAAACAGTCATAGAAGGAACCTAGAGGAGGACAACAGTGGAGAGCGAGATGGAAGTTAGATAAGACAGATTGTATAAGTGTAGTATTGTTTTCAGACATTGAAAGAATTTATATGAGGATGAGGTCGTGTGGGTGAGAAATTTTGTTTTAAATTTTTTATTATTACACAGGCTAGCAGGCTGACTCGCCCTGCCCTGTTGTTGGCCCGTACGGGCTACGAGTTATGCAGGGTGGGCCTAAGTGGGTCAGCGGGCCAAAATAATGAGCCCATCCCACACTTTTTATAGCAGTCTACAAGCTAGCCTGCACAGCCCGCCTTGCTTTGCCATCTATGAACACAACATGATATAGATGCCTACAAAATACAATTGGAAGTAGCCTTAAGATTGAGCCTTGGGGATGATAATTTGCAACGACATTTGACAAATGCTAATCTTTTAACTATAGAAATGACTCTAATGGAGTCAATTCAACAACAAAGAAACTCAAAGACATTGGTAAGTACACTGCCTCTGAACCCCTTGTTCAGTTAAGGGCTAAAATCGGTGTTCAATGTCCTCAATTACGTGAGAGTATGACTTCATTTCCATCAATAAAGCTTCCCAGATCATCCTCTCATATATCTCCAAATCCATAATATTCCAACCCACTCCTCAATCACCATCACTACTAAAGATTACTTTTGATTAAGTCACTCTCAATATCTTCTTTCATCTACAACAAGCCTCAACCACAGCCTCCACATCATCTACTCCACCACAATTTGATCGACCACCAATCTTAGCACTACCATGGCATGTATCTACCTCATCAACTATAGAATATGATGACATGAAGTCATATGCAAATGATATGATCATCAAGAATATGGACATTGATGCCAAGCCAATCTCCATGGTGTCTTGTAGACATTTACATTTAAAAATGATAGACACAATTGTTTATTGCTTTATATACGATTGAACAAGTCTCCTACTCTAATTAAGATGCAAACAAAGATTATGTGATAATAGAGTCTGCCTCTAAGGACAAAACCGAAAAAGAAGATGAAGATGAAACCTAATAGCACCCTTTCAAGGTTCTTCCCTTCAGCTAATAGTGGTTGCCCTATGGAGACCTAAAAGGTCTACACCCCACAAGACTGTATAATAGTAGACTACACAAATGCTTAAGTTATGATGATAACAAATCTTATAAGTATCTTATACGCTTTTACATTCTTATGATTATGCTAACATTTGTTTCATGCGATGCAATTACAAGATCTTAGTAGACTTAACAATCTACCAAGTTTTAAAGTGATAGGCGGTTTATCACTCTATGTTGCAGTCTATATTGACTTGCAATAATTCTTGATTTAATTTGTTTATTCATTGTTGTTCAATTAATTAAGATGTAATTAAATACACACACACACACACACATATATATAATCTAGAATTAATCAAATAAACAAAGTGATCTCTAAACGTTAGATTTCATCTAAGGAAACATCTTAATGCAAAGACAGTTATGTAAAAAAAACTTTTGGAAACAATTCAAACAGAAATCGTGATTTGTTTATTTGTGTGAAAAACTATGCGTATTTACATCTTTGTTTTAAGAAAAGATCTTAAGAAAATATCAAGACTTTCCATATTGAGAATCTAACTTAAAAGAATTTCTCTAGAAGAACAGGACCTTCATGATCGAATCTTCAGTAGTCTTATCTAAAGGTGTTATATAAAGAGATCAAGGATGAAGAATAAGGTACAAAATACAATAACATACAAGATATACAAGTGATACATGAGAGAAGTTGCATAGAGTTTTATATAGTCTTATTAGTTGTTGAGCATCTGTCTTTCGGGTTGTGCGTAAACCTTTGTAAATTCTTCGCTCTATCAAGTTATACCCTCGTAAGCTTTATTTGTGCTATCTTTGAGATTATTTTAGAGTTCTTAGTCTCAGGGAGAGATTGGGAATGATACCTTGGAGAGGTTTGTGTACTAGTTGTAACCTAGAAAAATTTGTATACTAGTTGTAACCTGGAGGTGTTGATGTACTCATTATAATCAAGGTGTCTTGATTACTGGAATCTCTTAAGTTATTGACTTTAGGGAACTGGACATATCTAGATTTAGGTGAGCCATTATAAATTCTTGTGTGTTGTTTCTCTCCCTACTTTTACTAAGTTGTTTTGCTTTGCAAGTTGTTATATCTTGGTGCGTTAAATGGACTATTAGATGTCTACTTTATTCACTGTGAAAAGAGTCCTAGGCTTTATTCAACCCTTTTTTTTTTTAGCCAACTGTCCCCACATGCTCAAATTCCATAATCCTGACGACCGAGTAGCAATGAATTATTGTGGATAACGAAGTACCGGTTCCTACCTGAAATACCAGTATCGTTTGTCTCCTCTGAAACAACCCATGGTGTGTCCAAACATCCTCACTACAATTGTTTAAAAATCTTAAGCAAGAGAAAAATGTCAATCTCTCTAATTAAGTTTGTTGTTGAGTATCACTATGAGCATACAAACCCTGTAAAGCTTGCCTACAAAGGAGTTCAAGATTGTATCTTAGTATGGATGATGAAACAAAGTATGAAGAAAAAACTTCCTCTATTAATATACCTCCTCCACCTAGAAGAACTAGAGGGCCCACCTCCCTCCCTAAAGAATCTAATATATATCATCTTGGTGTACTCTTACTCTGCCAAGGAGATTTATATAAGAAATGCATATGTGTAGATAATGAATCCTTTTCCAGATGATGAAATCCCTTTTTGAAGTTCTCGTCAACCTTATTGAGATTAGATTGTGGGAACAAAAAGGGACATGCTTCTTCCTTGGATTTGTCAGTCAAAGCTTTACCACACGCATTTGCTATTTGAGCTCGATCGTATCCATCAGTGAAGAGATTGATAAATGAAAGGATTAAGTGGATCTAATTGAGCTAAGGATGATGCTCTAGATGATGATGGAAGGAAAACATAAATGCATAACACTATGAAGTCATATTAAAGATGTGCATCTAGCACTATTTTTGGATTTAGGTTTATACATTCAACTATCATTAAAAACACAAGGATCTATCTTAAGCTTGATAGACTTTACACTTGCATCCTTTTTCTAAGTACAGGGAAAAGAGAAGGTTGGAACTGATGAGACATCCCTCATCGACTAGTCAAAGATCCTTCTATTAAACCAACAAGGCTAAAAATGCAAGTCATGCTAAAGGAAGAAAATTGGTCAACTCGATACCTCAAACATATGTAGTGCTTCTATACTTTGTCAACTTGCTCATATAGACTATATCCTGAAGTAAAACCTCGAGTATACTCTTACTCTCTACCAAGGGTACCTTTATAACTCTCTCATTCCTTCCCTCACAAGCTCAAGTGTGCGAATCGTGCAAACTATACCTCTATGCCTCTTCATCTGAACGAGTCTTCACAGTGGTTTTGTCGACCTGTTCTTTTGTCTTTTATCTTGAGCTAACACAACAATTCACAAGTCGTATCAGTAAAGTCATGGCACCAACAAGTTGCTTTGAACACTATTGGTGCCATGCTAGAACACGCATTGCAGAAACGTGACTAAGCCATCTGAGAAGTAACTAAGTAGGGATCTATGACTACATTTGTGTTAGACCCTTAAGACTCTTTTACCAACAACATCATTTGCTCCAATGAAAGTTTCATCAACAATGAAGAAATGGAAGAGGTTTCATCAAACATAGAATCTCCTATGTTTCGCTTAACTTAGGTTTATGTTGGAAGTGTCTTCTATATTTTCTTTACATAAATTTGGTGTGCTTCTTATGTTTTTGTTCCTTTTTTTTTCTTCTTTTATGATACATTTTATATGATGACATATGGTTATTGGATTTTAGAGTATTAATTGATATATTAAATTTCGTATTAATACCTATCGTGAGTTGTGTTTTTTTTAAGAGAAAATTGTTTAAAAGCTAGAAGAAAAGAAAAAAGAAAAAATCTCTTACATGAACACAAATTTATCTTTTTAACAACTAAAATCAATTTATACATGACCTAAATTCTAAAAGTTATAATATAAATCAAAATTTTTTTAATTGATATATAAATTAATCTTAGTTTATAAAAGTTAATTTCATTTATTGTTTTCTCTTTTTTTAAAAAAAAATTACACAAAAATTTAAAAAATTAACTAAATTAGACCAACAACATGATTTTAAATAATCTATAACATTAGAATATAAATAATATATAGTGGAATTTTTCTATTAAGTGTAGACCATTTTTCTTCCAAAATTGTCTTAAGGATCACTACTTTCTCCATATATAATGGCTTACTTAAAACCGCCTTATTCAACTTTTATTCAATATTTTATGTATTAAAGAAATAAAATAGCCAAAGTAAATTATATTTTAAAATTCATTTTTCTCTTTTCCTATAACTTTTCCATTATAATATTTAATTATGATTCAAATTATTTTTATGATCCCGTATGAGAACTAATGTGTTTTTGACAGTGATGACTATGTTTTTTGGATAAACGCAAGATCATTAGTATAAAGTTACTTTTTTGTTGTTTAAAATTTAGATAATTTTTGGAAGCAAAGTCATTCCGAGTGAGTAATTACTGATTTTGCATTCTCCTACAAAGGATTCAATTATTTCATCAACTGATATTTTTTGTAAAGAAATTATTAAAGAGATCCCTTTTCATTTTCCTCGTATAAGACTGATATAAATACCAAATTATAATTAAACAAATAAAAGAAAGAACCGGTCAATGTTCCGTTAGTTTCTATTCGGAAAATAACGAACAACTGCTTTATTGTCGGATCGTTAGATTTAAAAAAAAAAAAAAAAAAAAAAAAACTTGCTTCTAAATGTTGAAATTGAGACTCCATCATCATTGTCACGTTAACAGTAATAAATGAAATAAATGGAATTGACGCGATAATTCTGGAACCATCTTGACAACTTTGGCTTATAGAAATCTCTAGACACATCTCTTCTCTTCTTTCACTCCTAATAATATATATACATAACAACTTGCTGTGATCGTGTGAGAAACATAGAAACGTTTCCTGTGTTCGTGTGATTTCTGAGTTGTGAGCTCTCACTTCTTTAGTGCATTTGTCAGCTTGTTGGTAAGCCATGGATGAGGATTTCGAGTTCCCAAGTGCTGGCAACATAGAAATGCCTGAGGAGGAAATGCCTGAGGAAGAAATGGGGAGTTCGATCCTTAAGGTTGGGGAGGAGAAGGAGATTGGGAAAATGGGCCTGAAGAAGAAGCTGCTGAAGGAAGGTGAAGGTTGGGACACCCCCAACAGTGGAGACCAAGTTGAAGTGCATTATACCGGAACCTTGCTTGATGGAACCCAATTTGATTCTAGCCGTGATAGGGGTACACCTTTCAAGTTCAAACTTGGCCAAGGTACAGATTCATTCATCAATCATTCACTCTTATCCTCTAATTTTGTTTTTAAAATTATTAGAGTTTAATTATCTAGTTTTTGCAATAATTGTGTTAGGAATTATATTTAGAGTGAGCATTAGAGAATAAAGCCAGTTAATTCAATAACTTTTTATCTTTGTTAATGCATGAGAATTAATCTTAAATGATTAATGATGATAACTGTGATCATGAATGGTTTGTGATTTGATTAACGCAGGGCAAGTGATCAAGGGATGGGATGAAGGTATTAAAACTATGAAGAAAGGTGAGAATGCCCTCTTCACAATACCCCCAGAATTGGCTTATGGAGAGTCTGGATCTCCTCCCACTATTCCCCCCAATGCAACTCTGCAGTTTGATGTGGAATTGCTGTCTTGGACAAGTGTGAAGGACATATGCAAGGATGGAGGAATTTTGAAGAACATAATCACTGAAGGGGAGAAATGGGATAATCCTAAGGACCTGGATGAAGTGTTTGGTACTGAACTCTATCTTTTTTTTTTTGTCTTTGAGAATCACCTGTTTGAGAACCTTGTTGTGCGGTATTGTTTAAAAGTTTCCTAATTTTTTCTCCTTCCTGCAGTCAAGTATGAAGCTCGGCTTGAAGATGGAACGGTCATTTCAAAATCTGATGGGGCGGAGTTCACTGTGGAAAAGGGTCAGTCTCATGCTTTGCAAAGTTCAATTGTTTTTCTTTAGGACGTAGTTAGTTGGCTTCTGTTGGAAGTAACAATCTCATGACTATTTTCATACAGGGTATTTCTGTCCTGCTTTGGGTAAGGCTGTGAAAACAATGAAGAAGGGAGAGAAAGTTCTCTTGAATGTGAAGCCACAATGTGAGTTAGAGTTCTATTATCAGCAATATCTGAGTACAAATTCGCCTGTGCAAGTTTATTAACATTCAAGGTTTTACAGATTCATTTGGTGAGAGTGGAAGGCCAGCATCAGGAGAAGAAGGTGCCGTGCCTCCAAATGCTTCGCTTCAAGTGGATCTTGAGTTGGTCTCGTGGAAGAGCGTGTCTGACGTTACCAAAGATAGGAAGGTTCTCAAGAAAACTTTGAAGGAAGGAGAGGGATATGAACGGCCAAACGATGGAGCCGTAGTTCAGGGTATAGTTTTCTAGGAACCTTATATTTCTGATATAGTCTTATCAAATCTCCTTGATTAAATGTTTTGTGTTGGGTGGGAAATTGAAATTAATTTCTTTTTTGCAGTGAAATTGATTGGCAAGCTACAAGATGGAACTATTTTCATTAAGAAGGGCTATGACGATGAACAGCCATTCGAGTTCAAAATTGATGAAGGTGACTTAAACATTCATATTAACCTCTTGAATCATAAGTCCCTTTTTGCTTACATTACTAAGCAGAACATTTGATCGACCATGTAGAGCAAGTAATTGATGGGCTTGACCAAGCTGTGAAGAACATGAAGAAAGGTGAAATTGCATTGCTGATCATACAACCCGAATATGCGTTTGGTCCATCTGGGTCCCATCAGGAATTGGCTATTGTTCCTCCCAATTCACCAGTGTACTATGAAGTTGAGCTGCTTTCCTTCGTAAAGGTGAGAGAGCTATGTCTTCACCTTTTTAAAGGATCTTTTAGGTTCAAACAAGTTTAGTTACTGAAAATGGGGCTGCAATGCAGGAGAAGGAATCATGGGATCTGAATACACCAGAGAAGATTGAGGCAGCTGGGAAGAAAAAGGAAGAAGGGAATGCTTTATTTAAGGTTGGGAAATATGAAAGAGCGTCAAAGAGATATGAAAAGGTATCCCTATAAGTGCCAAAAGATTTTATTTATGACAGTCATGCGTGGTAAGATGAACTAACGACATTTGTCCGTTCTCTCATGGTGACAGGCCGTCAAATTTATTGAGTATGATTCTTCCTTCAGGGATGAGGAGAAGCAGCAAGCTAAGGCATTGAAAATCACATGCAATCTCAACAATGCAGCCTGTAAGTTGAAGCTAAAGGACTACAAACAGGCAGAGAAGTTGTGTACAAAGGTACTTTTTTATTCAGCCTAAACCTGTTTCTTCTGTTTCCATAGCTGAATTCAAAAAATCGAAGTGGAATAGCTTGAATCGTGAATCGCTGACATCCCTGAGAGTTTCGTTTTATAACGTAGGTGTTGGAGCTTGATAGTAGAAATGTAAAGGCATTGTACCGGAGGGCACAAGCATATCTTCATCTTGTGGACTTGGATCTGGCTGAGATGGACATTAAGAAAGCCCTCGAGATTGAGCCAGAGAACAGGTATGCCCTTGTTCCGAATTGATCAACTCGAATATGCAGTCATATACTTAGTTTAATAGAGACACAGAGAGACATAGCTGTGCTAGTATATGAATTTTTTTTTTTTTTTTTGTATCAACTCTTTTGGATGATATCAGGGATGTGAAGATGGAATACAAAATTCTGAAGCAGAAAGTGAGAGAATACAACAAGAAGGACGCACAGTTCTATGGCGGCATGTTTGCTAAAATGAATAAACTAGAACAAGCAAGAACAGGAAAGGGGGATCCTGTGCCAATGGCTATTGACAGTAAAGCTTAATCTGGAGTTATCTTTGTCTGTCGCAGTTTCCGATTACTAATACAATATTCTAATTGTTGTGTCGTCTCAAGGCTTGCTCCCATAAATAGCTTTGCTCATGTCTTGTGTGATTTTCATATGAAGAATACATATGGTCTCAGTTGTCAGGTGTCATTCTGCAACCGATGTGTACACTGATGAAATAAGAAATGAAGTAAAGCTAGTTTTGGTAATTGTACATGTCTCCTACCCTGAATCTGAAGAGTTTAGTTTTTAAACTATGTCAAGAGTACCAACAGTCCTTTCCTTTAGAAACGTGAAAGTCTTGGTGGACACAATAATCCGTCCTAGCTATAATAACTTGTAAACTTAATTGAATATCGTAACTGTTAGCCAAGTTGCATTTAATAATCTTCGTAACTAGCCAAAACAGTCTTGTGTAAAAAGGAATACAAAATAAATCCATCTCATATATTTTCAGTACACAATAATAATAGGTGATTCAAAAACAAGTTAGAAAGGAAACTGAAACTTTAATTATGGTGGAGCCGGTTAATGGGTAGAGTGTAAAGTTACCTGTGTAGCACACACAGGAGTGTTTCCTCCACGTAAATAAAATGTTGGGTTTACGCTGAAATGGTTAAAAGTAAAGAAAGTTTTTAGTATAGATAGTCAAGCCTACAGACCAAGTTTACAAGCAAATTAACAGTAAAAGTAATTTGATATGTATTTTTGATTTGAACTTTTTTTATTTAAACTGATGGAGAAATTTAATTTAATTATTTTGTGATTATATAAATATATTTTTATAAAATATTATAGGGAGGAGTATATTTTAAAATATATAATGAATGTATGAATATTTATATTTATAATTATTATATAATTTTTATATAATAAAGTTTTATTATATGAAAAATACTGGTGGGTGAGGCGAAAATTTTTAGAGGATGTCTATTTGTCTTAGCGGCGAAAATTTTAGAGTATGTCTATTTGTCTTAGCCATCATTTTTATCTAGTCTGATTTTTTTGTATATGGGTACATGGATTTTCTTGTTTTTATGTAGAAGTGATAATTTAGGAATAGCAATTGGAAAGTTTACAGAAAAGCAGTGGATTTAACCGAGAACCCAAACTGAATATTATTCCAGACAAAAGATACGACAAAGATTTTGAATGAGAACAATAATCAAAAGTAACTCGCAAAGTTGTTATCTTAATATATTATTACTAATTAAATCATTACAAAATGATAACTAACTCCTGAGAGGTAACTACTAAACCATCTAAATGCTAAATAACAAATTTCGTAACATTTCCCTTCATAGTATTAAATGGTATTGTACCTTTGCTACTTTGTATAACGTGTGTCTACGCGTTATTTCTGATTATTGGAAATAATAAAGTTACTTTACCATGGAACATTGCACACAACTTTTATCGTAAAGAGGGACTACGCGAAAAGGAATTTTTTATTCTCAATGATACATGGATACAATAAAGCTATTCTATAGAGTTGCGTTAAATAGATAGGTATATAGACTCGTGCAAGAGAAAAACTAATAGCAATGTAAAGACTCGTAATAGTCCCTCTTAAGCTGAACTACGATTACTTATGACTACTGATGAGATTAAGCTTATTTATGATATCAATGAAAGATTTTGGTCCAAGGAGTTTAGTGAATACGTCTACAAGTTGTCGTTGAGTTGATACTGGTAAGAGTTTTGTTTGAAGTTTCTCTTTTATTATGTGATAATCAATTTCTATATATTTAGTACGTTCATAAAAGGTTGGATTAGAGGTAATGTATCTAGTTTATTAGCTGTCACAATATAAGACGGCAGGTGTCATATCTTCTAGCTTTAGATCCTTTAACAAAAAATTGAGCCACTGTATTTTACAAATAGTAGCAGCTAATGCTTGGTATTATGCTTCAGACGATGATCTTGATACAATTGTTTGCTTTTTTGATTTCCAACTTATAAGAGATGAGTCAAGGAACATGCAATACCCTGTCGTAGAACGTTTTGTACTTTGACAAGCCGGCCAATCAAAATATGCAAAACCTTTGATCTATGACGTAGAATCCCTTTGAGAAGAAAATATCTTGTGCTGGAGCACGCTTTATGTATCTGATAACTCATTGAGTAGTCTTGTAGTGATGAACTGTGGGTGACTTTGTAAATTGACTAAGAAATTGCATCGCGTAGGTAATGTCTGGTCTGGTATTGGTCAAGTATAAAAGCTTTCCGATCACCTTTTGATATGAAACAATATCGTATGGTTCAGCTTCTATTTCAAAGAAACATTTGGTGTCTTTGACCATGGGAGTGATAGTAGACTTAAATGCTAGCAAACCAGAATGTGATAGGATGTTTAATGCATATTTTTTTTGACAAATATGGATTCCTTTGTGTGATCTAGCTACTTCCAACGTAAGAAAATATTTCAAGTTACCTAAATCCTTTACTCTAAATTTTTTATCAAGGCAAGTAGTAATCTCTTGTATATCACAAGAAGAGTTTCCTGCAAGTATTATATCGTCAACATAAATCAGTAAAACTGTAAATTTTGATTCGTTACCTCTAGTGAAAAGGGAATGATTTGCACTGGATTGTGTGAATCCTATGGTTTGTAAGAAGGAAGAAAGTTTTGCAAACCATTGTCTGTTGGATTGTTTGAGCCTATATAATGACTTTTTTAGCTTGCAAACATGTCCCTTTTTGTGAGTATTCATACTTGGAGGCATTGTCATATATAAATCTTCATTTAGATCCTCAAGCAGAAAAGCATTGTCAACATCTAACTGTTTTAAAAACCAATCCTTCTTTGCAGCAACAACCAGTAGAGTCCGTACAGTGGTGAGTTTGGAAAGGGGTGAGAAAGTTTCCAAATAATCTACTCCATCACGTTGATTATAGTCTTTTGCTACTAGGTGGGCTTTGTAGCGTTCCAAACTCCCATTAGCCTTGTATTTAATTTTATACACCCATTTACATCCAATGGGTTTCTTGTTATGGGGCAAATAAGTAACATTCCAAGTGTCATTACGTTTCAGTGCTTCGATCTCCCTTGCCATAGCTTCAAGCCATTGAGGACTCTTTTCAGCTTTTCCAAAACAACTGGGTTCACAACAACTAACAGATAGAGCAAGACTATATTGTAAATGTTTTTTTGACAGTTTTTTGTAATTCATAACATCTGATATAGGATATTTAATTCTTTTATCAATAACTACTTCAACAATGTTATGATAATAATCATCGAGAAATGCAAGGTTTTTTTTTTTAAATCCTTGTAGACTTTCTAGTATTGTCATTAATGGCATTTAGGATTTCATCCTTTTCTACGTTATTACTAGTATTGCTCTGTTGAATAGGTTCATCGAATAAAAACTCAAAAATTGTTTTGCTCTTAAATACTCAAATCAATGTTTTTCTTTTCTTTGTAGGGGAAAATATTTTCATAAAAAATGACATTTCTAGAAATAACAATTTCTCTGGTCTTAATATCAACACTCACATCGTACCTTCCCTATATCCTAGGAAAACACACTTCTTTGCTCTCAGGTCAAACTTTGATCTATTTCTTTATAAAGTAGGTATATAACAGAGGCTTCCAAAAGTTTTCAAATTATTCATATCATGTGCCTTTCTATAAAGAAGATCATATGGGGTGTTTTTCTAAATAACAATGGAGGGTATCCTATTTATAATATATATATATATATATGTATATATATATATATAGCATGTATAAGTGTATATGACTAATAAATAATGGGGGCATCAGAATAAAAAAGAAGGCTTCTTACAATATTGAATATGTGTTGGTGCTTCCTCTCAACAATGGCATTTTGTTGAGGTGTCTCAACAAAGCTAGTTTGATGTATAATCCCCATCTTTTCATACAAGTCACTCTACATAAATTATTGTCTGTTATCCGATCTTATAATTTTATTTTTGTATTAAATTGATTTTGCACAAGAGTTATATATTTTAACAAAACATTTCTAGTTTCAGATTTACTATGCATCAAATGTACCCAAGTATATATACTAAAGTCATCAACTATAGTGAGAAAAAACCTATGACCATGTATAAAAGCAACCTTGGTAGGACCCCATATGTCTATATGAATGAGTTGAAAAATACTTTTAGAAACATGATCACTTTGAGTAAAAGGTAACCTGCGTTGCTTAGCAAGGTGACATGATTCACAAACATGACTTTTATTAAAGTAAACATAAGGAAAACTTTTACAAATATATTGTGAAGCACCAGCAGATGGGTGCCCAAGTCTATTATGTCATAGATCAGTGTCACTGTTATTAATATTTCTAGAATTAAAAGAACTGACAATAAAACCATTATTGCTTTCTTTCAAGAGATAGAGTCCGTCTCGACGATCAGCTCTCCCAATCATCCTAAGTGAATTGATATCCTGTATCTAACAATGCTAATGACCAAAGATTAAGATACAATTCAATGATGATATTAAGCATTGTGCAGATATTAAATTGAAATTAAACTTTGGAATATATAGAACATTCGTTAAAGAGAGGTGTTCAGAGAAAAAAAGTTCTAGTGGTTGGTAGTAACAAATGAACCATTTGGAAGCTGAAAGTTTATAGGTTTAATTTTATATAGACTAAAAAAATTGTGTTGTGCATGTAACGTGATCTATTACACCTGTGTCTAGGATCCAAGAGTTTTTTATGCATTTACCTTTATTAGAAGTTAATGCAGTAGACTCACCCACAATGTTGTTGGCTTTATGCGTGGACCTATCTTTTGAGTCTTGCCATATCTGCTCCATTTGCTCTTATGTAAATTGCATGCCTTCTTGATTCTCTATTGAATATTGTTGATCACGTGTGTGTCCCTCACTTGTTTCCTTTACAATCAATGACACTGTCAGAGATTATGTTATTAGATGCATGTTCATTTCTATTCTTATATCAGGGTGGATATCCGTGTTTAGAATAACACTCTTCTGTTGTGTGATTCATCTTGTTACAATAGGTGTACTTTCCCAAAATTTGGATTGTGCGCTCTTCTCTTCCTTGTCCTCTCCAGTTACCTTGAGCATTATTCTTTCCATTTTGTTTCTAGTGTGTTGCACTAGCAGTGTTGATAGATGAACTTTTACCATCAGAAGTAACTTCACCCATAAGTTGTCTTTCTTGTTGTAATACTAAGGAGAAAACACGGTAAATGTTCGGTTAAGGTTCCATGATCAATATTTGAGTTTTCACATTGTTGTAACCATCATTAAGTCCCTTTAAGAAGCATATGATGTATTCGGAGTCCCTTTATTTTGTAACGTTCTTCATAAGGTCACAAGAACATTGATTTTTGCATACACAGTTTGGTGTGGGTCTCAATGATTCCATTTCCTCCTAGAGAATCTTTAGATCAGTAAAGAACTCGGATATACTTCTTTCTCCTTGCTTAGCCGAGTGTATTTCTCGCAAAATATCAGAAACACATAAATGGTCTCCTTTGGAGTGTCTCTCTTGTAAATCTTCCCATAGTTCTGTGGCATTGACAATATAAATGACATTTTGAGCAATTTGATTTGAAATCGAAGGAGTAATACAAGCAATCACCATAACATTGCACCTTTCCCATGATTCATATAAAACGTCTTCCTTCGTTGGGTTTTGAATGCTTCCATCTACAAATTTTCATTTGTTCTTTGAGAGTAGAGCATGTCTCATTGCCCTCTGTCATGGGTGATAATTGTTGCCATTAAGTTGTGGACTAAAGCGTATCATACTAGGATTTTCTCTTGGATGAAGGTAATATGGACTTAGTGGGTTTTGAGATTCTGCACTTTGTTGAGTTTCTACCTTTGAAAGACTCATGTTTAGCAAAATCAAGATTGATCATGAAATGCACTTAAAAACCAAACAAGGAATCTTTTAGTAAGAAAGAAGAAGCTTGAACGTAGAAAAAAGGTAAATGAAAAACAAACTCATGCATGGAGTGGTGTATTGCATAGCAGCGGAAGCAGAGCGGGATGTACCCACTCTGATACCATATTAGATGGTATTGTAGCTTTGGTACTTGTATAATGCATGCCTACGCGCTCCTTCTGATTATTGGAAACAATAAAGTTGCTTTATGTTGGAACACTGCACACAACTTTTATCATAAAGAGGGAGTAGGTGTGGAACTCAACTTTTCATGAAAAGGAAATTTTTATTCTCAATGATAAATGGATACAATAAAGCTACTCTATATTAATAGAGTTGCATTAAACAGAAAGGTATAGATTGGTGCAACGGAAAAATTGCGCAACAGAAAAACTAATAGCAATGTGAAGACTCGTAATAAATAGCATCCTTGCCTTCGAACATGGAAGTTTGGAAACTTCTTCGGATCATAGTAGTATTCCCATGTGACATTTCTGGTAGGTAACGCTTCCATTTTAGTAACACCTTAGTCACCAGTAGCTCCTTTTTTCTAATAGTCATTCTGTTTAATATGGATTTAGACTCTTTTCCAAGCTGATATGGTAAATTTGTGGTAGTAATCAAGTTCCCACATGTTTCTTGAGCTAAGAAACATGGAAAATGATATGAATCCTGTTTATAAGCTACAACACCAATGCACTCCGACAGTTTAAATGGCCTAAAATATTTAGGACTAAGTTTTGCATTGCTTCAAAATGTCACGGAAACTTGTCTATATGGATGTAGCTCAATATAAACATAATCACCACTAATCTCAAAATTTCGATCACTCTTATGTAAGTCAGCTACTTGTTTCATCCTTTCCTGGGCTTTCTTTGGATGAAGTTATGTTTCATCATCTCTTCTTGCTTGGTAATATTTCTATCTGCCAATTCCTCGTTAGATTCCCTTGTAGGTAGGGAAGATGTACGAGGCCAGTTTCCCATACATGATCTCATAAAGAGTGGTCTTGGTGCTAGTGTGATCAGTGGTATTATACTACCACTCAGCTAGAGGAAGCCATCTTGACCACAAGTGTGAAACATCATAACATTTGTCTGTTAGTGGGATCATGGTTAAACATAATTGGTTTAGTTCATATTATATGTTATTTTGTTATTATTTCTATCTATAAATAAACATATCTATGTGTATATTTTATATAAGGAAAATTAATCTTATATTTTTCTATTTTAATGTGATATCTAAAATTTAGGGTTACGATTAATTTTGTTTGGTAAATCCATTGTTTTGTCATTGTCATCTTCATTATTCCACTACATTTCTCTGTGCACTGCTATCATTCATAGCACAGTCTCAGTCACTATTGCAACCTCCTTTGTCGACGTTGTCGTCGTTGATTTGACTAACAACATCACCAGTTGACTCATCTCAGCCAACTGACCACCATGCTGTTGAGATTGGGGCTCCGATGCTCCCTCACACGTCGCTCCTTGCTATGTCACCATTGATACTTTCCGCTGCGAGTGTCGGGTCGTGTGACACTGTTTTAGGCAACGATTACCACCATCGTAGTTTCCTTGTTGTCCACATTTTGAACTTGCCTTCGCATCTTGATCGGAGTTCATTTGATTTTTAGGATTTTTCTTTCTCCTCTAAGGTGGTTCCTCTCATTTTATCTATAGCCTCTTTCGCTGTCGTTGTATTTGATTATTCTATCCATACTAATTATGTTAATGCTCATCTCTTCGTTGACAAATTGGATGGAACGAAATTGCGATACTTGATCTTTAGTGTCGCAACTGGGATCAAGACGAGGACGGCGATCAGAAAAAGAATAATAAATTTTGAAAACAGAGGAGTCGTCACTATAGTTTTTATGGAAAACTATGGAAAAACCAAAAAATGAAGATAAGAGTAGTTTGCGAAAACCGGATCTAAGTCTAGGAGTTGGTTACGTGTGAGGAAGGTATTAGCACTCCCACAACCCTTGTCCTAAGACGGTAACTTTAATTGAATAAGTAAAATGAGTGTGAATTTCAAAATATTTATTTTCCAAAAAGAGATAAAATGAAGATGAATCAAAAATAAGTATTTTTTTTTAATTTCTGGAGCCCGACAAGGGTCTGACCTTGCTCCTACGTATTTTCATCTTGGATGAAAAATTAGGGTTACGTAATTCTTTGTTGGAAATGTTTGCTGGTGTTTTGATGTTTTAAGTTTGAAAATTTTATATTTTTTATATTTTTGAAATTTTTTTTTGAAAATTGATAGTTTGGTACTTTTGAAAATATTATATTTTTTTGAAATTTTATATTAAACATTTTGATATTTGGAAATTAGAAATTTGATTTTGAAAATGGTAGGACTACATTAGGTGCGAACGACCATGCTTTGTACTCCTATAACTCGCATTGGATATCGCCTGATGCGTGCGCGGTCATTGAATATGTAAAGGAAATATTGAAACTTTTCCGAATTAAATTCTACATAACGCGATCAGCCATTTGGAAATTTAATTAAAATATTTATTTCAAACAAAAATTAAAAAATGAAAAACTAATAAAAATGCAAAATAGACCAAAGCCCAAAATGTGTTGTTGTTACAAAGGTAGGGGTATTAATGGTAATTGGAAAACTCCAAGCAAATGTGGTGGGAATATAATATAGGGTGGCGCTAAAAGCAATGTGTTTTTCCCAAAACTACTCATCATATGCGCTGTTAGCCTAATTTTTAGGGTTGGAAAGGTGTGGCGTCGCTCCACCCTTCTTCTCTTTTCATCTCCATTCTTCATTCTCATTTCCTTCCAACCACCATTCATAAACACCTCTTCATCACCTTTCTCACTTTGTCGCCATTTTTCTTTTCCCTCAGCTCCTCTCCTGGCGGCGACGGTGGTGCGGGCAGCGGCGTGAGGCCATGGCAGTGAAGCAAGGGAGGTGGTTCGTGGCGGTGGAGAGGGCATGGCTCTCGGCAACGACGACGAACGTCTTTGATGGCGGCAATGTGAAAGCGGCAGCGTTGATGATGGCTCATGGTGAAGGTGTCTCGACAGCGAGCCACGGGGTTTAGTTGCGTGAAGGGCAAGGGGCATTGCGCGGAGAGCGTTATGGCGGAGCGAATGGTGATGGGGGGATGCGGATGGTAGTGGCGGTGCAAGTCGAGCATCATTGAAGGCGGTGAGGTGTACGATGGGTGGGGGAAATTGAGGGTTTTGGAGGTTTGGTGGAAGCTGTCAAGGGTGGCTACTAGTGGTTCTAATGGTTAGCTTGATGAGGCTTGGAGGTGAGGGCTTAGCGGCCCGCGGTGAAAGAGAAGGGTTGTTGGTGGTTGTTGTTGAGTTTATTTTTCGGTTTTTTGGTGAATGATGTTATGATGGAACACAACGACTTGCCCTTGGTGACGGTGGAGGCAATATTGGTTGCTTGGTTCATGGTGGTAGGGACTCGTCGGAGTCTATGATGGTAACAGAGTTAAGTGGTCTGAAGATTAATGCAGGAATGGCAAGTGGATGCAGGAATGGAAGTGGATGGGAGGGTGTAATGTTTTCAAAAACCAAAATGAAATAGCAAGATATTGATACAAATAGAATATGGCATGGAGATTCAAACAAACAGACTATGTCATCTAGATTCAAACAAGCAGACTATGGCATTCATTTGAGGCATTGATACATCAAATCGTCAAATTTACAATCATACCTGCTTCTTCTTCTTCTAATTGTATTTTTGTTGTTGTTGATTATGATATTTTATGTTCCCTCCATTTTTGAGTGGGTAGGAGAATTTGTGTGACAAAGAGAGTGTAAACCTGGAGATGGGAATGACCTGTATATAGAATCCAAATTGTGTCTTTGGGTTCTCTCTGTATCCCTCCCCCGCCCCCCTCATCTATGTGAATCCTCTTTTAAAAAGAAAATAAGTCACGCATATGCTGCTAGAGGGTTGATTGGGTCAAGGATTTGCAGAGACATAGCATCTTGTTAGGGAACTGCTAGCTGTAAGGGGGAGTGTTGCAGGAGCACTTTTATTAGAATGAGGTAATTTTGCAGGGGGAAGCACAACACATAAGGGAGCACTGCGCAGAGGGAAGCATGGTAGAGGAGAGCAGGAGCGTACAGGAGAATCAAAAAAATTTGGAGTTTTCTGGTGGTGTGAGGGTGTGCAGCTTGTATGGGAAGGGTGCTCCAATTTCAATTTTACCAATTTTATTGTTTATTATTATTTACCTTTTTTTTAGAAAAGAAATATAAAATGAAATTATAAAAGAGATCAAGAACTACATATCTCGTTTTTTTAATTTTGATAAAGAACCTAAAAACCTAAATAAAGGTAATCATAAAAATTATTTTTGTATTTTATTATTTTTAGTTTTCCTAAAATGAAAAAGAGCTACAAATTTAAATCACATTTTTTTTTAAAATGATAGAGAATAAGAGCAAAAATCCAAAATTTAAACCAAAAGATTTTTTTTATTAATATTGAGAAATTAATAAAAACAATTTTTTTTACCCGGACAAAATTGGGTGTTGACATTTAGATATTAAATTATGACTTGAGAGTTAGAAGTATGTTGATCATCTTACTAAGTGTGGTGTTCATGTTGTTGAAACTGAGGTTTCTCGTTGGCTGAAAATTGATGTCCAATTATGTGTTGTTATAAAATCTATCATTCACTCGTTCTTAAAACAAATTTTTTGTTCTTATAAGACGTGTTTAGAAGTTTGAGAATAGACAAAATTATTATACACCAATGATTCTCAACGTCTTTATGGTGTATGTCAAAATCTTTTCAATGTTATTGCTTCCAGACATTTTAATGGTACAATGGCAGAATATGTAGGTAAAATTCATGCTCTTCATAATTTTAATGAGTTATTGCCTCCTGCCTCTGGTCCTTCTAAAGAACGAGAGCAAAGGTCCAAGTTTTTCATGTTATTAACCTTACATGGGCTTCGTGATGATTATGCCCATGTTTGTGACTAGATTTTGGGATCTCCTATTGTGTCCAATTTTACTTCTACATGTCCCACCCTTCTTCGTGTGCCAGGTGAACACAACACTAATATACCTACTATTAAAAGAAAGGAAAAAAAATAAATATTGATTAATCTCCCTTGTGTAAAATATACACATGGAGACTGTTTATTTATGGGTAAAACTAATAATAGAATAATAAAAAATATGGGCTAAGCCCGTTATATTCGACACATCCCTCAAGCTGGTGCATATAAATCATATGTATCAAGCTTCTTAAAAATATAATCAATTTTAGTTTTTCGTAAAGATTTAGTAAAAATATCAGCTAACTAATCACATGAATTAACATATGCAGTCTTGATCTCAATATGTTTGGTCCTTTCATGAAAGACTGAATTTGAGCTAATATGAAGAGCAACCTGGTTATCACATGAGTGTCATATGACTTACCTTTCCAAATTGCAATTCTTTAAGTAAATGTTTAAGCCAAATAAGCTCACAGGTAGCTGAGGCTATAGCTTTATATTTTGCTTCAGTATTGGATCTTGTCACTACATGTTGTTTCTAGCTCTTCCAAGAAATCAAATCATCACCAATAAGAACACAATATCCAGAAGTAGATCTTCTATCAAATAGATATCCTGCCCAATCAGCATCCCAATAACATACAATTTTACTATGGTTATTATGACCATATAGTAAGCCTTTTCCAAGAGAACCTTTAATGTATTTCAATATACGAATGACTGCATTCCAATGATCAGCACATAGGGAATTAAGAAATTGACTCACAACATTGCAAATGAAATATCAAGACAAATAACAATAAGATAATTCAATTTTCCAACTAATCTACTATATTTCTTAGGATTTGAAAGAGACTCCCCTTACTAGGCAGAAGTTTAGCATTAGGATCCATGGGTGAGTCAATAGATTTTAAATTCATTAATCCAGTTTTCTTCAAAATGTCCAATCCATACTTCCTTTGAGAGATAACAATACCATTGTTAGATTGTGCTACCTCAATCTTCAAGAAATATCTGACTTTGTTAAGATCTTTGGTCTGAAAGTGGTGATAAATATTGTTGTTTTATCTGAGAGACATCATGGTGATCACTACTTGTAAGAACAATGTCATCAACATATACCATTAGATAGATGCACCAAAAACTTGAGTGATGATAAAAACTGAATGGTTTGCCTCATTTCGAGTCATACCAAATTGTTAAATAACACTATTGAATTTTCCAAACCAAGTCCTAGGAGACTACTCAAGGCCATATAAAGATTTGTGAAGACGACATACTAATCCAAAAGACTCTCCTTGGGCAACAAAACCTAGAGCTTGGTCAATATAAATTTCATTCTGTAAATTTCCATTAAGAAAAACATTTGTGACATCCAATTGATAAAGAGACCATATTTAAAAAGTTGTCATAGTTATGAATAAGCGAATAGAAGCCATGTTTGGAATTGGAGAAAACGTATCGTCATAGTCTAAACCAAAAATTTGTGTATAACTTTAGCCATAAGACGAGCTTTGAGACGATCAATAGTACCATCAGGATCAACTTTAATAGCAAAAGCCCACCTACAACCAGCAATAGATTTCTTGAAAGGTAAAAGAACAAGTTCCTAAGTTCCCTTGGTTTAAAGAGCACTTATTTCATCAAGCATTGTCTGACGCCAACCAGGATGGGTTAAGGCATCACCTACGTCGCAACCGGGATCACAACGAGACAGTGATCCGAAAAGAATATTAAAATAAGTTTGAAAATTTAGAAAAAGGAGTCGTCACCATAGTTTCTATGGAAAACTATGGAAAAACCAGAACAAGGATAAGATAGGTCTGCGAAAATCAGATTTCGGGTTCGGGAGTCGGTTACGTGTGGGGAAGGTATTAGCACCCCCACAATGCCCGTCATAAGATGGTACCTTTAATTAAATAAGTGAAACAAGTGCGATTTTCAAAATGTTTATTTTCCAAAAAGAGACAAATATGCAGATAAAAACAAACAAAAATATTTTTTTTTAATTTTTGGGACTCGACAAGAGTTTGACCTTGCTCCTACGTATTTCCATCGGGGATGAGAAATCAGGATTATGTAGTTCTTTTTCTTTTTGAAAATTGTTTGGTTGGATGTTAATATTTTTAATTTTGAATATTTTATATATTTTTTTATACTTTCGAAAATTTGACATTTTTATATTTTTTGAAACTAACTTCGGAAGTCTCGGGTTGGACGTTGTTCGACTCGTACGGCCACTCAAACGTCTAAATAAGACAAAGTAGTTTTAGATTAAACATCATGTGATACGAGCAATCAATTGAATGTTTAACCAAAATAATTATTTCATTATATTTTTTTAATTAAATTTCGCATAACGCGTGCCGTCATTTGGAAATTTAATCAAAGTATATGCGTCGTATGAAAACAATAAAAACAAATATAAAATTATTGTTAAAATCATATATCTTTTTTTAATTATAGAAAACAAAGTTTCATGATATTGTATTTGTAAAAAAATAAAGAAATGATTAAACAAAATTAATGAGCCTTTCAAACGAAATCATTATTTAAAAAAAGAGAAGATATGTTATATGGTGGGTTCCGCATGAATAAAAGTAGAATATATAAAAAAATAAAAAAAGGTGGAACCTACCTATATACAATTAACACTTAAAAAAACTTTATATTTTAACCAATTTTGACATTTGACTAAGAGCAAAAATGTAACCCCACTTGCATTTAAATGGCACACAAAACAGGAGAGAGAAATAAAAAGGTAGCAATAAATGGCAACCCCACGGAAAGAGAAATTAGGAAAAAAAAGAGTGGCATTAAATGACACCAACATAACACACAAATTAGGAGAGAGAAAAATAAAAAAAAAAAAGTGGCATATGTCAACCACACGCACGTAAATGATATACAAATTAGGAGAGAGAAATAAAAAAAGGTAACATTAAATGGCAACCCCACAAAGAGTGAAATAAAGAAAAAAAAAAGAGTGACATGGCACCAATATGCCCGTAAATAACACACAAATTAGGAGAGAGAAATAAAATAAAAAAATAAAATAAAATGACATTTAATGCCAACAACATGCATGTAAATCAGGAGAGAAAATGAGTGTGTGCATGGTGGTTTGGCTAGTGGAGGTGTAATGGAGGAACGGTGAAGTTGTTGGCGGTGATTGGGAGACCTAAGGTTGATAGGGTAGCATTGCGGTAGAGGTCGAAGGTGGTGCTCGCGATGGTGTTTGGAGGCGACACTCATCATGGCCAAGAGTGGTCGCTTGTAGTGCAGTAACGTTACTAGGTAGTGTTAATGGTGGACAAGGAGTGGTTGCCGGCGGAAAAACGGTTCGGCGGCAACAATGGAGTTTGATGGTGGAGTTTTTGTGGTTGTGAAGGTGGCTCGAGGGAAAGAGAAATGTGGTTGTAGTTATGCGAGAGTTGCGGAGAGGAAGGTGTGACGGTGGTGTTTTGGCTTGTACATGGGGCGGTTGTTAAAGTGTTTTGGCTTGGAGGAAGGTTTGTGTGCGTAAGAAGGTGTAAGAGAGGAAGAATGAACCATGACGAGGTGGTTGTTGGGGCTTCACATCACCCTTTAGGTCAGTTTGAGTTGTGGGGTGTAACGGCGATGTCGGCTGTGAGCAAGGGTGGCCCGAAATGTTTGACGGTGAGTTTCTGTGGTGGTGAGATGGCTCTATGAAGGGTGAAGGTGTGGGAGGCACAGTGGAGGTGAGGTAGTGCAATGGTGATTTGGTCGTGGTGATTTGGAAGTTTTTTGCAGTGGTGGAGTTATGGTATGTTAGAATGTTTTACGGGGTGTAGAGGGGTAATGGGATACATGAGTGAGATGAATGGAGGTACAAGTTGGGGACGTTCTGTGGAGGTACAGGTTGGTTTCTTTAGGCTTGGTATGGGGGTGTGTGATGGCACGGTGGAAGTGGTGGCGGAGCATGGTGATTGGATGAGAAGGTAGTGGTGAACTTGGTATGTTTAGGTAGATGGAGTAGGTGTAGTTGGTGGTGTCAGGCTCGACAGTGAGGCACAAATAGGTCAAGGGTAAGGCTAGTTTGTTGGTGGTGGCACGAGAGTGATGGGCAAAGGCGTGGAGGAAAAATGATGATGCAAAAAAAGCTTAAAAGAAAGAAAACCTTTGGATGTCATCCTTTTCAAACATGCTCTTTGTAAGCTTTAATGGTCATTCTCCTCGGTCTTTTCTCTAAAGTTTCTTTCTTCTTCCACTTCCTTTTGATGATCTATTCTCTTATGCCTCTTGAAGCTTGGTTCTTTCGATTGTAACTTTCTTCTTCAACATTATGTTATTATAATTTTTCTTTTTTTTCAATTTGCTCGTGTTGCCTTCTGAATGTATTCCTCTGTGATTAATGAAGAGTCTCCCTATATAATGAACTCAGTTTATATATCAAGAAAGGTGAGACAAGAGAAGCATATAATGCCAAAAATGTATAGGGTGCAAGACAACTTTTTGTTTTATCTTTGTTGAGGATCTCTGGGATAGTGAAACAGAGCTGGGGATCCTGTACACATAGGTAAAAAACAATTTTTTGTTTTGTCTTTACTAGTGACCTATGCTATAGTCGAACAGAGTTGGGGATCCTGTACACATAGGAAAAAACAGCTTTTTGTTTTGTCTTTACTCATGACAACGGAACAGAGCTAGGGATCTGAATAGGAGTTTCTAAGAGCATATGAAAAAGTTTCATGCCATCCAAACTTTTCTCTTCATTTCTTTATAAATATGAAAAATTAATAAAAATAAACTTGAAACTTTATATGAAAATGATAAAACGTATATATATTTTTTTTCTTTTTTTCATATATTATTTTTTTTAAGAAAATAAAGTGAATAAAAACTTGAATCTATTTTATTATTTTTTTCAAATGATGATGAGAATAAAAATTTAAACCATATTACTCTTTTTCTTAAAAACGAAATTAAAAGAGAAAGAAAATAAAACACAATATATTTATTTCTTCATGTTTTTATTTTTTGAAATAGGAGAAAATAAGAAGAAAACTCAAAATTTAAATGAACTTCTTTTTCAAATTTTAGAAATGATTAGAAACTTTTTTTCTTATTTATGTTTCTTTAAAATTTATTCACCCAGACGAAATTGGATATTAACAACCTATAATTTTTGGAATGTATACAGAAGAAATAGACGAAATAAAGGTATAAAAAAGTTGAGATAGTCTATGGTAACTTAATAAAGTATAATGTGGAGAGGGATTATGAGTATAATGTATACCTTTACGAAATTCAGCGGCACCACCGTGAAATAAACGACGTGACCAGTCGACTAGCCTTGGCCAGGCAACCACCATGCCGCTGAATTTTACTCTCCATATTATATTGTTTTAAGTTACCATAGATTATCTCGACCTTTTTATACTCACCTTTCATCTATTTCTTTTGTGTCCATTCCAAAAAACTGTAGGTGATGTCTTAGCCCATCTTGGTTAGCGTCAAAACATGGAATATGACTATGTTTGGTAATGTTCATGCAACTTTTATTCAAAGATAACAAAATTTAAATTCAATTCAATTATAGTTGGAGAACGCTCCCTTGTTTATTTTGGATTCTCTAAAGGAAAACAAACCATGGATGTGCTCAATTTTGTTTTAGAATTTCAAGCTATTTTCTAGAAAGAAAAAGCAAAAATGAATTGGTTTAAGGACGGGGATGGAAACGCTATCTTTTTTTTTTCATTCTATAGTGAAAAAAAAGAGAGACACAATGCTACTAAAATATATAAAATTTATAGACTTATGGAAGATGAATTGATTTTGGAAGAGCCTAAGCAGATTGAAGACTACATTTGTCTTTCTATAAAGACCTTTACATTGAAGATGTGCACATTCTTGTATCTTTGGACAACAAAAATTCTTTAATTTCAAACTACATTCTTAACTTGGTTAGTGAAGTTGAGAATAGGTTGTTGATTAGGTGTCCTGTTAATGATGATATTAAGCATGTTGTTTTTTTTATCTTAGTGGTGATAGTTTTATGATCCTGATGGCTTTGGTGGCTATTTCTATCATGCTTGCAAAGACATAGTTGGGGATGATATTTGTAATGCTATCAAGTAACTTTTTCTCAAAATTGAGTTTTACTTATGATGAACTCTAATGTGGTTTCTCTTATTCCTAAGTTTTTCAAGACTAAGTTTATTAAAGATTCTAGAACTATTGCAGTTGCCAATTTTAGGTTCAAAATTTTGGCAAATAGATTTGCTCTAATTGCTAGTAGAATCATATCTCTTAGCATTGGTATTAAAAAGGCATTTTGATACTCTTAGATGGAATTTGATTCCACCAAATTTTCACTTCATGGATTCAACAAATTCTGATTTTGCCCACCTTTCTATAAGGGTGAGTGGGAATCTCGTTGATTTCTTCTCCCGTAGTAGAGGGGTTAGGTAGGATGATCCCTTATCCTTGTTCAGCCTTGTTAAAAAGGTTTTAAGTAGAGGAATCTCTCAACTTATCAATACTTATAAAATGCTCCCAATGGATGATGGTCCACAATGTTTTAATTTTCTTTATGTTGATCACATTTTTTGTGTTTTGCATGGCTAATAAAAAAATTAACTAACCTTATGAATTTTCTATATTTGTATGGTTCATCTTCAGGCCAATGGATCAACACTTCTAAGGGTCATTCTTCTTTCTCTGATGCTTCTATTATTTTTAATAGGAGAGTTAAAAATATTCTTACTTGTAATAGAGGGTCTATTCCTTTTGAATTATCTAGGGTGTTTATTTTTATCGGTACTCCTAAGACTTGTTTTCTTCAACCTTTTCCTAATAAGATTAATTAAGTTGACTTCTTGAAAAGGAAAAACTCTTAGTATGATAGTAAGAGTTCAATTGGTTATTTCGGTTGTTGCCAGCTTCCTATCATATAATTTTTAAGTTTATAAATGGCCAACTAATCTCTTTAAAGGGTTGACAAATGAGTTAGGCATTATTGTTAATAGGTCTAAAATACGTAGCTCTAAATATAGGGTTTGCAAGTTCCTAACTTTGAGGTGGAGAATAAAGCACATCTTTTTAGACTAGCATGAGATTTGCATACAACAATATACCTTGTATGTATTGCCATTATGAGAGACAGAAAATACCTATTTATCATTCTTCTTCTATATGACTTGGTATCGATGATTGTTATGACATTGTTTTGGAAAATACTTTTTAGACTGTTGGCATGGATATAATTTTTTGAATGATTTGTAGTGTTTTACTAGATGTATATCTTTGCTTACAGGTGTTCCTTATCATGATATGGTTAAACTATCATCTACTATGGTTGTGTATGAATGGAATGGTAGCTCCTGGATTTTGTCCTCTACTCTTTGTAGCTTACTTGATATTCACATTTTGAATGATCTTGTTATCATTGGTTCTTCTAATCGGATGTTGGAGGATTTTAGTTCACTTAATTAGAAGGCAACAAGACAATTTTTCACTTCTTCTCACAGTTCATGTCATTGGAAATTTGATTTGATCTAATTCCATTCTTCTTGCTAAATCTTTAGTTGTTTGGAAGGTGTTTCACAATAAATTATTTGTTGGCAATGATGTTCAAAAACGGGGTGTTTCTTTGTGTTCTATTTTCCTTGTGTAGGGATTTCAATGTCCTACTATTATTTGTATTTGGTCTTGGCTTCAAGATGTCTTCAATGGTTTTTTAACCTCTTTCTTTAAGTGTATAAGGAGTCCTTTGATTAAGCACATTCAATTAGTAGTTGTTACCTATTCTTATGGATGATTTAGAGGATAAAGAATCATGTTAGATTTCAACAAGTTATTAACATAAATATGGTCATACACGTCATCAAATGGTACATTAGATTGTTAGGTAATGCCTCCACTAAATCTATGCCTAATGATATTAGTGACTTTTCTATTTTAAAGTTGGCTTAGAAAAGTTTCTTCTTCTATTCAAGTTGTTCGGAACTTCCTGGATGTGGGTAGGGTCAAAATTAACATTGATGGTGTTGCTAAAGGTTGTCTTGGTGTTGCTGATTATGTTGTTATCTTCAGAAGTATTCGACGAGGTGAGTATATTGATAACTTCTCTTCTTGGGATTCAAAATTCATTATATGCTAAGATCATAGGAGTTATTCTTGTTATTAACCATTCTTGAATTGCTAGGTATAGACGTATTTGACTTGAATGTGACTCTACTTTGATATGCTAAGCTTTTTTTCCTCTCTTTTGATAGCTTTTTGGTCTTGTAAAGGGAAATGGAAAAAGATTTGTGAAGAGATAAAGTTCAAATATCACATGTCTTTCTTAAAGAAAATCATTCCACTGATAAATTAGCAAATATGAGAATTAAGAATAAAATTAACTTCAAATGGTATTTTGTAATGTCATCTATTATTAGTTTGGATTTTTTCTATAATAGGTCTCGGTTCCTCATATTTTGTTTTGTTTAGTTAGCAATGTGTTGTAATCTCTTGACATGAGTCTGTTGTGATCTCATAATTATGTATCTCATTTCTTTTCTTTTTATAATATGATTTATGTGAGATGATTAATAAATTTTGAAATGTCAATCTAACAAAGATGTCAAAGTTTATAGTAATGTTTAATGAGTTTTATAATATATATATATATATATATATATATATATATATATATATATATATATATATATAT
>Ga0209700_101212_pt1 | contig 52748 bp, 34 predicted proteins | sample SiratroredBW_FD_187528 | JGI IMG/M metagenome (GOLD analysis project Ga0209700, IMG submission 187528) | Root nodule microbial communities of legume samples collected from California, USA - Siratro red BW (SPAdes) (version 2) | ecosystem: Host-associated > Plants > Roots > Nodule | place: USA...
TTTTCGTTGTCTAGAGTGGTTGTTAAAGGTTCGTCTTTTATGTGGTTTTTCATGGAAAACGAATTGTTTTTTATCATTTAAAGGTTTGTCTTGTATGATTTTCGTTTGAGGTTTAGGGTTGTGGAATTAAGGTTGGTCTTTTATTGAGTTTTTTATGAAAAGGGAAGACCTTTATTTGGTTTCACAATTTAGGGTTTTGAGAAGGTATGATTTTTGTTAGGGGTTTAGGGTTCTGATGTTTGAATATAAACAAAAGTTTTTTTGGTCGTTTAAAGATTTTGTTTTTTGTTGACGTATGGTTTTTGTTTGGGGTTTATGGTTATGCAGTAAAGGTTCATCTTTTATGCGTTTTTGATGGAAAAGGAAGTTTTTTTGGTAGTTTAAAGGTTTTATTTTTTGTTGACATATGATTTCCGTTTGGGGTTTATGGTTGTGGAGTAAAGGTTTGTCTTTTATGGGGTTTTTGATGAAAAAGGAAGATTTTTTTGGGGTTTCACGATTTAGTTTTTTGTTTAGGGTTTTCATGTTTGAATATTATTGTTTCTTCAGTGTATGGTGGCGAGAAAGATGGGTTGTTAACATATTTTAAAAATGTTTTCCTTTTGAATGAGTGGTGCTTGGGTGGGTTGGTTGGTTTTTCACGGATTGTTTGCTGACATTAATTTGTTGTTTTGTTCAAGAGTTTGAAAGTTCCAACATTCAAGGCTGTAAAAAGAGTTACTGTGAATGGTGGACAATTTAATGAACACACGAACACATCTGACTCAGTCGCCAAAAGTTCAACAAAGTTGTCCCCTCGTTAAAGTACGGGTAACCTCTGATGTTTTGAAAGGTCATAACCAATATTAATGCACAGAGGTGTATCAAATGAACATATTTTAGTGAATCAAAGTGTTAGTATTCCTTATTATGGATGTAAACGAAGATGTTAAGAACTTAATACGCGAAAATGGTCCTCATGAACACGTTTGAGTTCAGTCGCCAAAAGTTCAACTAAGGTGTCCTCTCATTAAAGCATGGGTAACCTCTAATGTTTTGGAAACTAGGAAATTGTATTGATGCACAGAGGTGTATAAAATGAACATCTTTCAATTCTCATTTAATTGCTAGCTGCATTATATATAATCATATATATCCTTTCCAAAGAAATCTATGCATCTTACTAAATTTTAACTTACCATATAATAACTAGCAAACAATCTTGATTTTTTACGAAACTTTTTTCTAGAGAATTATTTTATGTCATTAACAAGATAATAATTATTATAATTAATCAATCAATTACGTCTTAATTTCAAATAATTGCATCATCTACTGTGAGTAATTTTTAAGCACTTTATATGTATTTAATTTGAAATTTGCAACATTCAATGCTGTTAAATACACATCAATGCAGTGCATGGACATTAAAATTAATTTGAATTTGATTTAAAATAAAATTTCCGTTATAAAACCATATTTAAGACCTTATAAAAATAATAAGAAATATGCATAATTAATTATATCAACTTTTAATGTGCTTAACAATTCGAATTCGAATATGACGTTTAGTGAAATTATATACGTATATGCTTTTATTAAAACTGATTTACCTTTTTTAATTTCAATTATAATATAAAATTAAATAGTAAGTTAAGAAGTTAAGAACTTAATTTGCAGAATGGTCACTATGAACACGTTTGAACACGTATGAGTTCAGTCGCCAAAAGTTCAACTGAGGTGTCCCCTCGTTAAGGCTTGGGTAACATATGATGTTTTGTAAGATCAGAATCAGTATTAATGAACAAAGGTGTATTAATGAACATATTTTGGTCAATGAAAGCGTGATTAATCCTTATTATGGATGTAATTGAAGAAGTTAAGAACTTTATCTGCGAAAATGGTCCTTATGAACACGTCTGAGTGTAGTCATAAAAAGTTCAACTGAGGTGTGCCCTCGTTAAAGCATGGGTAACCTTTGATGTTTTGTAAGGTTAAAATCAACATTATTTCATAGAGGTGTATAAAATGAACATATTTTGGTACATTAAAGCGTGATTAATCCTTATTATGCTTGTAATTGAATAAGTTAAGAACTTAATTTGCAAAAAAGGTCCTCATGAACACGTTTGAGTTTAGTCACCAAAAGTTCAACTAAGGTGTCCCATCGTTAAAGCTTGGGTAACCTCGAATGTTTTGTAAGGTCATAACCAATATTATTATTTTACAAAACACGTGTGGTTACCACTTCTATAATTAAGGGATACCATAGTTGAAGTTTTGGCGACTGAGTCAGATGTGTTCATGTATTCATTAGATTGTCCACCATGCATAGTAACTCATTTTCTAGCCATGAATGTTGTAACTTTTAAACACTTAAACAAAACAACCAATTCATGTCAGCAAACAATCCACCAAAAACCAACCAACCCACCCACCCACCCACCCACCACTCTTTCAAAAGAAAAACACTTTCAAAATGACATTAAAACAAAACTGTTAAACTTAATTTTCCACCAACAACTAACAATAATACTGTAAAAACGACAATTAAAACAACATTTTCCATCAAAAATAACATAAAAGAGCAAACTTTACTTCAGCCACCACAACCCCAAATGCAAAATGAAGAATAAAATTGTTCAACGAAAAACAAAATTGTTAAACGACCAAAAATACTTCATTTTCCATCAAAAATCACATAAAAAAGCAAACTTTGCTTGAGCCAGCACAAACCCCAAACAAAAAATGAAGAACAAAATTGTTAAACGAAGAACAAAACTGTTGAACGACCAAAAATACTACATTTTTCCATTAAAATCATAGAAGACGAGAGAGACCGCCCTTTATTTCCTTTTCCAACAAAAGATGACATAAAAAAACCAACCTTTACCAAAAACTCTTCAAGGTGCACGACAACGCGAGAGGAGGAAGACGAGAGTATGGAAACGAGAACTAGAGACGAAAGTAGGGAAACGAGAATCAGAGATGAGAGAACGAGAAGAGAGCAGAGAGACGAGAGGTCACCTGAGAGTGAGCGAGAGAAGGAGAACAGAGCAAGAGGGTCAAGACGAGTGCAGAACGAGAAAAATGAACCTGCCTTTTAGGGTTTAGGCCAGCCAATCTTCAAATATGGGTCACATTCCATGCTGGACTAAAAAACTATTATTTTTGACACATCAGCAGTGTCAAATGAAGGTCATGCCACGTAATGGTGTCAAAGAAACATTACTCTATGTATTTATGTGGACTAATGTTAAGTTTACATTCAAAAGTGATTTACACTCATTTAACACTAAAAAATAATATTACTATATTAAAATATAATATTTATTATAAAAAAGTGTAAAATAGGTGTAAATTTTGAACCGTATGTGAGGGGTGTGGTGAACATGAGAGTGAGTGAATGGTGTGACAAACGAATTTGATTATAAGAAAAAAGTGTAAAAAGGGTGTAAATTTTAAATCGTGTGTGTAGGGTGGTAAACGTGAGAGTGAGTGAATGGTGTGAATTTAGGTGGTGAGCAGTTCTAAAACTACTACTTTTATTTTCATTTTTTTATTTTTTAGTTCTTCATTTTAATTTTGTTTTTTGATGTTATTTTATTTTTATTAATTATTTCTTTTTAAATTTTAATTATTGTTTATATCTTTCATTTCGATTTTATTATTTTTAATTTTATTTTAACTATCAATTTTTTAATTTTTATTTAGTTTTTATTTAATTTTTTAATATTTTCATTTTTATTTTTTATTTTATTTTATTTTTTTATAAAAAAAATACCTGATGGACGTAAACCATATGTATCTTTTTTTTGTTTCATTTTCTGAAGATAAAAACAATAAAATCTTGAACTAAACATTTTTTATTAAATAGAGAGTCATTACTTTTAGCTTTTGTAATATTTATTTAAAATCTTTTTTCTAGACGAAATCGGATGTTGACAAATATTATCAACATACACTTGAACAAATATAATATCATTAACCACCCTTCTAATGAAGAGTGTTTTATCTACTTTCCCTCTTTTATAATTATGTGATAGTAGGAAATTACTTAACCTCTCATACCATTGCCTTTGAGTTTGTTTTAGTCTATATAATGCCTTCTAGAGCATGTACATGATGGACGAATTTTATATCATATTATTGATACAATTTTAGGTCAAAACTCAACTCTTTCTATAATTATAACTTGTTTAATTCTCAAGTGTTTTAGTAGTTTTTTTAATAATTGATTGTAAGAGTCAAGAGAAGGATTTGACATTAATTCAATTTATTTTTGATAAATTTTATCAGGAAAATATTGGATGAGAAGAATTAGGATTGAAGCCTTGAATAATTGAGGAAAAGAAACAAATAAAGCCAAGCCCAAGTCAATCATGTAGGCCCAAATTGGAGAAACCCTAGAAGCGAAGAGGTAGCGGTGATGCCCAATGCTGAAAGATGGACATGGTGCATATTGGGCTAGTATGAGAATAGTAACATAATTCAGTAGACACCCGACATAGAATGTTGCATCTAACGTAAGCGTCGTTTATCATATTTTAATTAATAGATTTAGGGGTTTTAGGGTTAGTCATCTTTGGCTACAACAAATAATGAAATCGACTCTTAAAGGCATCTTTAGGCTTCGTTTGGAGTAATATTCTTATTCCATCATTCTGTTTGTAATGTTTGGTTTTCCTCATGTCTATCAGGAGCTAAATTTCTTGTTGTTGAGGTTAGGTTAAATCCCTTTTAAACTCTCATGTAATCATACATGTGCTTAATTACCTCCTGTCATAAATGTTTTTCTTCTAATTCATTAGTGTATTAATCTTGCACTTATGCTTGTTGTGCGGATCCTTAACTAAATCATTGATTCTTAAGAATATTGTAAAATATCTTTCGAATCTAGATCTGAATAAGTTTACCGGATGAAAACTCGTGTCTAGGTATAGCGTGTGGTTCATTTGTTGTTATTAAGATTCCTGTGTTATGCAAGATTCATCTATATAATTGATCAAGAAATTGACGGTTAATAGATAATCCACATGTTCATCTGCTGAGGAATTAGGGTTGAGTAATTTAGTGGATTGACATTGATGATTTTTAGAAAAAGAAGATAAATTTTGTAATACATGAGAGTGAATATTGGTGAGATCTAACCCTGGCAAGTTCATGATATTATTGTTAAACCCTTTTAAGCCTTTGATTGTTGATAAAGCTTATTTTATTTTTTCTTAATATTTTATCAAATCTTTAATTCGTTATGAATTTGAATTTATTATAATTGCTTTAGTTGTTTTTTATTTCAAAAATCCTTTGGGAAGAAGAATAATTTTATTACTTGCTACATTGCGACTGATGCACTTGCCATCATTGCAAATTTTGCTAACAAGTTTTTTGTGTCGTTGCTAGGGGTTTATGTTCCAATTTTCAAAATTGTGTAGAGATGGATGGAATAAATTAGAAACAAAAGAGGACTATAGGGGACTCAATTGTGTACGTAAGGCCTAGAGAATTCACAAGCATTGTAAGACCAATCATAAATGACAAGATTATAAAGATGAAGCCTACTCTATTACAACTAGTCAGTTCCCATCAATTTTATATGAAGATCTGAAGACTCATCTTTTCACTTTTTATGAGTTGTGAGGTTTAGTTGGTATCACAGGATCAGTTGAAGAGATTCTCTTCCTGAGGTTATTTCCCTTCTCACTAACTGGAAAGGCTAAGGTTTGGTAGCAATCGCAACGCAATCAAAGCATGAACAGTTGGAAGGATGTGGAAACAAGGTTTCTGACTCGACTCTTTCCATCCTTAAAGAATGCTACAACAAAAGTTTTTATAGCAACTTTTAAGCAAGGTACTGAAGCATCACTATTTTAAGCCTGGGAGAGGTTGATGGTGTTGTTAAAGAAATGTCTTGGTCATGGGTTTGAAGCAGAGATACAAGTGTAGATATTTTGTGAAGGACTTCAACCTCAGAATAAAATGATCTTAGATGCATCTTTTGGTGGATCAATTGTGTTCAAAATTTCAAATGAAGCCATCACCATCATTGAAGCTCTGGCTTCTGTGGATTTGTGTAACCAACATGGGAGAATACAAACACTGCAACAACAGACATTAGAATTGAAATCTCAAAAGATAATAGTAGCTCAACACAAGTTCTTAGCCCAACAAATAGAAACTTTACATCAACAAAATGGCTAAGTTACCTCAACAAGTACAAGTTATTCAAAACAATTCAATTCCAATTGATTTTCAACACACTAAAGTGAATTATACATGGAACCAAGGACATCAACAACATAATTCATTATAGGAGAAAGTTAGCAAGCTAGAAGACAATTTGCAACAATTTATAAAACTTCCTATTCAAAATCAGAAAAATACTAATGCCTCTATAACCAGGTTGGAGAGAGAACTGAGCACATTAGCAAAATAATGGGTAAATAAAGTAAAAAAAATTTGTCAAGCACTTGTTACTAGGAGTGACAGAGAATAAGAAGTGAGTATGAGGAGAAAAATGAGATTCAGAAAAGAGAGAAAAGGAAGAAGAAAAAGATGTTGATGAGAGTGAATTAGAAGAAAAAATAAAGATGATACGAGTGTTGTACCAAAGTGGAATCCTATGTATCCACAGGCTCCTTCAAAGATAGATAAAGAAAAGCAGTTCACCAAATGCACGAGATTTTTAAACAATTGAATATCAATATTGCTTTTTCATAAGCTTTGGAGCAAATGCCAACCTATTCTAAATTCATGAAAGATGTACTGACAAAGAGGAGGAGATTTGTAGAGGAAGAAACCATCAAGTTAGAAGTTGGATGTAGTGCAATTATTTAGAAATCTTTTCCATCAAAATCTAAAGATCCTGGGAGTTTCTCTATTCTTGTAACCATAGGTACATTATTTGTGGTGAAAGAAAGTATTAATTTTATTCCTTTATCAATAATGAAGAGAATTGGAGATTTAGAGGTTCAACCTACTAAGATGACACTACAGTTGGCTGATAGATCAATTAAATATCCTTATGATGTGGTAGAGATGTTTTAGTCTAGTTAGATAAGTTCATGTTTCCTGTTGATTTTGTTGTCATGGATATTGAAGAAGATAAAGATGTACTTTTGATACTTGGAAGTTTTATGAAAACAACTAAGGCCATTATTGATGTTGATAATGGAAAGTTCAAGGTAAGTGTTCAAGCTGAAGATGTAAATTTTAATCTATTTGAGGCAATGTAACATTCAAAAGAGAAGAATTGTTGTATGTGAATGGATAAAGTGGGGTTATCTTCTATTGATCAATTATATTCAACTAGCTCTTTGGAGAAAGCACTTATGAATATCACTGAAATTTGGGATAAAGAAAAAGAAAATGAGATAGAAGCTTGCTTTAGGCATTTGGGTTCAAGTAAACCAATTTCAAATGAATATATACCATTAAAGGAGCTAATTGGTGATGCACATATTGATAAGCCCAAAGTAGAACTGAAAGTGTTTCCTTCTCATTTGAAATACGTTTTTTATGGAGAAAATAAAAGTAAACTAGTTACCATCATTAGTTCATTATCTGAAGAATAAGAGAGAAGATTAATTGAGGTATTGAAGATGAATCAAGAACCTATAGGTTGGATGTTATCTTATTTTAGAGGTATTAGTCCTTCATATTGTATGATAAAATTCACATGGAAAAGGATTATAAACTTGCAACTCAGCCTCAAAGGTGATTGAATCCGACAAAGAAAGAAGCAATGAAGAAAATTCTTAAAGCAGGAATTATTTATCCTATTTCAGATAGTGCACAAGTTAGTCTTGTACAAGTAATTCCGAAAATAGGTGGGATGAAGGTGATTCATAATGAGAAAAATGAGTTTATTCCTACTAGAACAGTGCTTGGATGGAGGGTACATTAGAAAATTGAATCAAGCTATAAGAAAATATGATTTTCCATTACCTTTTATGGATTAGATGTTAGAGAGATTAATAGGAAAAGCTTATTATTGTTTTTTTGGATGGTTATTCAGGATATAATCAAATTGTGGTTGATCCAGAAGATTAAGAGAAGGCTTCTTTTACATGTCCCTTTGGTGTTTTTGCTTATTCAAAAATGCCTTTTGTATTATGTAATGCTCCAACCACTTTCCAACGATGTATATTTGGTATATTTTGCAGATTTGAAGGAAAAAAACATTTAGGTTTTTATGGACGATTTCTCATTTATTGGTTCTTCTTTTACTTCTTATTCGGGGAATTTGGTAAATTGATGTGTGGAAACTAGTATGATATTGAAGTGAGAATAATGTCATTTCATGGTGACTGAAGGCATTGTGTTAGGTCATAAAATCTCTCACAAAGGGATTGAACTTGATAAGTCCAAAGTGGATGTGATTGAAAAATTGCCTCTTCTAAAGAATGTCAAAGGAATTAGAAGCTTCTTGGGATATGTTGGCTTTTAAGGAGATTCATTAAGGACTTTTCCAAGATTGCAAAGCCAGTAAGCAATTTTGATGACCACTATTTATCTACTTTTAAAAGAAAAATTAATATTTGCACCTGATTGGGAATATAACTTTGAATTAATGTGTGATACTAGTGATTATGTAGCAGGAGCAGTTTTAGGCCAAAGAAAAGATAAAAAAATTCAAGTAAAGTTCTAAATGAAAATCAAGTTAATTATGCCACCAATATAAAAGAATTGCTTGTTATAGTGTATGCATTGGAGAAATTTAGATAATATGTGATAGGTTCTAAGATCATTACTTTTACAGATCATGCTGCAATTAAATATCTCTTGAATGAATTTGATTCTAAACCAAGATTGGTCATATGTGAAAAATAAGTTTAGGTCAAGTTCAAGAAGGGGTGTGAATTGAACTTTCAAAAATTTTCGCAAAAGATGGAAAGTATTAGAGATTGAATGAAAGTTCTTTATTGAAAGTATTGAAAGATGATATTAAGAAGTGCACAACAAAAGATCAATAGATTCCAGATCAGAAAGAATCAATTGAAATAACTCACAGAACTGAAAAACAGCAATAAGCAATTTACTGCAATTACAGAAGCAATCAACTGAATACAGTGCAGACAATCACACAGTTCAAGAATAGTCAATCAGTATAAATATCAGATACAAAAGTAGAAGCAATTAGTTGAGTAGAAATACAGTTTATAACTGTCCAGAAAATATTAGATAAATAGTATTGAAAGTAAACTGAAGATCACTCACACAACAAAATAATCCAAATATAAAAGACAAAATAAGAAACAACAAATGATTTAAGAAAACAGGTTTCCAAAAACTCAATCAATTAAACAATCATAAAAGAAAACAGTAAGCATTCTAATATTATCAAGAACATATTTAGTCAATTATACAAATGGAATAACCGATCCAGAGAACACATAAGAACATCAGTAGAATGAACAATCAATTACGCGCGAAGAACAGTTAATTACCTGAGCGATAGAAAATATGACAAAGTATTCAAGAAGAGAGAAAAAGAGATCAAGAATACCAAGATTTATTCATGGAGAGGCTCCTTGGTGCTTTAGCTTGTAGCTCATGCTCCAATGGATGAAGAGCATGTTCAAGCCATTTGCACCGAACACATTGGATGGAAGGAGCTCCTCATGATGCGGAAGCAATGGATGTGGAAGAATTCACCGTGGAAGGAAGCGTGAAGGTGAAGATTGGTGACGTTTTGGTGAAGTAGATAGTGAAAGCCTTTGAAGGAGGTTGGGTCAACCTCCAAGAGAGAGCTTCTAGCTTCTAGGAGAAGAAACTCAATGTGAAACTTGAAGCAATGTGCTAAAAATTTGGCAGCATTCCATTACTCAAATCAAGTCTACAAGAGAGGTTCCTAGACCTCTTATTTATAAAAGAATGGATGAGCTACTTAGCTTCCCATGCAAGCTATCTAGGTAGGGTATGGGAGAAGCTAGGTCTAGAAACCCTGGCTTATAAGACAAGCTTCTAACCCTAGCTTATAAGACAAGCTTCTAACCCTAGCTTATATGACAAGCTTCCAAACCTAGCTTGCACTCCAAGGCTCTCACAAGGTGGTGACAAGTGGCACAAGGAGAGAGCTCCTTGTGCTACTTGGACTCCTTGATCAAGCCCAACATTATTTATGGAGCTCAAGGCCCAAACTTACACTACATGGCCTAAAAATACAAGGCCCAAATTTATTCTACTTGGCCAAAATACAAGGATCAAATTATTCTAAACTAATATAAACAATTTATACAAATTAGAGGACTTCTCCTTAGTACTCTATTTTCTCTAAAGGGATTTTTTCATGTTTCTAATTGGGCCTGAGTAGCTGATTAAAAGCCCAAATAGGATGAGTTAGGCCCAATCTTCTGCAAAGCTCTTAATTCTCTCTCTCGCTCTTTGTCCTCTTTATTCTTTGATTAATGTCGTTGGGGTGTACTCCATCACTTATACTGGTTCAACCTTCCTCAAAGGCTACGTTCAGTCTTTTGCCAGCCAGCAACGAGTTCCACTAATAAAGATCACAAAGATCAGTTCACACAATTCAAAACACTTGCAACCCATAAAATACCATTGCTCCAAGCAGCAAACAACCTATTGTACACCACACCAAGTCAAAGACAATGTACAAACCACTGTACAAACCCAATTACAATGCCCTATGTAATCTGGGTACCAAAACAACAAACACAGATTATGAAACCTATGTAATTTGAAACCACTCACTCACAGTACATGAATTATCAAGAGTAATACAAAACAGAAGTACTTCTATACTCACAAATTACAAATGGATTAAAAATAGTATAGAAGACTTAGCCTTGGTGCAGAACCACTGTTGCACAAAACCCACTCAATGAAAGGCTCCAAGAATTAAGTTCTTGAGGTTTTTCTTGATGAAATCGAACGTTATGAGTTCTCAAGGTGAAAATAGGTTTTTCTCTCTTTGAAAAATCACAAGTGATCGCTCTGAAATCTTAGGAATGAATTTCATATGAAAAGATATATCACAATTCATGTTCACCCTTTATATAGAAAAATTGGTTTTTAAATTTGTAAAAAAACTCAATCGATTGTATCAATCATTCAATCGATTATTTTTCTATGACTTAGAAAATCCAGCAAGTTGTACTCTGAAAAATAGTTTACTGATTTACTCTTTAAAAAAAATGTTTTTCAAAATCTATTAAGCAAAATATTTTTTTTTAGCTTCCTTTGAGTGATATCTCATGCAACTCATGGTTTTAAACCAAAACCACACTTTCACACACACCCAACCTAAGTTCTAGACCAAAACTCCATCAAGCTCCATGTTGGCTTTAAGCAAACCACCTTGCAAGCTTTGATCCATGTAGACTTGATCATATTGTTGGCTTCATAAAATCATATAGCAAGCCTTGGTGCTAATAATCTCCCCCAATTTGATGGAAGACAAAACAAGTATGTTTTGAGTTGTATTAATCTAGCTTGGACAAACTGCAATATAAAACAATTGATTAATAATCTCTAAACTCATTAGATTCAGAGAAAAGAATAAACTGATGAAACAATTAATTGATTTTCTCTAGAAATCCAAACTAGTTTAGATCAGTAAAATATAAACCAAAGAGATTGCTCCCCCTATTATACACTTTCAACTCATAAAGAAAACAAATTTAAAGGATAAGAAAACCACGTAAATTCATTTCATTAAATTGAATTTCACTACAAGTAGATAAAAGTTACAAGCTATCCAGAATATAAGTCATACAAGCTTCAAACACAATTAGACAAAAGATAACAGAACCTAAGGATCAGTAGAGTTGGTTACACCAGCAAAATACTTCAGCAACAACAGCAGAATTAATAAAACCAAAACCTAACAACACTCAGCTTAAAATAGACAACACACAACCATAAGATAAAGACACCATCCTAGACATTCTAATGCAAGAGACAAACAATCCTAGACATTCTAATGCAAGAGACAACACATAATACTTCTCCTCCTTTGTCTTCGTCAAAAGGAAGAGAATGGACCAGTGAGATATGCAATAGACGTCCTAATCATCTGGTCCAAAGAACATTGTCCCAATTTTTGACTGAATATCTTCAACTTAATTCTCAATGAACTGGAAGTGAGTCTCGCAATACTGATGGTGACTTCTATTATCACTTTCCATGTTGTGTAACTGATTCATCATCATTTGCTCAAACCTTGAAAAGGTTTCTTGTCCTGCTATTGTAGGAGTCTCACCCATAGTACAAATTATTCATAGTTCATTCCAACTTCAGTAGGGGCTTTTGCATTGACAACACTTGTGCTAGCGCCTTCATCTTCTTAAAAAGCAGTATCCTCATCCACCTTACACACCCATTTTCTATTGTTCACCTTCTTTAACCCAATTTTGTTTAGGGTGATAGCAGAGATCTAATTCATGGCTTTGACTTCCTCCACAACCTCTTCATCAACATTTTTTTCAAAGAATTCAGTAAAACTAGAAATCAACACTACGTACAGAATACAATACTCAAGCTTTTTGTTGATTTTGAAAATATGTTCTTTTATGACGTTCGCCTAATTTACCTTGGTTTTGGTCAGTAAACAATACATCAGCATTAAATCCTCCTCAATAAAACAACATGGTTGAATCCTCTTGGAGTGAAAAGCCATATCACAATGTATGCTAGGATTCTTGGTGTAGCTATCAGGCCTCCAACAGAGAATGTTCTTGAGGAAGCTTCTTGATTCCTCAAACAAGACTTGTAAAACTGGACTTTATTGAAGTCGCCCAGTTTAAAAGAGTTTCCTCTGCTTGCTATAACTCCATCATTTCTCAACCCAACAACTGCCAACCATACCCTATCATTGATAGCCATATCCACTCCCTTTACTTGAGAGTAGATGGTTTCGTCATCGTGCCACATGTTTGTCAAGAAGACTTTTACCAAGTCTGTTTCCAGACATTTTTAGGAACCTTTCCAACTTCTAAAAGCTCAAAATCTCCCTTACTTCATCAAGATTCTTTTCTTTAAGCCACTTTATGCTCAAGAACTTAGGGCTAATAACGGCTTTCCTGCTGTATAGACGATAATAATCATCAATACTTTCTTGGTTACCAATAAACCATCTCTCCAGATAGTTTGTTTCATTGTTATCTTCAGAGCTTGCTCACTTGATAAGATTTCTTTTTGTTCTTTTCTTGGGATTCAAAGAAGAAGCCATCTTTTGAGGAGAAGGTATGAAGATGGGTGATTTCTTTGGACACAGAATAAACTAGTATGCAATGTGTTGTGGTGTGTTTGTGAATGTATGCTAACACAGTATTTGAAGACCTGAATGCACACAAACAAACAAATGCAATTCAAATTTGTTGAATGACTACTCGTAATATGAAAAACAGCTTTGCAAATGTTGGGATTCTGTAAATAGCAGATTGAATAGAGATACTTAGCTTAAGAGAATCAGTCAGCAACTTCCAACGGGTTATTAACAAGTTGCACTGCATATCTTCTCCCTCTTCACATGCAAAGATCGTTCATTCAGCATTGCAATTCATTCAAACCTTTCTTTGATTGGTTCAAATGTAATCAGAAATAGTTCTTTCCCAATAGAACATAATTTCTTAAAGACTAGATGGTAATCTCGCACACATTAACAAATTGAATAGTATTAAAAAATTTATTTAATCCAAAATACTGTAACTAAATGAAATTTTATTTAATTGGAACAAGTGATCTATTTAATCAGTACCATAAGCATATAAAATTAACCAAGAATCAGTAATCTTTGACTGAATTAATTCACGTATTTAAAATCAATTATCCCCACTTCATTTCTCAGAAAATTAATTTTTTTCTTTATTAAAGGGTTTAGTGAATAAATCAACAAGTTGTTCTTCGAAACTAACAAATTGAATTGTACAATCACCATTATTTACATGGTCACATATAAAATGGTGTCGTATTTCAATGTGTTTAGTTCTAGAGTGTTCTATAGGATTCTTTGTTAAATTTATTACACTGGTATTGTCACACAATAATGGAATTTTAGTAAGTTTTAAACTGAAATCACTTAGTTGTTGTTTGATCCATAAGCTTTGAGTACAGCAGCTTCCAGCAGGTATGTATTATGCTTCTACTATTGAAAGAGCTATGCATGCCTGCTTCTTTCTATGCCAAGATATTAAACTGAATCCTAGTAAATGACAGGTTCCCCTTGTGCTCTGTTGAACATTAGACGGTCCAAAGTCCCTTTAGAGGATCAAATCATTTGATAAAGTTTTGATCATAACAAAACTCAAGTATACATTTATATTTGATGACTTATATACATTGCGTAGTCAACATTATTATTATTATTAAAGCAGGAGACACATGGTCCATAAAGAGATAAGTTTTCTTACTATTTACTTTTATGTGTTATTGATTTGATTTAAATTGATTTTATATCATATTGTGTTTTAATGTTCAGATTTGGTCATAATAGAAATTATTCAAATTATTATGCAGTATTTAAATGTTATTAATTGATTTTTATATCATGATGTGCATTAACGTTCAAATCTGTTCATAATAGAAATTATTCAAATTATTGATAAGTATCCCATATATAATTTCTCTATATTATTTTAAATTAATTATTTCTGATACAGAATTAATCAAGTTTAATGCAGTTTAAAATATTAGAGAAATATTTCCAATTTGAGCTCCATACATCAGAAAGTCAAGATTGCACTGTTCAAGTATCCCAACGGCTAGTTTCTAAAAAGCTACATATAGAGGAGCAAGTTCAAGTTGAAGCATATACAAGAAGAAGCAAAAAAAAAAGAGAAATACATCATATAATACATTGAAAAAGATATACTGAGTGTCTATTGTCAATTTGCTATTGAAAGCATCTAGAGTTTTGGGTTGTGTGAAACCATTGTATAATTCTTCACCATTGTGAAGTAAACCCTTGTGAGCTTTCATTGTTCTCTCTTTTGAGAGTGTTTATTTTAATCTTGAGTGGTCTTGATCTCAGGGGGAGATTGAGACTGGTATAACCTCGAGAGGTTTGTGTACTCGTGATAACCTGGAGAGGTTTGTGTACTCGTTGTAACCTGGAGAGGTTTGTGTACTCGTTGTAACTATTTGTTAAATAGTGGAACCTCTTAAACAGTTTGTTTAAGGAAGAACTGGATGTAGCCCAAGAGATTAGGGTGAACCAGTATAAAACTGCTTTATCTGTGCTTATATATTTTTGCCTTGGTTGGTGGTTTCTATTTATAGTGAATTGAGTTCAGGCTCCATTCAACCCCTCCCCCCATCTGGAGCCAGCTGTTCCTACAGTTTGTATTAGAGCTAACCTCAGGGGTTAGTTCTTCACAAGACTTAAGGCACGATCCTACAGGAACTCAATGGAAGGAGACGGACTACACGTGAGTCGACCACCCTTGTTCAAGGGCCAAAATTATGAGTTTTGGAATATGAGGATGATTGGCTTCATCCAATATAACGATATGGAGTTAATTAATATTATTAAAAATGGCATACCTACATTGATTGATAAATCAGGAGAATTGCTTTCTTTTTGAATCTATGACTGTGGAGGAAAAGCATGTTTGTCAAAATAATGCTAAAGCTAGGCATATTATAATGTGTGCTTTATCCGAGGAAGAAATGTCAAAGGTGAATGCCATGGTCAGTGCTAAGGAGATGTGGGATACACTTGCTCTCACATATGAAGGTTCAAAAGATGTAAAAAGAAATAAATTGACTATGCTTAAACGTTAATATGAAATGTTTGCTATAGAAGATCATGGATATATACAATCTATGGTTTCTCGTTTGCAAGTTATCCTAAATAGTCTAAGATCCTTGGGGTCAACTGTTAGTCAATATGAAATCAATGATAAAATTCTCAGACTTTTACCTGCTAAATGGAGAGCTCAATAAACTGCTCTCAGAACCTCTAAAGATCTTGAGGCCATGCCCCTAGAAGAATTGGTAGGTATTCTTACTATATATGAGCAGGTCATACAAAATGATGCAGGTTCAATAAAAGAGAAGGTTTTGGCTTTGAAATCATCTCAGAAAAATGTAAAGAAAAAGATACCACCCAAAGCTTCTAAATATATAGATAATACATCAGATGATACAGATTCTGATGATGAGATCTCCATCCTCACCAACAAGATCAAAAGGTTGTTGAGAAAGAAAGAGAGCAAGAGAAAGGAAAGACGGTTCAGGACTAAAGATGGCAAGGAGCAAGATGAAAGGATAATTTGTTATGGCTGTAAGAAGCCAGGACACTTCAAATTAGAATGTCCTGATCAGGTTGAAGAAAAAGAGGAGAAAGAAAAGAAAAAGAAATTCTCCAAAAAGAAAAATAATTTTATGTCAACCTGGAAGGATTTGGATTCATCTAGTTCTGATTCTGGAGAGGAGGCAAACATAGGTCTCATGACTGATGTGGCAGATAACTCTATGTCAGAGGACTCAAATAATGAGGTAGATTTTACTGATATTGATAGTTTATGTTTAGCTTATCAAGAAGCAATATCTAATAATGGTATGATTACATCTGCATATAAAACCATGAAAAGAAAATATAAAAATGCTTGCAAAGAAATTGTTTTAATACAACAAGAGAAAGCTAGTCTAAATGATATTTCTCTAGAAAACACAAAGCTTCTCCAAGAAAAAGAAAGATTATGTAATGAAAATAGGAACCTTAAAAGGGACCTTGCAGTTCAAGACACAAATCTCAAAAACTTGGAAAAAGAAATTGTGTTAATTAGAGAAAAATTAGGAAAAAGGCCTATTGAATCAAATGAGACAAACATTGATGATATTATAACTAAAAATTTGGCTCTTAGAAAAGTTTTATCTCATTCAAATACAAATAAAAAATCTCTAAACATGTTGATAAAAAATTAATTCTATTCATATTCATTTTCTTTTAATATATAATCATAAATTAAAAAAATTCATAAAATAAAAATAAAATATTAAATATTAAAATAAAATAAAAACTAAATAAAAAATAAGAACAAAATAAAAAATGCACAATTTCACAAAAAGTGAAAATGATTTGAAAATTGAACTACGAGAAGGAGTAACAGAATCATCAAAAAATTGGCAAACAACGAGATATATGTGTGTGTGAGAGAGAGAGAAGGGGAAGGGATCAGAGACAAGTTTTCAATTGAGGAGAAATAGAATTACAGAGAAATTTCCAATATAATATAGTTTGCATTTCCAATATTCTAGAGTTCAACAGAGAAGAAATTGCTTGAAATTGAAGGGAGAAGAAAGAAAGAAGAGATCAAAGAATCGTAAATTATATTAGACTTCAACAGGTATTTTAATTCTTGTTCATTGCAGCACTGGTGTGGTTCTTCCTGTGATTCTTTCTTCTTGTGATTCTATTCATTGTTGTGATTCTATTCATTGCTGCATTGGTGTGGTTCTGGCTCTGTACTCTGATTTTAGTTCTCTCATTGTAGTTCCTCATGACTCTCGTTTATTGTTTCACTGATCTGATTATGCGCTCTGAATGATTATATACCTAAATGTGAATGATTATATACTCTAAATGTGTTTATAGTATTGTGTTTCTATATATACACCTGTGAATAAGTATAATTAGTTTCGTAAACACTTTTTAGAAAATACGTTTGATAATAAAAAGAAAATTTAGAACCATTGAAGAGAAGTTGAGGAGCTGTTGCTGTCTAGGCACAACATTGAATGCTTCACTGTTGATCAGAGTCTAATTTAAACCGAAAGAAACCAAAACAATTCCAGAAACCAGCAAAAATAGCAATCAAAATTGATACATAAGAAGAAAACAAAGAATAAGAAAGAAAGGGAGGAAAGGGGCGAGTGTCGCTGTCTAGCACCTCCGCCAAACTACAACACCACCGTGAGCCCTCCATCATCTCCGAAAAGAGTCAACCTCCAACATCACTGCTACAGGCACCAAACCACGCTCGTTCTGCCATTAACATCGCTCACTGTCAACCTAGCACAGTCGCATCATAGTCTTTCCCGACGTTACTTTCCTCTTTGCCATCGACGTTGCTGGAGATCATGTCAACGTCACCTTCACCACCTCCCCCATGCCTCCTCCGCTTCCACCATGCCTTTCAACAGTCCACTTAACACCGCTTTCATGAGTCCTCCACACCGCGCCTCTTCACCGAGCCTCACTCCTTTCTAACCCCAATTTGCATTTGGGGGGAATTAATTTATAGAAGAGGCAGAAGCCTCAGGAAGATGTTTTGCATTTAGGAGGCTTTGGGCTTTAGCCCAACGAGATGATGCTTTGCACCTCTAGCTCATTTTGCACCCCTACCATGGGGTCATAACCAAACCAAATTTTGGGCCTTCCTTGACTAGCCTATCATCTTTTCTTTTTTTTTTTTCTTTTACATCTATATCACATTATAAATGATTTTTTTTATAAAGTATAAAAAATAAATAAAAATAATATTTTCTTTTCTAATAAATTTTTGATTGAATTCCTAAATGACTGTCTACATCATGGATATTTAATTCAAAAAATTTAATTTCATTAAGATTATCAAAAGGTCGTACACGTCTAACGATAACCAAAATAAAAATAAAAATTTTTGAAAAATAACAAAAGTATAAAATTTTCAAAAATTAAAAAATAGTAATGTTTTTTAGAACTACGTATGCCCTTCCATTATAGAGAAAGATACGTAGGAGCAAGATCAATCCTTGTTGGGTCCTTTAATTTAAAAATTATTATTTTGTTCTTAGTTGTTTTTATTTCTATTTTTTGGGAAAAATAAATATTTAATAAACCACATTTGATTTTATTCATTTAGTTAAAGGTATTGTCTTAAGGCAGCCGTTGTAGGGTGTTAATACCTTCCTCACACGTAACCGACTTCCGAACTCATCTCTGGATCGCAAAACTTATCTTATCCTTTTTGTAGTTTTTCCATAGTTTTCCATAACAAATTATGGTGGCGACTCCTTTTCTATTAAATTTATATTTTTCGGATCCCTGTCTGCAGTCCTGATCCAAGTCACGACAAATGTCATCAACATAAACTTGAACAAGTATAATATCACTACATGCTTTCTTAATGAATAAAGTTTTATCTGTTTCCCTCACTCATAGCCTTGAGAAAGAAGAAAATTACTCAACCTCTCATACCACTGTTGAGGTGCTTTCTTCAAACCATATAAGGCTTTCTTGAGTTTGAAGACATCATCTAGATATTTGTGGTCTTCAAATCCAGGAGATTGACTCACATACACTTCTTAATCAATGTATCCATTAAGAAAAGCACTCTTGACGTCCATTTTGTGTAACTTGAATCCATTCATGCAAGCATATGCCAATAGTAGCCTCATTGCCTCCAATCGAGCCACGGGTGCATAAGTTTCTTCAAAGTCTATTCCCTCTTATTGGTTGTAACCCTTTGCAACCAATCTTGCTTTATTCCTTACTATGACTCCTTGTTCATCCAATTTGTTCTTGAAAACCCATTTGGTTCCAATCACATTCATCTGCTTAGTTCTGGGAACAAGTGTCCAAACTTTATTCCTTGCAAATTGATTCAGTTCATCATGCATTGCATTTATCCAGTTGTTGTCCTCTAGTGCATCAGCTACAGTTTTGGGTTTTACTTATGATACAAAAGTCATGTGCTCACAAAAATGATTCAAGGGTCTTCTAGTTGATACCCCTTTTTGAACTTGACCAATGACATTGTCTAATGAAATATTTCTTGGCACTCTCCACTCTCTTGGCAATTTAGAATTGATTATCTCTACACCAGCTCTAGATTCAATCCATTGAATTCCCAATTCAATTGATTGAATTTCTGGCAGTTCACTAACTTTTTCTGGTTTATTCTGTAGTCTAGTATCAACTTGTTGTCTAGTAGGAACCTCATCATTTGCACCTGTCTTAGTACTTTCCTGCATGTTCTGATTAGTTTCATCAAATGCAATATGCAGGATTCCTCTACTAGCATGGTTCTCCTATTATATGCTTTATATACATGACCATGCAATGAATAGCGAAGGAAAATACCTTCATTAGCTTTTGAATCAAATTTGCCCAAGTTATCCTTCGCATTGTTCAAAATAAAACATTTACAACCAAAAACTTTCAAATGAGAGATATTGGGCTTTTTACCTTTAAATAGCTCATAGGGGTTCTTCTTTAAGATTGGCCTAATGAGCACACTATTGAGAACATAGCAAGTTGTACTTACTGTATCAGCCCAGAAGTACGTTGGAAAATTTGTTTCACTCAAGAGTGTTCTTGCTAGTTCCTCCAAAGATCGATTCTTTCTCTCTACTACTCCATTCTGTTGTGGAGTCCTTGGCGCTGAAAAGTTGTGCTTGATTCCAAATCTGCTACAAAATTTGACAAATCTCTTATTCTAGAATTCTCCCCCATGATCTGACTTAATGGCAGAAATACCACAATTCTTTTCATTCTGGATAACTTTGACAAATCTCTTAAAAGCATGATAGACTTCATCCTTGGTGGCAATGAATAGAGTCCAAGTAAAACGTGAAAAATCATCTACTATAACAAGACCATAGTAATTACCTTCTGGGCTCATAGTTATAGAGGGACCAAATAAATACATGTGAATCAGCTCAAGTGGTCTAGATGTAGAAACCACATTTAATTGTTTGAAAGAACTTTTAGCTTTGTTTACCCTTTTAGCATGCTTCACACAATTTGTCCCTTTCAAACTTGAGCTTAGGCAAGCCAATTACTAGTTCTTTTGATGCAAGCCTATTGAGATGACGCATATGAATATGAACTAAGCGCCTATGCCATGACTATGACTCATCATTCCTAGTAAGCAGGTAGTTCATACTAGATGTAATGCAAGAGACATTGAGCATGTGTACATTGTTTACCCGTTTACCTACTAGCACTGTCTCACTGGCTTTTGAATCTGCTATTAGGCAAAGGTTTGGCTCAAATGTGATCTTGTACCCTCTGTCGCACAGTTGACTTATAATGAGTAGGTTGTGTTTCAAGCCATCCACTAAAAATTAAATAGAAATAGAAAAGATTTTAAAAATAAAATAAAAATGGAATTAAAATATAAAAATGACTATATATATATATATATAATTTAAATTGAGCCCAATATGTCACGTTACAGTAGCCTAACTTCATCAAGTTTCAATTATTTATTTTTATGCCAAAAAGAAAAAAATGGGACCAAACCCAAATGAACCATGCCCAGTTTCTAGCACCAAATCAAAGCCAAATTATTTTTCCTTCACATTTCTATCTTAATATCATACTTCACATACATTTCACTTATATGTATTACCGAACCATGAACGTATTGGGCCAAGCCCACTTATTTTATTCATTCCTCTCTCTCATACGATGCCAAATCATGTTAATTGGGCTAAATCCAATCCCAGCATATGAAAGCTAATGTCACATTGTCATTACATTTATCCTAAAATAAACTTAGGGTTGAGAAAGCGAAACGTGAGAGACGCCGTAGAAGCTATGGTTGGAGGTGCAACATTTCACACTATCACGGTGTTTCATCAGTGATTGTTTGGTGGAGGAAAAGGCTTACGAAGCAGCGATGAGACGCTCGCTGAGGTTAAGTTTGGAGGTGTTTGGCAATGGTATTTGGAAAATCTCTGTTTCACAGTGGCGATTCTCATGGGAGGTGAGAGATATTGAAGGCTCAAAGCATTTTGCTTCTGTGAAGAAGTTCAGTGTATTTTTTGTTTATTAAAATTGTATGGTTTTGGTACAGGTCTAAACACGTTTACAATACAACAATAAAAATGCAAATGAGCAATGCAAAATCGGTCTAACTGAGATACTCGATGAGATACCATAATCAAACTATAATGCTTAACACCATGACAGAAGAAGATTGAACAAAACTTGTATGGAACAAAATTTCAAAAAATGAACAACATACACCAACCTAAAAGACTATACCACACAGAAACAACCTCAATATAACAGGGACAAAGGAACGACACTGTGATAAAATAAGAAAAAGAATGATTCTCAAACTAATGAACTGGCTTGGCTATATAATGAGAACAAAAGCATGAACCAATACACAGAAACACAGAAAATCCAGCGAAACTTTGAAGGTTTATGTAGTTAAGGCAGAGAAGACTCATTCACGGAGATTTTCCGACAAAGGTTAAGTCATTTATAGTTATGCCGAAAATTTCAAAATGTCGTTGGTTTTGCATCATACGTACCATAGGCTATCATTATTCAAGGATTCTGTATCACTCTGAAACATCCAACGATGAGCTTTGACATAGGAACATCTTACCAAGCCACCGAAGAAGATGACCGGTGCATTTTTCATAATTGTCACAAATGCGTTTTAACGTTTTCATTCACTACGAAGGCATTGTATGAACTGCAAAGTGTCACAGATTAATTAATCAAGCTTATTATTGAAGAATATGCATGATAACCGCATGATTATGTTCTATAAATAATGAACTGTGTAATCGGAGCACTTTAAACAGTGCAAAACATACTTTCAACGCAAACAACTTTCATAATGGCTTAGAATCAACTTCCTCCCCCCAATTTTATTTCTCAATCCTCCTTTTATAAAGAAATTTTTTACGATTCAATTTTCCTCCCAATGCTCACCCCTTACACGCTTACAATTTGTTAATCTGTAATCATTTTTTTCAAATCATTCCCATGTATCAAAAACGTTTTCATGCTCTCCTCTATCCCAATCTATTCCACGCTTGCCACCTTTTTATTTTTATTTTATTTCTCTTTTCATTTTCTTTTTCTAATATTCTTATTATCAATTAATTAAATTTTTTATTTTATTCATATTTTTTAATTTTAATCTTAATTATTTTTTAATTATTTTTTTAATAAAATGAATATAAATAAATTAATTTTTTCATTTTCATCCAGATTTAGACTTTTATTAGCAGTGTTGTGCAGTGGCGCTTAAATGGTTTATACAGAGTTATCATTCATTTTATCTTGCAATTGTTTCTGACTTTTAATTGGATATAGTGTTTGTTGGTGTGCTTGCTATAAAACTTGGGCAATTCTTATCAGCTGAACAAATTTTGTTTTGATTCTGCATTGTGGTTCATCCCAATATTGCTAAGTGCACTATTTGTCATTGAGTGTGACTTAACTCATAGTTATATCTTATATTGTGCATTTTGGTTATTTACACTGCATTTAGCATATTTCTGTCATCGAGTTTTAATTCTGTTGTGACTATTGGTTATCATTGTGTGTAGTTCTTATTTTTGCTTATTATATCAGAAAATAAATCAGCTTATTTGAGCCTAAATCGATTTATTTTTTCTATTGCACCTTGAGTTATTGATTATAGAGATTCGTGAAAGTTTTCATTTGATTTAAAACATTTTTGTTGTTTTCTAAAATAAAAAAAGTTCCTAAAGTTTAATTTACTCCCCTCTTCTTGAATTCTGCCTAAACATATTTTCAACATCTATTGTGGTCCACAACCTATGTAGTTTGTGTAGAGTCAAACCAAAATTTAATTTTTTTTTCCAATCTTTTCTACGTCAATGAGAAATAGCAAGCAAAAGAATAAGGTATATCTATTTATTAATTTAAAAATATCACCATATTTTTTTTATATTAAATACATTTTAATTAATGTCTTATGTTATCATATGTATTTTTTTATTAATGACATATTTATGACCTTATTATATTATTAAAAGTTATTCTTCACATATTACCATTATAAATTATATTTGATTTCTCATTATTCAATCGATATCAACATTTATATCAACAAAATAACAATTCTTTAACACATAATTTTTTTTAAATTATTCTTATATACTATTATTTCCTCTCTCTCACTCTCTCTATATATGATACATACCTACCAACATTATACTAATTATTTATTTTTATTTTTATTTTTAATATCTCATACATCAAATAAGTTAAAATATAATGTTAAAAATATTAATTAGAATATTTAATAATAACTTTATATTTTTATGTAAAATTTTGTAAATACGAACACATGTGCGTTTTCACTAACTGAAAAATATAATTGATATACATTTCCTTTGCAATTATATTATTCTGATTTGAATTTTGATCATAATACCTTTATAGCAGCTTTGTTTTCAAAACGTATATATTTATTATATAAAATTAAATGATCTTATATTAATTGATTGTTATCTTGAGTAAATTTCAATCAGTGGGTGTAAAATAAAAATACACCTTTACATATTCTCTTTTATTCTTGTGCATGTACTTAAGTAGAATTCAACCAAACCGAATCTACATAAAATCCAAAAATAAAACTTTTGCATGCTTTACAAATCCCACCTGTCTATTTTCACATTTTAGAAAATAAAAATAAAAATAAAAATTCAACTACATTTAAAAGAGAGCAGTGCAATCATTAACAGCTGCTTTTTAACACTCTCTTTGTGTAAGGAATAAACAGAGGAAGGAGAAACTCCCAAATGGCCACGTCTTCCACTCGTTCCAAAGACCAACGCGCCGATTCGTCCGTTTCACCTCTCATCTGGGCGGCGGAGAAGCCCACCGGAACTTCGTCGGAGAAGCTCTGCATCGACGAGATCCTGCAGAAGTATTGCGGCGAGTTTGGACGGTGGCAGCTGAGGCACTTCGTGCTCACCAGTCTGGCGTGGGCCTTGGAAGCCTTCCACACCATGGTCATGATTTTCGCCGATCGCGAACCGGAGTGGCGGTGCCTCGACGGCGCGGCGGGCTTGGGGTGCGACCCAGACGCAAAAAGCATGTGCGGGTTCCAAACGGGTTCGTGGGAGTGGGTTGGGAACTCAACCGTTTCGGAGTGGGGACTGATTTGCACCGATAAGTTTAAGGTCGGGCTGGTTCAGGCCGTCTTCTTCGGCGGCTGCATGATCGGTTAGTCTTCTCTCTCCCTGTTTACTGTTTCTCTCTCAACTGTCATGTAAGATCCATCTTGTGTCATAATTACTATAATCACATTAAACATAAATAGACTAAATTACAAATAATCTAACTTACTTTTATTCCAAGTTTTTTAACTTCCATAATAATTAATTATCTATCAAAAGTTAGTTATTTAGGTTCTTTAAGCAAGGTTTAAATGGAGTCACTACCACCTGACTAAAAGAGGTTAATTGGATAATAAATAAAGGTCTTAAATATTTCCTAATTCTCTAAAAAAAAACTAATACTCATTCTTTTATCATTATGAAATACTGAAAGCTTACGTTTTCTTCATGTCTTCAATACCAATACCTTCTTATATATGTTTCAATAAAATATCCAAAACCTTGAAAATCCAACCTAAATACATGTTTTTATAATGTCTATAGTATTGTAATAAGAAGTGATTCTATAAGATTGGAATAATAAGGAGTAATTCTATAGTAGTGTCTAAAAGGTATGAATTTATTTGAATTTGGAAATTTTAATTAATTAAAAATATAAATATTTTATATTAATAATGTCTAAAAATTATACTCTTAACAACTGATTGAGTGAGGAGAAATGTAGTCATATATAATAAATAACTTGGCTAACACATCATCATTTCCAAATTTAACGCCATTTGTCTTTTATCATGTCACACTGTCAACTGCATGTGCAGTTCAGGAGAATATATGTCATTCTTATCTTTGTTTTCGTCATGTATATAGCTAGGGTTCTAACCCTCTAACACGATTGCAATAACAAAATTAAATAGATAAGGATATAGGGTAACTACAAACCCATGTAACCCATGTTGGAAAGAAAAGAAAAATGTCTACAAATAGGTCTTAGTAATGGGACTTCTATATATTTAAGTGATTTTATTTATCGTTTCTTTAAGTTCTTAATTAGCAAAAAGTGTATTACTGAGTTAAAACTATTTGTCTTTAATCAAATCAGGTCTGTGGTCTCATCTAGGCACCGTACATAACATATGGTAATTTTATTAAGTTTTATTATTATTAATTGAAAACTTAAGTACCTATGGATCCCTACTTTTTTTGTATTTCCATTTATTATAAGGAAAAATATATTTTCTTTAACTATAAATACATTTAACTTCTTTAATATTTATTTGATAATATTTTCTTAAAAATATCTTAACTTTTATTAATATCTAAAATCTAGTTGCATTATATCATTTTGTATAATTTATTTTACATTTTTAAAAAATATAAACTTTCCTTTACTGATTCCTTTCAATATAACTTTTGAAGATTTATATTACATATACTTATATTAAACAATGCATTTAAAAATAAATTAAATTAAATCTCAAATCAAACAATGCAAGAGTGAAAAGATTAAACCGGGTTTTCAAAATTTTTAATTTATAAGCTATTATTTTTTTGGTAACGTGTACAATTAGATCAATTAACACCCTATTTTTTTATATGTATATATTTTGGTTTTTGGTCACATATTTAATTTGTTTTCCTTTTCTGTTTTTTTTTTCTAGTAACAAAAAAAATATATAAATGGGGTAATGAGGTTATCCTAATCTTTTTACACAAAAAGCATCTGGCATATAAAAAGACTCTCATGTCAGTGCAACAAAAAACAGAAAAATCCATGCAGCATCAGGCTGTCAAAAATACAAGAGTTAAAAGGCTGCCAGAATTACAATAATTCAAAATGAATACACTTCCAGCCACCCTCATACCCCAAGGCTCCACAAAATCAAACAAACAAAACCAATCCCAATTTAACAGCATAACAAATCACAAAAACAATCACCGCCATCACAAAAGTCTCAGACCAAAATAAAATATATACAACATTATTAATGCAAAGAAGCATAATGACGCTGTCTTCGGCAAAACCATCAAGCTTTCACTCCAAAATATCCATTTGTCTCTGACATTCCTACGATAATTCACGGTCTATGGGTGACCCTGCATCAAAGAGCACTTGTTCTTGCAAAATGTATATAGGATTGATTCTGAAATATATATTTTCCCTCTATCACCCTTACTGCAAAATGTTTACCTAGTTGCCCCCGCATAATACCCCCTATCACATTGTTCCAACTAGCATTTTAAGGCAAATTTAAGGATTAATACACCAATCAGAATAATTAAATGTAACCCTCTTAAATTTAACTTTAATAACAGCTAATGCAAATACCTCTAATATGCTACATTTCTTATTCTTAAATATAATTTCGTTTCTATATTCTAAATGTGTCAAACTACGATACGATCAACCGCACTAATCCCTTCACACAAAAACCTTTTTCCAAACACCCCATTTACAATGAAACCCAAAAAGTCTCTTAGTAGCCTTGGTGCACATTTTGTACACCAAACCACTTATCACACATAGACCAGATTTTAGAAGAAATTTTACAAGTGAAGAACATATGGCTTACACTTTCTTTATTGACATTGCAAAAAATGCACCTAAAATTGCTAATAAAAACTCTAATTTTGACCAACCTATCTCTAGTAGGCAACCTATCATGGAGTATTGTCTAGCACATAACACTGATGTGGGAGTACTTTTGTCTTTTTGCAATTTTTGAAAAGCCTCACCCCCTTTCCCTTGGTTGCTATTGGATAACATATTGTATGCATCTTTCCCAGTATATTATTGCCTGCCTTGACTCTCTTTCCACACCCACTCATCTTCTATCTCTTTACTAGGCTTACACCGGTGCAAAATTTCTAAGAATTCCTCTCCCACCCATGATCCTTCCACTCCCCAGCTGATCCAAACACAACTATTTAGGTTTGAAATTTAATAAATTCTTGGATAATTGTCCATAAGCAATCTCTCCCCCGCCCAACAGTCCTTCTAAAACAGAATTTTATTTTCTTTACCTAGTCTCCAATTGTAATTCTGATTAAACTGATTTCTTCTGCCACCCTTTTCTTTGGTAACAGATCTTAAATCTTTCCACCATCTAGACTCTTTGCTATTAGTGCTTTCACTATTTAAAGTTCTCCAAGACCCATACTTAGAGACTAAGATGTCCTTCCACAAGCCCTTTTCTTCTAACCCCAGCCTCCACTTCCATTTACCTAGAAGTGTTACATTGAAGGTTTTGATATTCTTAATACCTAGACTACCACTTTCCCCACTTTTGCACACTTTTTTCCAACTAACCCATGCTATTTTCTTCCTATCATGACTCCACCCTCATAAAACTGTCGTTGGATTTGACTAAATGTATTGCATACAGCTCTAGGTATTTTAGACCGCGATAACAAATACAATAACATAGACGAGATAACCTCTTTAATTAAAGAGACTCTTCCTGCTAGGAAAACCATCTTTCCCTTCCACCTAGACAATTTCTTCCTAACCAAGTCTAACAACCCTCTCCAAAATGTGACCCAAGGTACCTAAACGGTATTTTCATTATTTTGCAATTCAGCATGCCCGCATACCTTTGCAGATTGGCCCACTCCACCCAATCCCTTCTAAGAAGCTTTTGTGCAAATTAACTTTAAGCCTCTATGCTACCTCGAAACATCTCAGTATGCTCTTAGTGGTAACAATGTTATGGACTTGGTCTTTACATAAAAAAAATAGTAACGTCAACATATTGTAACATGTTGACTATAACCTAGTTCCTACTAATTTTAACCCCCTCGAGTAACCCTTTTCTTTCTGCTTCCCTCACTGCACCTGCTAGCCCTTCTACGACAATCAAAAACAAAAAGGGGGCAAGTGAATCCCCTTGCCTAAGACCCCTTTGAGGTTGGAACTCAATTGTTGTGATGGAAGACACCTTGGTGCACGGAACTTCTTGCAGCAATCTACAAGGAATGAGGCTTGTAGGAGAAGCTAGCACCGAGGCAATGGAGTCCTCTTGGAGCGGAAGCAAATGAAAAATAAGTGGAACCCTGAGAGGCACCGTGACATCTTGAAGTGTAGAGGAAGAAGAAGAAGTTGCGGTTGCTTTTTGTGGAAGTTGGCGAAATGAGTGATGAAGGATCTAGTAGAAGGAGGTGAGGCCAACCTTTTAGAGTTCGTTAAGAGCTTCTTGGAGAAGCAACTCAAAGAGAGAAACTTGATATAATGAGCTGAAAATTCTGCTGCAATTCATTAAGATAAATCAAGTTTACAAGAGGTCTCTACACCTCTTATATATAAAAAGAAACATTAGCTAGTAGCTTCTCATGCAAGCTAACTAGGTAGTGTGTAGAATAAGCTAGGTTTAGAAACCCTAGCTTGCATTGCACGCTAGGGTTAGGGTAACCTAGCGTGTGAAGCAAGCTTCATCTCTAACCCTAGACGCCTTACCTCTCCATCCAATGAGGAGGTGCCACATGTCATGAGCTAATATGCGCTTCTAACCCTAAACCTAGGTGTCTTTACAAACCCTAAGGCACCTATGGTTTATTTACAAGAAGAAATTTTTCCTTTGCTAATTTTTTTTACAATTTTTCCAAATAATCCTCAAAGCTCAAAATAGTCAATATTTTCATCTGTACAGGTGTCTCTGACTCTTCATTGGCTTCAAGGTGTCTGATTATAGCTTTTGTAACTGAACCTTGTCTGGACCTTCTTCCATCATGTTGGACTTTCGTTCACAAGCAATGACATGGTTGTTGATTCTAAGCACCCCTTAATCCACCTAATCCACTTTGCATTAAAGCACAACCTTCCCATCATATATCCTAAGGAGTCCCAGTCTATCGAATCATACGTCTTCTCAAAGTCGGCTTTAAACACAATACTGGCCTTATTTTCTCTCTTAGCTTCATCCAATAACTCATTGGCTATTAAAACACTATCCAATATACCTCTGCTAGCCAAGAAGGCAGATTGTTTTGTGTCAATAATATGATTAAATACCGGTTTCAATTTATTAGCCAACATTTTGTAAATAATCGTATAAAAACTGCGAACAAGAGATATGGATCTATATTTGTCTAGCCTTTGAGGGTTATATACTTTTGGAATAATGGTAATGAAGGATGCATTTGTCCCTTTCGACCACAACCCATACCTATGGAAATTTTGTATTGCACTCATAATATCACTCTTGACAGTTTGCCATGAGTGTTTGATATTAAATCCATCCGAGCCACGGCTTTTAGAACCATCAGTTTGCCATGAGTGTTTGATATTAAATCCATCCGAACCAGGGCTTTTAGATCTATCAGAATCCCAGACAACACCTTTTACCTCCTCTTCTGTGAACTCCTTCACTAGTCCAGCGCTAGCTTCTACACTTAATAGTTGGGAACTCAATATTATCTAATTTCTTGTTCACTCTCTTACACTCACTGAATCTGACCCTAAACTAGGTGAAAATCTCCTCCCTCACTCTCGTAGTTCCTCACCCCACCCATTCTCTAAAGGCAGCCCCTTGATACTATTCTTTGCCCTTCTCCATTTCACATATATGTGAAGGAATTTTGTGTTCAAATCGCCTTCTTCCAGCCATCTAGTTCTATATTTTTGTTTTGCTAGGACCTCTATTTGGTAGGAAACCACATTTAGTTCTGCCAGTAATTTCCTTCTTTCCTCTCTTCCCTCTCTTCCCTCCTGTCTCAAGTTATTATTCTCATCATCTAAATCCAGATTTCTAATGACTATAATTAACTGTTGTTTCTTATTATTATAATATTCCCAAAGTAGACCTGTAACCTGATATTCCTCCCATAATTTTGAAACCCTGTCAGAAAATTCAGCATGTGTTCTCCACACCTCCAGGACCGTAAAAGGGGTAGGGTCCCAATCAATGATCCTATGTTTCAACACAATTGTACACTGATCATAAATAGAGCGATCCAAAATGTATTGACTACTATCAGGCCATTTTGAGAGCATAACTCTATCTAACCTACTCATTGCAATCCCACTATTACTATATCAAGTGAACTTTCTACCTATCATAGATATATCATTCAGTTCCATATTCTGGATGAAACAATTAAACTTATCCATTTTCGTGGTGCCTCTAACAATAGTATTAACCCCCTTTCTTTCCGATGATTTTCTCACAACATTAAAATCCCCTACGACACACCAGACCTTTATCTGTTCACCCCTTTTTCTCCTAATAAGATCGTCTCACATTTCATATTTCTCATTAAGGTCACATGAAGAGTACACGACCATCATCACTTGTTCATCCCATTCTATCTAAATACCCTTAACAATAATATACCCTTTACCACTTTCGGAATTAATTAACTTAAACTTAAGCGTATTCCAAATAGTAATAATTCACAGAGAAGCATGGTGAAGCACTGTCGCCGCCGGCAGCAAATATTCTTCGCAAATACAAATATTTTTCGGAGACAAAAATATTCTTCGCAGAGACTGTGGTATTTACTCTAAAATAATATATATATATATATATATATATATATATATATATATATATATATATATATATATATATATATCATTTGAAAATAAAATTGTAAGGTTGTCACTCCTGAAGAAGGAAAAGCAATAGTAAAATAAATTTAATAACAGGTCGAAGTGTTTATTATAATGATTTTAAGATTTTATTTGTTTGTTTTGTAATAATCATTATTAAAACAATTATTTGGAGAGAATTGTGTTTCCCTCTTTAATCATCTCACCTCATTTTATTAAAAGTTCCTAAACAATAAATTAAGCTTTATTTTACTAATCTACTCTATTACAAATCACTCTCTACCTTATCATGCAGGTATAGTGTGAGGACAGAGACAATCTACCTGATGTTGCACATATTCTTAAACATCAAATAGCCATTCTGACTACATAATCAAATTCATATCGAATTATTATATTTAGACTTACATAGAGTCTTAGTTCTTAATTTAATTTTTATATAAAAATTATTTGTTTATGATAGTCAAGAATTATGTAATTTTGGCTTCTAATTAGAAAATAATTAAAGATGTTATTTTTTCTTAAATATGAGAACTAAAGCAAATAACTTTTCATAAAAATTAAATAAAAACATCTTAGTTTTAAAGTTTAAAAACATAATTTTAAATAAATTGTAGGAAAATGCAACACATAAAAGTCTTATTTTTCCATGGTATTAATTACATTTACATGAATAACACATTTATGTAACATCTGTTCATCTCATAAACAGTGTTTACCTTCTTTACATAAATATATTTTTTGTTGCAACAATTTCAGGTGCTGGAATATTCGGTCACCTCTCAGACTCACTCCTAGGAAGAAAAGGCTCTCTCACCGTGGTTTGTGCCCTAAACACCATTTTTGGCACTTTGACAGCCCTCTCTCCCAACTACTCCTTCTACGTTCTCTTCCGCTTCCTCACCGGTTGTAGCACAGGAGGCGTGGGTCTCTGCGCCTTCGTCCTCGCCACCGAGCCAGTGGGTCCGTCAACCCGTGGCACCACCGGCATGTGCAGCTTCTACTTCTTCTCCTCCGGTATCGCCATCTTATCTGCCATTGCCTACATCTTTTCTACGTGGCGAAAACTCTATATAGCGTCTTCCATCCCCTCCCTGCTCTTCCTTCTCTTTGTCCTCCCCTTCATCTCAGAGTCTCCAAGATGGTACCTCGTTAGAGGAAGAAAATCCGAAGCAATGAAAGTCATCACTGCCATGGCTATCACCAACGGTAACCGCATCCCAAATGGGGTTCTTCTAACCTTAGACCATCAGTCACCACAACTACCACCACTGTCGTCATGCAGCAACGTTCAAGAACAGGCATTAGCAGAGGTCAACTCCGTAAACGAATCCCAAAATATGGAGGAAGTAGTCTCTGATTCTATCCTTCTGGGCTCAGCCAAAGGATCAACATGCCCCGTGCCAGAGGCTGGTTCACTTCTCGACGTAATTCGCTCGCCCATGACACGTTGGAGGTTGATTCTCGCCGTGGTCATCAATTTCCTATGCTCCGTGGTGTACTACGGCTTGAGTCTCAATGTGGTCAATCTCGAAACCAATCTCTATCTCACCGTGATACTCAATGCCGTGGCGGAAATGCCGGCGTTCATGATAACAGCGATGTTACTTGACCGGTGGGGGAGGAAGCCGTTGACCATAGCGACGTTGTGGTTCAGTGGGGTGTTCTGTTTGGCAGGGAGTTTGATGAGAAACATTGGGATTTGGAAGGGTCTGAGAATGATGTGTGGGATTTTAGGAATTTTTGGAATGGCCGGAACCTATAATCTGCTGTTCATATACACGGCAGAACTGTTCCCAACTGTAGTAAGAAATGCGGCGTTAGGGAGCGCCACACAGGCATCGCAAATGGGTGCAATTCTTGCGCCGTTGGTTGTGGTTATGGGTGGGTCCTTTCCTTTTCTGATTTTTGCTCTGTGCGGAATTGGTGGTGGATTTTTCGCGTTTTACCTGCCGGAAACACTGAACCAACCTCTCTATGATACGTTAACAGGAATGATGGCTCAGGAAAATAGTGTCTCCTCTTACATTGTATGATGGGGCTTTCATTTTTGGACTTTTGGTACTGCAGTTTTGTCTTTTTCAAGGTGTTGTTTGTCACATTATTTTTTGTTTCCGTTGGAGTCTATGTATCTGTTTTTGTTTTTCATATACTTCATTAATGTTATGATTATCTTATTCTTCATTTTGAATGTTCTTTATGTGAATGTTATTTGCTCACAAAAAAAAGAAAGGAGTGTTAAGAGTTTTGATATGTATAAATCAGATTGGATATTACGTGATAAATTATGCGAAGAAAGGAAATTGTTTTTCACTTTATAACAAAATAGGCATAGTGGTCGTAAATGATGACATTCTAAATGATGAATTGTAATGTTACGAGTCTACCATTAGGAATGCCAATTAAGAATAATTCTAGAAAATATCATACTTTTGTCAGGTGTAACAGAAAATTAAGTAAAAAGCTGTCCAAGGAAAAAGTTAAACATCTTTCATTTACTAGAAGAATTTGTTTATTAAAAGCTGGAATATTCGCTGTTTCTCTTTTTAATTTGTCATTTTTAAAGATTCAAAATAGAATTAAGAAGAAATTACGAAAATACAAACATATTGTACGAAGACCGAGATCAAAAGGGGAGAAAGATAGCAAGGGTAAGATGGGATATTATTTGTAAACCAAAAGAGATATGAGGGACTAGGAATGGAAAATACTAATTTCTTTAATATGATCTTACTTGAAAAATGGAAGTGAAGACTTATGATGATGATCACAGATTATGAAAACAGATACTAGATTCAAAATATGAAAGTTAGGAAGAGCTGAATAATGGTATAGAAAATGAGAAAGAATCTTGGTGGTGGAGGGACTTAAAGAGGGCATCTACTGGGAGGAATTGGTTTCATGAAAACATGACTTGGACTTTAGGGAATGGAAAGAAAATCAAGTTTCGGCATGATGTTTGGAGGGGTGATGAACCCTTCACACAGAAATACCCAAGATTATTCAGAAATTATTTGCATAAAGATGCTAAAGTTGAAGATTTATGAAGCTAAAATTTTGATAGGTGGGAATGGAAGTTTGATTAGAGACGAACTTGGTTTGATAGGGAATAAAATCAAATTAATGCACTATAGGTTGATTTGGATGGTATTTGTTTGTTTAAACAGAGATAAAGAGGATGGGTGGGTATGGAAAGGAGGATCAACTCACGGTTAATCTATTAGTCAGGTATATAACATGCTATAAGGTACAATCTTTAAGGAGAAAAATAAAATGTTTACTTCATTATCGAAGGTGCGAGTCATATCATCGGCCTAATATTTCACTTGGGGAGTGTTCATTAATGAAATAGTCACAAAGGATAAATTGATGAGAAAATGTTGTATCTGATAGTTTATGTATTGTGTGTGAGGAGAAAGATGAATTATTGAATCATTTGTTTTTAGGTTTAGACTAACTTGGCATGTCTGAAACTTATTCAATACATGGTTTGGAGTGAGTGAGGTGCATCATTTTAAGGGAGATAAACATTTCCAGCAATTATATATAATGAAATTGTCTAAAGAACAAAATAATGTTAGGAGAATTGTAATATGGTTTATTTGGAATTAAAGAAATAGTATTCTCTTTAGGGTAACATGAGATGAAATTGAAAGTTTTGCAGTTGTACAAACTACAAATTATGGTTATATTACTAATAAATACTCAAAAATAAAATATTCATACTTTGACTATTGCTTGAATCTAAATATGTGTTTGAAGACTATGAAATAATGTCAGGTGTCTCCTTGTTAAACTGAACTGTAATTCATTGTAGAAGCAATAGTTTTGTGTTTTGTTTTTGTATAGAATCATTCAAGTTGACCAAGTGAGCAGGTATGATAACATTCTGGTCCAATCAAGTTGTCATTACAGGAGTTATAGGTTCTGCAATAATATTTCTTCTTCTAGGATGGTGCATATCACACAGAGGTCCTCCTTTTAATGCAATATTCAATCTTCTTAGAAGTCATATTACTTCACAGGAAATACACCTTGAAAGTATGCTAGAAGCAATTGGAGCCATTATTAGCTGATATGTTATGTTGTAGGATAAAGTTGAAGATATTGTTATGAAAGTGAAACAAGATTCAAAGATAATGGATAATTTCATGTAGGATTTGAATATTTTTGATAAAAGAATTTTGTGATAGGCAGGATAGCATGAGAAATATTCAAATTTTTCTTATCCATAAGAGAATAAGGAGTAGAATAAGAGTTGAAAATTGCAAAAATTTGAAATTATTGAAATAGGAAGACATTACAAAAAAAATTGATTTTAGAAACCAATTTATTAGTCTCTAAAATGATAAAATTAGTCACTAACTTAATTGGAGACTAATTAAGAATTTAATAGTATAAGTGGCTAAAAACTTAGTAGCTAATTTTAAATACCAATTATCTTAACTTAATTAGTCACTAAATTCAATCATCGCTTTTATTTTGTAGTTATTTAACAACCAAAACCTAATTTAGTGGTTATTTTAATCACAATTAGCAATTATTTTATTTGGTAACTAAAATTAGTATCGAAATATTTGGTGATTACTTTAATTTAAAATTAATAATTATTTTATTTGGTAGCTAAAATTAGTGTTTAAATAACTTTCTTTTATAGTAAAAAAATAAAATAAAAAATAAAACAATTTTAATAAGAAAATTAAAAATAAAATGATTTTAATATCATTTATTATTTTAACAGAGTATAGAAAAAAGGGCTTAAACTAATACTGTGTAGCTAGATTGATGAGTAACTATGTTTTTCGGTCCGCGTAGAAAGGCATATAGCAGAAGTTACTCCTAAATTGATTTTTTAGTTTGAGAATTTCTAGTTTATGTTGGATATAACATATTAAATGAGATATATATGGCATGTATATAATAAAAGATAGTGAAATTTCTAGCTTTTAGTTCTAAAAATTATTAATCAATTTTATTCCCAACTACTTCGAATTAGATCTGAATTCTACTCCGAATTCGCTAAATGTTGTGGATGCGGTTGTATTTTAAAATCGAAAAACTTGATCGAAATTTTTTTTATTAATATTAATATCAAATTGAATAAAGAAATAAATATTAAAAAAATTAAATATCTGAACCTTCAAATTAAAAATTAATAAATCAGGGTTGGAGAACTGTCTCCCTCATAGGAGACACGTCTTAGTTATGTTTCTATAGGGGTTCTACATCTGGAACAAAACCTCTTAGGCAACAACAATAAAATAAACATATTGACCCTTTTTTAATGGTGTAAGTAAAGGAAAACGTGTCCTTCTAAGATAAAATAATCAACTTTCAAAAAATAATAATAAAAGAACGAACTTGAAGCTCCAATAAGACTTACACTTTTATGTACAGTGTTGTGTCTTCAGAGTTGAAGGTTTTCATTATGTAGTTTGATTTCATTTAATTAAGGTTAATCTTTCTTAAGTGTATAATATGAAAGTGGGAGAAAATACTTCACCGAAAATTACTTCTTTTTTTTAAGGACAACAAGGAATTTAATAAATAAAAGAGCACAAAAAAGTTACTCCAACCCATATAATAGAAAAAGAAAATTATAATAGAGCCCACGTTTCTAAAGTCACTCCTTTTCTCATTATTTTCCTAAAACTCATCGATATAATTGATGCAGTGAGTAAAACTGTAAAGATTAAATTACTTATATTAAATCAATGATCTTTAAATTTAAAACATTGGTCACAAATAATTAAAGATTAAATTAGAATCTAAATTTAAAATAATAAATATTAATCACGAATTGTAGAAACTAATTTGAAGATTGATTCAGAAACTTTTTTTGAATAACAATAAAGGATAACTTCAATACTATATATCTTTAATTTTTAAAATAGTTTCTAAATGAGTTTACACAATAGCAAAATGTTTTTGTTTTAATATTATTTTTTATTTAATTAATTTCTTGTAGGTTTAGGTATGATTTGGGTAGAGAGTAAGCAATGGGTAAAAGCAAATTTTAGGATGATTCTCTAATGCTCTCGTTAGACTAATCACACACTAATAGATTATTACGTAGTTGGTTGTGTATAACAAGTGTTCATGTCGTGAATATTACTGTGCGGGCGCTTTTTAAAGTGTTTTTCCTATATATGTTTTTTTAAAAGTACTAAGTTTTTAGGTATCTTAAATTTGAGTATTTTTAATTAAATCTTTATTAAAAAATTATTTTATTAGGTATTTAAAAAGTTATATTTTTTAATTGGGTAGTTATTGTTAATTAGGATGATATAGTTGTTATTTTACATAAAAAAAATCAAACTATAATTTAATTAAGTTTAAACATTTTTAAAAATTTAAATATTTTCAATTAATTTTTTATAAAAAAATTTCGTTCTATTGAGTAATAAAATTTTTATGGTTTTTAATTGAATCTCTCTCATTAATTGAAATGATATGATATGAGTGAAAAAAAAAATTCAAAAAATATTGTAATTGCCTTTAAAGATTTTTTCTTAACTATGTTTGTAAAGAGTTTAAAAGAGACTCTTTCTCTTTTGTGAATTTTTCTAATATTTCTTCTTCTTCTTTTTCTTTCTTTTTTTTTTCTTCTCTTTTTCCTTTTTTTTCATTTTTTTCTCCTCTTTTTCTCTCTTTTATTCTTTTTTCTTTTTCTCTAATAAAAGCTTGTATTTTTTTCTCTAAACTCTTTATATGTTTTTATATATTATTTTTCTCCTACTATAAATTTTCTTCTTTTTTTCTTAGTTCTTTAATTTCTTTAACCTTGTCCTTTTCATATAAGAAAAGAAGGTCTACTTTAGTCTTCTAAGGATGAATATGATTTCTAGACATATAATGATGCGATATATTTACATACAATACATATATAGACACACATATATATTTGCATACAGTACATTTATAAAGTACTTCAAAATATATCCATCTTCATAGGGATTTTTTTACAATATTGATACAAAACAAAAGAAAAACATTCAAAGGAAAATAAACATGTCCTTTATCATCTTATGGAGAGTCTCAACACCTACCAGATCCTTTGGTCACTTGTAACAAATTATCATCATAAATTTTAAAACAAAGCACCATACTTAAAGTAGGGTGAACTAGAGAGTTTTAAAAGATATAATCATAAAATTAAGTTTCTATCTCAAGCAAACTACAAACACATCAAGCTTTCATAATTCACCTCATACATCAACTATAGTTATCAACTATCTACAATAAATCATAACCATTTTCTCATGTAAGAAAATACACGGACTACACTTGACTTTACTTTCAGAAGACTCGTGCATTGAATTAAACTCAAAGGTCTACACCTGTCATACCACCACTCCCTCTGTTCTGATCAGTTCTTATGTCAAATCTCATATACAGTTTCCATATACACACACTCAATCAATCTCGTATGATAGGGTTAATCTATATGCCGTATTTGATCAACTCATGCTTCAAACGTCGAACATGGACATATGACTCTCATTAGACTCTTTCCACCTGATAATCTTCATCTATATGATTCTAATGTACTAGTAGAGTCAAGATACCTCCTTATTGATCAAATTCTCAAACAATGCACATCCTAAATAATCTCAACACTAGTATCTTCTTTCCTAAAAATACTATGTCTCAATAACATTCAATATCATATATAAAAATATCTCCTATATGCATAACATTTGTTTCCATCAACTTAAGATAACATATATAATTTATACCTATTCATAAACTTTCATCTGAATTCAACACAATTCATGACACAGAAACTCAAAACCATAACTTTATTCAATTACAGATACATAAGGACTTTAAATCTTAAAAATCAAGGGATAAATTCATCCAAAAGTAAAAAGAGAAGGAAGAAGAAATTTTGGGTCGCGTCCGCCGCAAACAGGATGACGCCCAACGCCACCAAATCCGAGAGCAAAAATCTCGAATTGCTCCCGACCTAGGTAAATGGCGTTCGATGCCAATCTAACCCAAGAGCATCTTCTTTGAAATTTGCCTGACCCCGCCACCTGGAACACAAAAGTCTAATTATTCTTAAACCAATATTTCATAATACTTGGCCATCTGATCACATTAAATACTATCTATCATCAAATATCATCAAAGAACTTCTTTAACATCAGAGCACCATGTATATACCAAAATAAAATCTCAATCCAACAATTCAATTTCAATCATCAACAATCCCTACAAAAGTAATAATGAAATCTATAACTAAGTCATCATCGCATTCAGATCTTCTAACATAGAGTTCTGTTGAAAAAGTAAAACTAGCTTCCCTTGAGTTTATAAAGAGCTCCAAAATTCCTAGAAACCACAAGGATAGCCTAACCTGCACCACAAAGTCTTGATCAAAGATCTGAACATATCACTAGAATCCTAAACTAACAGAGACTCATCCTGAAGATAAAAAGACCATGTGCAGACACCATCAACCTAGGTAAACAAAAAACTCAATGATCTTTAAATTTAAAACATTGGTCACAAATAATTAAAGATTAAATTAGAATCTAAATTTATAATAAATATTAATCACGAATTGTAGAAATTAATTTGAAGATTGATTTAGAAACTTTTTTTCTAATAACAATAAAGGATAACTTCAATACTATCTATCTTTAATTTTTAAAATAGTTTCTAAATGAGTTTACACAATAACAAAATGTTTTTGTTTTAACATTATTTTTTATTTAATTAATTTTTTGTAGATTTAGGTATGATTTGGGTAGAGAGTAAGCAATGGGTAAAAGCAAATTTTAGGATGATTCTCTAATGCTCTCGTTAGACTAATCACACACTAATATATTATTACGTAGTTGGTTGTATATAACATGTGGTCATGTCGTCAATATTACTGTGTGGGCTCTTTTTAAAGTACTTTTCCTATATATATTTTTTTAAAAGTACTAAGTTTTTAGGTATCTTAAATTTGACTGTTTTTAATTAAATCTTTATTAAAAAAATTATTTTATTAGGTATTTAAAAAGTTATATTTTTTAATTGGGTAGTTATTGTTAATTAGGATGATATAGTTGTTATTTACATAAAAAAAAATCAAACTATAATTTAATTAAGTGTAATTAAGGAGAAAAAATGAACTTTGAAAAGGATTTTAGGCTGAGTTCAAAAGGGAGGATGAATTGAACTTTCAAAGATTTTCACGAAAATATGAAAAGAATGAAAGTCCTTTACTAAAGCAATCAATTATGTGAATGTTGAAATCACAACACAAAAACAATCAATTGAATCGCAAAAATAATCACTTGAAAACACTTCGCAAAACAACACAACAAATATTCAATTAATTGAAAAATAGAAACAATCAATTGAAAATTTCTGGCAAAGCACAATTACACAAAATCAGTCAATTGAAAAGGGAAATCAATAGATTGAAATGCTTGAAAACAAACCAAATCTTGAAGCTGGAATCAATTGAACACAAATACAATCAATTAAAAGATTGTCACAAAATATGAAGAACAAAAAATAATCAATTAACAACTCACACAATTAATTGCAGAATTTCAAAAAATTACAACAGCAACAAAAATAATAGATTGAATCCCGAAAACAATCAATTGCATTTTCAAAAATGTAAAAGTGGAACAAATCAAATTTGCTAAGATACTAAAAAATATAATGTGATACAAACTTGAAATTACAAAAAACCAAATGCATATAACAAAATGATAGAATTATATGGTGACTGACCTTGTTATCTGAGGACAAACGAGGAGCGCAAGGTGTTATAGTTGGAACTTAAGTTGGAGAAAGGTTAGATTTGAATGGGAAAAACAATTAGAGAAGTAATTGTTGATTATGATTTCAAGAATCAAGTGGTGGAAGGAACTCAAGATAGGTTGGGGTGGGCAGGGGACGAACAAAGTGTATACGATTAATTATGGCTATAGAGTTTTGAATAAGGAGGATCAAATACAGAGTATAGAGAATTTTTAGTTGTTGTGGAGCCTAAAGACTGCTCCATCAGTGTTGGTGTGCATTTGGAGGGTGTTATTGGATAGGTTACAAACAAGGGCGAACTTGGTCAAAAGGGGAATGCGAATGGGGAATGATTGGTGTCCGTGATGCCAATAAGGTATAGAAATTGCTCAACATCTCTTTAGTCCTCATAAGGTGGTACAACAAGTGTGGGATTCGTGTAAGAGGTGGGTTGGGAGTGCCACCGCGGGACCTGAGTCTATTCCTACCCTTTCCAAAACTTCTATCTAATGGGTCAAAGGAATAGTGTTAATAGAGTGTGGAAATGAATGTGGGTGGCTATTGTGATGGAGATATGGAATCATATAAGCAAAATTGTATTTAGGGAAGGGGTTGTGGATGTTGTAGAAGTATTTTATCTAGCACAACTGAAGGGTTGGTAATGGGTTAAGCATAAAACGCCAAGAGTGACATTCTTGTATTTCGACTGGTATTTTTCCCTGTGAAATGTTTGGAATCAATGGTGTAGGACTCTACCACAGGAGGATTGAAGGTAGTGGGAGACAGGCTACTTGGCTTGGAGGATTAGTAGTGTGTTTGTGTTGCAGTTCTATGTAGGCAAGGAGATCAGAAGAAGCTTGTGGCAGGATGTAGCAGTACAGTTAAAGGATCCCAGGAATAAGCATTTTTACTTCTGTAATCATGGTGCATGCACTGGGAGAGTTAGCAATTTAGAATCTTCTTAGTGGTGCAATTTTATTCCCCTACGTAGTTAATGGGGCTTCTAGAACCTCATGTGCATCAATGTGTATCGTGTTAGTTTGATATTGAATGGTAAACAATTTGGCTTGCTCCATATTTGGATTAGGGAATAGTGTTATGTTAAACATTGTATATTCCCAAGACGTTTATGGTTTGTATAAGGTTGGAACACCCCTAATGTGTTCCTTTATATTTAATTTATTGTTGGATGTTCAAATAAAAATGTAGAGCAAAATAAGCAATTACGTTGTTCACAAAAAATCAATCAATTGAAAGTCGAAATCAATTAATTGAAATTTTGACAGATTCGATAAAATTGCACAGAATCACATACAAATCAAGATAGGATCAAGAGAGAACAAGAATACCAAGAATTATACTAGTTCACTCTTCTTCAAGAACTACATCCAGTCTCTTTTCCAACAAGCAAAAAAATTTACTCAAGAACACAAAGTTCAATCAATATACAACACAATACACTTGCACGCTACAAGAATCCCTCTACATCTTGCAAAAAACCACCTCTGAACCCTACAGAGAATACAAAACCAATGCAGAACCCTACTGCACACCTACAAATGTAAACTCCATACAATTTGTAGTCTAAACACTCACAAATACATGAAAATTAAACAAATCGAATTCAATTTTGCACAACAACAGTCTTATGACAATAAACCATAAAGACAATATACAGTTGCGACTTATATTGGAAAGAAAAATAAAAATCCACTCAAAGATGTTTCACATGTAACTTAAGTCATGTAATCAATAGAAAAGTAAGAACATGCATGTAAGAGTGTGGAATTATGTTTTTTTTTTGTTCGACAATAGGAATAATGTGTGAATTATTCTACTCCTTTTCTTTGATTCATCTATGGTTCGACCTATGTCATTTTGCTTTTGTTCTTATATTTCTTACTAGTTTTAGACCATAGGGTCATGTATTTTTTTTTTCTCCATTCAGTTTTGCAAACAATTCACAACTTAAGCTCAATTTCTACTCCAAATTAGGTAACAAGTGTGTATATCATGTTCAAGCAAAAGATTCAACTCAAAAATTGAAGGAAATGTAATATAAACCTCTCACCCTACTACAGGTAATTAACAAAGAAAAGTTTTCAAAACTTTGCTTAAGAACTACAAGCAAAGGAGAACTCAAATCAATAAGAAAATCAAACTAATAAATTCATTTCTCATGTTCTATAGTTTTAGAAAATTTGTGCAAAAATTTAAGGGCTACTTCTAAGGAGATGAAGAACATGTAAATGAATTACACAAGACTATAAACAACTTATGAAGATTCATAAAATTAAAGCTAAGTAGTACATGTGAAAAATGAAATCAAACTAGATCAAAGGATTAGGCAAAAACATGTTATAGAATTCCTACACACATGCAATTTATTCAAGGCAATTGGAACAAGAAATTGAATCAATTAAGAACGAAAATAAACACGTCTAAAAGAAATTAAACAAATCTAAACACAAAGAAAATATGAAAAAGACAAAAGAAAAACAAGAAAAAAAAGGAGGACTTATTTCTTAAAGACCTCTAACAATGGAAAAACACCCTTCTTGTCAAGAAGTGGAAGATAAAAAATTATTAAAACTTTCCAACCTTTAAAAGAAGCTTAGATTTTCTCCTTCCGAGCAAGGTTCCTTGGAGAGATTTGAGAGAATGGAGAGAAGATTACTCTCATTTAAGACCTTAAGAAAACAATGAGACAAGCATTTAGCAAATCAATCCTCATTCAAATAAAAGGTACTGGAGCAAGGGGTCTTATTTATAAATACATAAACCATGTGCACTTGATGAGCTAAGGAATATGCGACTAAAAAAGGCCAATAATGGCAAGGGTTAACTAAGGAGTGAATGCAATGTCCAAATTAGCCTAGAAATGGCATATTTCACATAGTGTGAAACTTCATGCTTCCAAGCTCTCTTTTCACTCTCTTGGATGAATTTTGGCCATGCCTCCTAGACTTTTTGGTTGACTTTTTAAGCCTATATGAAGACCCAAAGGAAGCTCACTTATGCCTCAAAAATATCCTAAAAAGAATACAAGAGAAACTATACCTATATAATTTGTATAAGACCAACAAAGGAAAAAAATCATAGTATTCTACTCTTCAAGTATAAAGTCTTCCTCCATGAGACCTCACCTTCTTTCCTTTTAGCCAATGTTCTTCAAGCTAGACGGTTTATATAATAACTCCTATAAACATGATTAGAACATCTTAACCCCTTGAAATTAGGGAGTACACATGGATAGTTCGTTAAAATTAGGAAGATGTAATGATTACATGTGAAAAACTATGATAACTTGGAGAAGGAAGCACATGTGGCAGTTATGAGGAGTTTCAACGGACACAAAAGATGCTTGAAAGCTTGAAGACTCAAGTAGAAGAGTCTAACTAACCCATGTGCAAATGAAAGTGACATGTTATAGTTTAGAAGCTCTAAAAGACATCCTAACATAGAAGTTTTCTCAAGTGTTATCCATCTAGTTTTGACCTCTCCCAAGTTCCCCTTAAAACTAAGAATTAATCATGAACAAATCTCTAATCTCATATTCCAAAGCCTTGAGTCTTTCTGTCGAGAATCTCCCTTGGAATATCTCTCTTATTTCTTCTTATTTGTCTTTCGTTATCATGCTTCTTATTTTTATTCCATTAAGCTCCTCTTCTCTTTATTCAACAATCTATTCTTCATCCTTATTTACATTAATATTTGTTCCATGTTAGATGTAAAAGTAAGACTGCAGAGTATTGTATTGTCTGTCAGATAGAACTCTTGCATCTTACATGATATGTTGTTTGTACAAGGCTATCGTCTTGCAAACGGAGTACAACCATGTTTTAAATTTAATTGTTTATAATACTTAATCAAAATATTATGATTTTGAAATTTTGCCTTAACAAAAATTTTATACTCTGATGTAACATTTATACCAAAGTTGCTTTGGAATGAAAAGTTAAAAAGATATATATAATATGATATAATGAGAATTTAGTATATAATTCGAAAGTTTGACAACCGATCAAACTTATGCTTAATATATATATATATATAATTTTGAAAGTGTGTATGACATTAAAATTGTTTCGTAAAAACTTGATTTGTTGAACATGTCTTTCAAATGTTTGAATTGTATTTCTTTCTTTTAAGTACCAATAAAAAAAAAGGAGATTGTTAGAGAAAAATTCAACATCCATAATTTTATTTAAGTGTCATTATAAAAAAAATTAGTTTTAACGACAGTTAAAATTTGTTCGTAGTGCCAAAATTTCGTCAATAAACAGAAATTTTCAACATAATTGCAACGATGAATAATTTATCAATAAAATTCTTGTTAAAAACTTTACTAAAAAGAATATTAAATTTATCAATAATTATTGACGAAAATATTCTTTTTTAAATCTATCCGTAAGTATAATAGTACTTTTTTTATTACTAATCATATTATTATTTTTATTAACAATGTTATTATTTATTATTATTAACTTTTTATAAGAAGAAATATAACCTAGACCATACTGGATAAACTTTATAATCATATTAATTATTATTATTACTCTTATTATTCTTATTAAGATTATTTTGATTATTATTAGTAATAATGATAATAATATTAATAACACAGTAATTATTATCAACCTTTTTTATTATAATTACCACGATAACTATTACTCTTATTGTTATTATCATAATTATTTTCATTATTATTATCATAATTTTTTTATTTTATTAACATAATAATAATAAATTTTATTTTTATTATTATTATTTGTCAAAGGTATTACTATTATTACTATTATTATCATAATTATTATTTTTTTGTATTTAACGCTCAATTTATGGATTGATTTCATTGATGGATAATTTGACAGTTAATTTACCAACAAATAATTTAGCTCTCAATTTTGTTAGTGGATAATTTGGCACTCAATTTATCGACACATAATTTGGTAATTCAATTTACTAGCGGATAATTTAGTCATCAATTTACTGACGGATTTTTCTGATGGACAATTTGGTGTTCAATTTTATTGAAATTTTACTGACATAATTATTTAGTAGTTAATTTACCGACAAGTTTTACCAAAGGATAAACATAGATATTATAAAATTGATTATTGTTATTCTGTTAGTAGTTTTTTCTTTGGTAATGATATTTTACTGTCACATACATATTCATTTGTAATTATCTGTTTGTAAATTCGTAATTTCTTGTAGTGTGTTGAAAACAACTAAGTATAAAACATGATCATGATTCATTTGTAAGACAATAATTTTAGTTTAACAACAAATCATATAAGAAGTATGTGTTTCGTCTTTTGTATGATACAACACTGTGTTATCTTCTTTTACATTTGATAAGCGTGGATATGCTCAAATGATACAAATGTAGAGTTAAGCTAACTTCTTATTACACAAACATATCTTTGTTTACTCTATGTTGTAGGGAACGTTTGTTGCTTTTTCGTTTGTCAAGAAGGTCTACTCAAGCATAAGTAAAGTTAATGATCTCATGGATGAAGAGTTAAAGTTACTTTCTTTAACAACTCCCTCACGCTACTATTGTCAACTTCGAAAGATTATCTGCTTCGTGCAACTATGTCTTTTAGACAAACTCAAGCAAAGACATATTGTCTAAGAAGAGATAAGTACATCTAATTATTTTGAAGTTATGTAAAGAAGAAAAGAACAATTAATGTTGCATGGAGTACATTTAATGCTTCCTTCAAAATAAAGCTTATTAGACGCAACAAAGACATTCAAGTGAGTTGAAGCTTCTTAATAACCAAAAGTGGATTTACAACAACTATATTCTACAACGCCTATCTAAATTCATTCATCAAGAAGAAGGAAAAGACAAAACGCGTTGCATAGTATTGAAACACTACATCTGCACCCTTAGAAGCTTCATAGAGAATGTTGTTTGTGTCCATTTAGCAAACTAGAAAAGAGTGTGTAAACCTTGTATAGGTCAAAAGACAACATTCCTCTCTAGTGAGCAACCTCACGATATTGATCACTCCTTAGATAACTTATTTATCTTAGTCAGCAATGACTGTTGAGCAAAGAATTCTCGGTTATTAGCTAGGAATGACTGGTGTTTAAAGAATAATTGTGTTAGCTAAGAGTGGTTGTGTTCCAAAGACTAATTGTTTTAGCCAAGAGTGGTTATGGTATAATGAATACTTGTTTTAACTAGGAGTGGTTGCAGTCCAAAGAATACTCTTTTTATCCAGGAGAGGTTGTGATCCAAAGAATATTTGATTTATCTAAGAGTAAACATGTTTCAAAGAATACTCCTTTTAGCTAGGAGGGGTTGTATTCCAAAAATTGTTTTAACTATGAGTGAATGTGGTTCAAACAATACTCAATGAGTTAGTCAGGAGTGAGTATGGGCCCACATAATACTTAATGGGTTATTGTATGAACCAAAGAATACTCATTTTACACTTCGCAGCATTATCCTAACGAGTGAAACTCAATTTGTTAATTGAGAAATAAACATAATCTGCTAGTTAGGTTGAACGAATCAGTATAAAAATATTGTGTGTACTTTTCCTTTCCTTTATCTCTTTTATTTTAAAGTTTACTATTATCTATACTAATCTAAAAAAGAGAGTCAATGTAAAAATTAAAGTTTAGAAATCATTTTTAAACAAGTGAATTTTTTAAATTAAAAACTATGTCTAACATTAGACACAAATCATTATTAAGAAAGACATTGACAAATTTTCTGTCCTATAAAACTATGATCTAAGTTATCATCATTAACCAATATTTTTAAAAGGTCTTCAAAATTTTTTACAGTACAATTCAATCATTCTTTTTTATGTTTTTTTTTTTTCATATTCATGCATGTGTATTTATACACACATACATGCATAAAATAAGTGAATTTGTTAAATGAAAAACTACGTCTAACATATCACATTAGTCATAATCATTATTAAGAAAGTCATTGACAAATTTTTTGTCATAAAATTATCCGATTTATCATCATTAGATAATATTTTCTATACTCTTATATATATATCATATTCCACATTCTTCTGCTTCATATAACAAATTTAACTTGCATTTTTTATGGATGATTGAAATTGTATTCATGAAAAATTTCAGTCGAATTGAGAATGTTGGAAACTGGTAATTTTTTTCTTTTTAAAAAAATAGCTAATAATAGATTAACGTCTGAATTTTTAATTATATGAAAAGCATACAAACAACAATGTTTAATAACACGTGCATTTTTAACTTTATGTACAACGAAGAGTCTCAATTAGCCACATATGCAACCTTATCTGAGCATTAATTACCATACCACTTTTGTACAGACACCTTAAAAGGGTCTTTCGTTGTATTTCATAAGCCAAGATAGTCAAATATATTTATGTGAGATGGGTTGAAACTAAAAGCATTTTATCAATTTATAACCTTCAGAAGGAAGACCATTATTAGGATATGTCAAGTCAGACTTTCACACACAGTAACAAAAACACATTCAACCATACTGTTAAACTATCTCGTTATCCTTACTTAAATAGAGACTTCATTAAATAAATATTATAATATATCTCATTAGTATTGATTTGGCTGAAAGTATATTTAGTAAATATTAAATTTGTATTTTATTAATGTCAACTTGATTGATACTATGATAAATTAATATAAAAAAATATAACACCTTAATGTCCACTCGTTCGATGCTAATTTACTCATTAAAATTAATTTTAAACGTAGTGATAGTTTTAGTGTCAGTTAAAATGAACTTATTATAGGATCTGTCTAAAAAGATTAGCATTCATATTTGAGTCTATTTGAGCTCAAAACATTTTCAATTCGAAGTGATGACTTTTAACCCATATTAATTACCTGTTTACTTATCATGTATCAAAAATTAAATGTCTCTATAATATTTAGCCAAATAATTTTATTAGGAATCATTTAATATAATTATAATTTTTAGGATTCATAATCAAAAATTTTAGATATAAAAAACTTCTCGTGTATTAAACACTTTGAGAAAATATTCGTTGAAAAATTTATATGTTTGACGTTGTCAATAGAAGAAACAAATACGTTATAATTAAAAGTACCAATTTATTTTAAAAATTTACTTTTCTTTCATGATAGGTATATCAATCATTTAGCTTCAACTTTTCCATTCTAACATGTATGTGTAGCTAATGCTAATTACCTTTTTTTCTATTGTATACATAAAATAAATGTCTCTATAATTTTTAGCCAAGTAATTAGAAATGGCTTCATTATCTATCATTTTATAGAATCATAATTTCTAAGATTCATAGTTCTCATAATCATAATTTTTAGATATTACAAAACGTATCAAACACCTTTGAAATATTCGTTAAAACTTATGTATATTGAGAAATAAATTTAAGAAGAAATATTCGTTAAAAACTAAATATATTGAGAAATAAGTCTTTTTTTTTTATTCTAATGTACATTAAATACATACGATATCGTATTGGGTAAAATCTAGATAAAGAAAAATTGACGTTATAATTAGAACTATGTTAAAAAAAAACACGATTTTTCTTTTATATGTATAAAATTTAAAAAAATTAAATGCTTGTACTTTTATATTTTTATTTACTTTTAATATTAAGATAATTTTATGTAAATTAAATTATTTTATATATTAAACTATTTTATATTGATTATTTTATTGGTCAAACTTCTCATTGATATGGAGGATTGCATTTTTTTTATTTTTTTCTTAAACATAATTTTAAATTGGCTTGCATTTGCTTATGTAATACTTCATTTTGTTGAGACTCGTGAATATTGTTTCCTTTTTCTTATTAAACATTTTAAATGTAATTAATATAATTTAATTACATCTTATTTTATTTATTCCTTTAAAGATATCATTGAACAGCAATGTATTTTATTTGTAATCGTGACTAACATTAAGTTTTATTAATTAAACTAGTTTTTGACATTTACAGAAAAGAACTGTATTAACATTTAAGTTGTAAAAACAAGTATCATACAGACTATGATTTAAAAAGAAAAATGAAGTCAAAAATAATGAAAATTGACAAACAATTTATACTTATCATTATATGTTCTAATTTTTAGCTTTTATCTAATTTACATTTAAGTTAAAATAAGTGGGTGAATCACGCATAACGAAATTATTTTAGGTGAAACAATATTGCATCACACTTATTTAAATTTTGTTATTAAGGAAGAAAAACGCAAGACCAGGAAGAAAATATTCATTTTTTTTTAAACAATGGAACAATAAAAAAGCTACATTTATTCACAATGAAAATTGAAATCTTTTTTTTTTTATTAGCTCGATCCATGTAGTTCGTAAATATATACATATATTTGCAGCTAGAAATTCAACCCTAGAGTTTAGAACATAAATGGCGTCGGAGAAAAAGTTGGTATCATCGTCGGCATGGAAGCTCCTGACCTGCAAATTAGACCAAAAATAATTTCAATATTTTAGCCCATCTAAAACAATGAATTCTTATAAAGTTGTTTATAGGTTTAATAGTTTTTTCAATCAATTTCATTTTCCTATCTTAAAATGTTCTCTATTTAATTTCATTTGTAACATGTGACATTGTTCTTCATGTAACTCATAAACAAGTCAACTTGAAGTTAATATTTTGTGACAAAATTCCATTATTATAATCCCATTAAACAAACTAATAAAAATTGTTTATATAATATTTATTATTAGGTTGTTTAACTATTAAAAAATGGATTTAATGAGTATAACTATGTAAGAGAAGTGATAAATAGTTGTACTTTATCGTTTGAGTAAACGTGGCTGTTTCATTTTTTTTTTCTAAATATAAAATATTTTTCTTCTAAGATTGATTTTTAAGTGTCGTGGAAGGTGTGTGCTTTCTTTTAAAAGAAATTTGTATTAACAATTTGGAATTAGTTAATCCTAGTTGTAAATTGACATTTAAATTGTACAAAGTCACAAGTTATTAATGGATTTGGCGTGAAATAGGGGATACTAGTATTAGTTAAAGTCAACTATCAACAATGATATATTCAATGCATAAAATAAATATAACGTGGAACTAAAGTGATATTAAAAAATAATTAACGTAGCAGCCACCGGCCCACTAATTATATCTCCAAAATAATTAATTTTTATTTTTCATAAATAGTCGTCAAAAAAATAATTAATGGAATGTAATATCAGTTATACCCAACACTTTTTATTCATAAATTTTCAATTTTTCTTTTCTAAATCTAACACATTTTATTCATAAATTTTCAATTTTTCTTTTCTAAATCTAACACACTGACCTGATTCTTCAGTTTAGAAGTCATTGAAAAAAATAATCCAGTAGGCTATTTCATTTTATCATTATTTATTTTGGGCATAATTATATTTTTGTCTCCTAAGTCGTGTGAGGCTCATTTTAGTTTCAAAACTTTACGTTACAAACTGATAATATTTATTCACAAAATTAAAAAAAAAAAATCTCATTAGCTTATTTTCAACTTTTAATGATTTTGAACATGTAAAAATTCAATTAAGTATTCTTTTATATAAGGTAGTTGTAACAAAATTACATAAGCCAATGAAAATAGACAAATTAGTTTATTTTTTGCATTGAGAATCATTTCATAAAATATTATGGAGAGAAAACAAGATATAACTAAATTATTTTTTATAGATTAATATCCATAGTTGATATTACTTTTTTTTTTCGTGCGGATGGAGATACTCTTAAGTTATTAGATGGGAAGCCATTTAAATTTTATTTAATTTAACTAATGTGGTTTCATATTTTATTAATTAATATTAAATCATTTAATACTTTACATTAAATGTTATGTTTTAACGGTTGGAGTGGTTGTATTTCGCGTAAATCAAAATCAATTTCACTCACCCGTAACCGTCACTGTAACTGCGGTAGCGAACCTTGGCGGTGGTCCTCTTCTTCGCGTCGCTGGCGAGGGACGCCGCTGTGTCGTTCCGGGAACTTTCTCTCGACAGTGTTGAGCCGTCCTCTGAAATCGGCCCCAGGGACGGCCTCCACTCCGCCGAGCCCATCCTCTGCTTCTTGCGGCCGGAGCGGCGAACAGAAACGGCGGCTGCCATCGCCGGAACAAGCGACCTCTCCTCATCGAGCGGCGAAACGGCTGGCTCCGGCGTGCGCTGCATGGGCAAGCCACAGCACAAAACGAATTCGAAGAGAAACCTCATCTCTTTTCTTTTTTCTTTTTCTTCGGTGATAATTTTTCCTTTTGTTGGAAGAAAAAGAAAAAGAAAAAAGAAACCAGTGGGATCGGAAGATATTAGAGAGAGATTCTGTGTTTGAGAGAGAAGAAAAATGGAAGGGATTGATCCATTGTTATATTGAAATTGAAGAGAGAAAAAAATAAAAAAATGATTTTTTGTTATGCTTGTTGTTTGCGAATGACCGGGTTTTGCTTTGTGGCGCTGAGAAACCCAGTTTTATAGCTATTCTCCGTCAGTCATTTTGTCGTTATCCGTTGCAATTTAACACTTTGCCCCTTCCATTTCAACTTTATTACAATTCCTACCCTTACTTATTAATTTTTCTCTTAATGTGAAGATTTTACCATTTAAACTTTTAATTTTATTGTCGGGTATTTCCGGTTTTGTATATTTTTGTGAGTTTGTTAAATATTTAACAACTTGTTGGAAATAAATTAA
>Ga0209700_101213_pt1 | contig 52709 bp, 25 predicted proteins | sample SiratroredBW_FD_187528 | JGI IMG/M metagenome (GOLD analysis project Ga0209700, IMG submission 187528) | Root nodule microbial communities of legume samples collected from California, USA - Siratro red BW (SPAdes) (version 2) | ecosystem: Host-associated > Plants > Roots > Nodule | place: USA...
CCCTAATATTAAAAATAAGGTTAATATATTATCACTATAATTATTAATAGTAATAATATTATCTTTTATAACAATAATATTAAATATAATATTAATTATATTATTAATTATACAATGTTAATAATACTAATAATAATATCAATATTATTGATAATTATACTAATAATAATAAGAATATTATTATTATTAAAATATTAATAATATTAATAACAATAATAATAAAAATTTAATAAAATTAATTATTAATATTATCTATATAAAAATTGGCTAAGATTATTTAGGAATATGTAGGTAATACAAATTTAGATTTGTATGTAACTATTTACACACTGTCTTGTGTGCATGTCATTGTTGTTTTTATTTAATTTAATCTTTTTACACATTGTCTTGTATGGATATGTAGGTAATTAATTATATTATACAATGTTAATAATAATAATAATATTAATATTATTGATAATAATACTACTAATAATAAAAAATATTATTATTGTTATTATTATTACTATTAAAAATATTAACAATGTTAGTAATAGTAATAATAATAATTTTAATAAAATTAATTGTTAATATTATCTACGAAAAAATTTATAAGTACTACCTACCGATCCGTAGGTAATTATTTATGAATTGTTTGAATCCTTTAACTTATTTATTTTTTCACATTGTTACATATTTTAAAATGAAACAACTAAATGTTATGACAAAATTATCAGCAATGTATAAAATTATAACAAGCAATTATTTATGAATTGTTTGAGTCCTTTAACTTATTTATTTTTTCACATTGTTACATATTTTAAAATGAAACAACTAAATGTTATGACAAAATTATCAGCAATGTATAAAATTATAACAAGCAATGTCTTGGATCAATTAAATATCACTAGAAAAATGAACACAAGCATTTGGCAAGGGCAACAAGAGCTTCGGCCGTATGACAACAAACCTAACTAAATGCATAAACTTTGTTTTGAGGGGTGCATGATCACTTCTGATATTTGCTCTTGTGAAGACAATATTCGAAAGAACAAAAGACTAATTTGCTGAATGAGACACAAAAGGACGAGTGCATGTTATGAGCAGGCTAAATATATCCAGAAGATATTATTGTCCTCCTACAAAAAAATGAATAATAATTTGTTATGTGTCATGTGCAAGATATGACTATCAAAATTCTGAGTTTAATGTCAACCAAATAGTCACTCTCCAACTTTGGGGCCAACCTATTTCTTTCATAATCAAATTAAATTAAATGAATAGTGGTGTGATTGTCTTCAAGTTCTGAGGCCGCTACCTTGTGTGTATGTCATAGTTGTTTGTTTATATTGTCATTTATACTTAACCATGTTTGTTGTCCCATCTATAGCCTCCACAACATTTGCAAGGCCTATGAGGTACAATTTCATTCAATTTAAAGTCTAGATTATTGATCTCCTTACCTAGGTCCAAATTTTATACCCATCTCCCCACATGAGACTAAATGAATCCGGAAGACCAATTACAACTCACATATACACAACCAAATGATTCAATTTCAAATGAGTCAAGAAAATGCACTTATTGTCATAATGAAAGTCAAAATAAGGGAAATTGTGCCTATAAGCAATAATATTTTAATGTACTCCATTATTTTCATTTAATTTCTCTTCTTTATTCCTTTTTAATATTAATGTTTTCTATTTTTCCCATTTTTGCATGTGTTAATTTTATATCAAACACTATATACAATAAATACGTACTAACTTTTTTACTATTAATTTAAATAATTTTTCAACACTTTTTATGCAATAAACTATTTCAAGTTTTCTTATAAATTTAGTGACATAGCAATATGCCCGCACTTGATGATTCAACAAAGAACAAATTATGTTAGTTGCAACAATGAACAAATTGTTCATATGATTTTACTTAATCAGATAATTGAAATCGTACATATCTTATCTGATTTTCCCATTCAAACAAAAATCATGTCCGTCTAACATGATTTCTTTCTATTTGAGTGAAATAATGTCCAACTGATACAATTTTTTCATTTAAAGATCGTACCTAGCCGACACGATTTACCTATTTCGATAATTATAAAAAGTTGTCATTTTTGACAATACTACGAAATACTATGGAATATTACTCTTGAAAATTTGGCTCATATTTTGCTAGGGTGCTACTACCCAATCCTCTTCGCACCACTAGATTGACTTTAATGGTCTCTATCAGATTAAGTTTCTATTCTTATACAACATGAAACATATTGTCTCTTACAAGCTACAAATTGTTGATAGAAATGATCAGGTATAGGATGACTCTAACTAATCAGAAATGGAAGGTTAATGCAGCAAATATGAAGCTTCTCACTCTTGAATAACTCAGTCGCATGTTAGACGTCAGCTAGATTTCCTTGTATATGAATTATTAATATTTAATGCATGTGCGCACTAACTTGAATAATTTTGTACAATAAAAGTACATTAATTATTTTTTACCTAGCTACAAAGACATGCCTTTCGGTGAAGGATACACTCGTGCTATAAGTGGTCAAGAAATGAATGAATACATGATTTATTGAACAGGATGACTAGGACTATTAGTGCCTTTCCATTGCAAATATTGGCTGATTCTGAAAGCACGTTTTATTGTTAATTTTAAACTGCAAAGAAATGAGCCATCTGTGTTTGCAAGCTACACATTCGTGCTCAGTGTAAAGAAATGGCTGGATGAAGAAAGTTTCTAGCACTGGCGCTTTGGTTCAGCAACCACTAGTGCATGCCGGGTTTCCTCTTCCTCAGGTTCTGCCACCACCACCAATGCCTGATGCTGCTCCTTCTCTGCCATTTCGTCAGCTTCTACATGCTCCATGATATCTTGCCGGAAATATCTGAGTATTACAAGCAATATAAATGCTGCAAAGGAAATTACATCATAAGAATCAACTCCCAGTACAATGTTTTAAAATGTACATGTCACATTATATCATCCAGACTTTGAGACAGAATGAATCTATTGAAGGTCACTTTTCCACCAAGTAAATATGTAAGAAGCAAAAATGTGTATTCAGGTAACAGTGTTTTTATATTCCAAGTTAGATGAGACTAGAATTAGCATTACAATTTTGGAGACTGTTGATGCTTAAATATTCATGCCTCCTTTTGCAAAAGGCAGTAAAATAGTATATGTTGGTCAGACTAATAAGTTAAAATTACTTAAACAAGTAGCTTACTGGAGAGTTACCTGTGCAGATTCGAGTCTTTATTGTAGATAGATTCCAGAAGGTGATAAGCACTGAAGCGACCACTTTCTTTTTGTGAGTACAAGCACTCCATGTGTCCAACAATCGCAATTTCAAGCACTCGACTGCATGGCATGGCAAAACCTTAGTGTAAAATACAAATCTGGATCAACCTAAAATGTTGTTAATAAGAAGAGACTGGAATTATACTTCGCTGGTTTATCTGAGCCGAGTAGCAAGAATAAAGCTTTGGTACACTGAAGCTGATAAAAAATCCTGCCCATGTATGTATACAGCAATTTAGTGAGATGTGCATTGTCAAAACAAAAATATATTATAAAACATGATAATCCGGCACATAAGAGTTCATGATGTCCTCACCAATGACACAGAGCCTCCAAATTGTAATAAGATGACCATACTCCGCTCCAAGTAGAAGGAAAGGAGCTACCTGCAACAAAAAGTTAAAATGCAATCTGATTTAACACTCAAAAAGAAATTTTGCAAACAATCAGGAAACCAAGATTCTGGTTTAAGAGATTACTCTCAGGGTCATGCACGGTTCTCCTGAAAACAGCTCTCTAGTCTTTGAAATTGCAAAATTTAATGCAGGAATAATCAATTTTGCAAGATGTAAAATGTCATCTTCTTTCAACTTGGCAAAACTCCTTTTCTCAGTCTGGTCTCTGAACACAACCACACAAAATTCCTTAAGTACATTCAAATCCAAAACTACTATTGCTTTAAAAGAAAAACAACATCATGACAAAGTAAACTTGTATTACCTTTGGAAAACTGAGTTTGAGAAGAAGGAAACACCCAACAAGAGAATTGCCAATCGCGATATGGCCGAGAAAATGCTGAAATGGGGATTATGGAACGTGTCAGACTCTTCTACTAGAGTGACACACAAAAAGAGAAAAAGCACCAAGAGAGAAAAACAGCAGACCTAAAGTTGATCCCTTTAGTGAAGCAAGAAGACAAGAAACAAAGACATCCGAAACCAAACCAAAGGGTCGATTTCGAAACATCTCTCCACATAATTAAATCAGTGATGAACTCCCCAACACGATCTAGATCACCCCCATCCTCTTCTTCAGCTTCTAAACATCAAACAAAAACAAACGCATCAACCCATTTATACTATGCTTCAAAATAACATTAAATGAAATCAAATAAACAGGGCAACTAACAAGAGTTTAACTTAGTTAAATTTAGTTACACAAATCTCTCAAACTAATGAATATGGTATTCCATAACAGTAGACTTACTTCGCCAAATGTACAATACCAAAAATACCAAATCTGAATTTCCTTATTAAAACTCATGAGAGTCAAAAGTTATTTACTCAAAGAGTGTCCGCAAGAAAAATAAAACAGAATGAACAGATATGAACAGAAAATACATTATAATACAAACCACCAAATTTAGTTATACAAAATCTAGTTTCGTGTCTCTGTACATGTACCTTCAAAATGCAAAAATCTGTTCCTGTCTCAAAGAATCACAAAATTCAGTTAAATTTAGTTATCTTACTCATTAATGGAATGTAGATTTTACCATCAAACATTAGTTAGATTAATTACTTAAATAAGCTAAATAGAATTCATGAGCATTCATAACTAACATTTATAACCTCTAAAACCTAGTAATTAGGAACACTGCATTTATTCATACTTGGAGATGAAGTTGAAGGTGGTTGAAAAGGCACCAAGCTCAGCCTCTCCTTCCTGTGTCTTCCACTGTGTCTTCTCTTCTTCTGTTTCACAGCCTCCTCCACCGGACCTCCCTCTTTCTCCTCGCGCCTCCACCGCCGGGAGCTCCTCGGCGACACCGCCCAGTTCTTGCAGCGCCGCCGCACTCCTGCAGCATCCGCCACCTCCTCGTCAAAGCGCGCCTTAGACCTCCGCGCGGAAGAAGGTGAGAGAAGGAGAAGCTCCCTGAGCGGAAGAGAGCTTGTCGGAGATCGGATGATAGACGGCGACGAATGCTTGGCTCTCGTGGCCGGTGGTGACTGATCGCAGTCAAATGAAATTCGAAGAGGCTCCACCGGAACCGAGTTCTCGTCTCTGCGAACCGAACGCGACGATGACTTGGTTCGAGACCGGTGGTGGTGGTTATGGTGATAAGGGGAAGAAAAACAATCCATGAATATGACTTTGAATTTGAATGTGAATTTGAGAGAGTGCAGTGAGATTTGGTTTGACAGGAAGTGTAAATGTAGATTGGTGTGATGGAGCCGTTGGGAAAAGACTGCGTTTATAGCCGTAACTTTTTTTGAAATGTGGCGGTGCGGTGGTAGTGGAGTGGGACCGTGAGGTTCAACGGTTAATGTTAGAAAAAAGTTAAAAACGTGAGTGTGTTGGTAACGTTGGAACCTGACGCTTAGTGGAATGTGACGTCAAAAAGTTGACTATGAGATCCTCTTGAGAGTGAGTGAAGAGTGAGTGAGAGTTTCCGTTATTGCTTTGAATCATTACTATACAAAAATTTAATTGATGCAAATGTTTCAGAGCACTTTTTCTAAGTTGTTAGCAATTGTTTCTTTATTGCAGCTTTTGAGGGATGCAAAATTTAAGGACAAAACTCATAATCTAATTTTAATTTAAAAATAAAAAAAATTCTTAAAAGTATCAAAATTCTTCATAAACGATGATTTCGTGTCAGCGATATTAGCTACTATTTTCAAATATAACTGTCCATACAGATATTATGATAAAAAATATTTTTTTATGAAAATTTGATAAATATCTCATATTTCTGATATGAATGTTATTATGATATTATAAGAACATAAATTCAAACTTTGAGTCATAAATTCAAGAAATAAGAGAATAAGAACATAAATGTCCTTTATATTCATACTTTAGTTTAATTTGGGGATGTACATATTTGTTTGGTTTATAGGATAGTTTATTTATTCTTAATTTATAGATATTTTTCATATTTTTTCTTGGTTTACGAGCGAGGCCAGGGAAGGAGATTGGGATTGTTTGTGTTACAACCCCATTACTATGTAATATTTGTTATCTATTTAGAATTTGTGAATAATTCTTTTATAAGTAAAATTTTCTTAAAAAGAACATTAATCATAAAATAATCTAATATATATCAATATTTTATATCTTCATAATTATTCATAATATATTATAAAAACATATAAGTTTTACAATAATAAGAATTTTACATTAAAATTGAAAATTATTCATATATTTTATATATTCTAAAGATAATAGATCTAGGTTCTTCATGAATCAACTTTTCCGAGAAATCTCTTAATTATTTTTTTCCTAAATAATTTTACTGAATAAGTTCAGCTTCTACTCATACCACAGGTAATAAGAAAGAAAAATATTAAAGGAGTGAGATCTTTATAAATTAAATATCAATCTTAATAAACTTAACATATAATACTAACATACAATACAAACAAGGGTACCTTATGACTTGCACACAACCCCAATACTCAATCCCACTTTGTCAAACATATTGATTTATATAACACTTTTGATTATTTACTCTGAACATAAAAAATTACCTGGAAAATGATTAGGTAGTTGAATATTTCTCATAAAAAATATTGACACAATCATAATTACTTTTCTCAAAAATTCATACAATTTGCCAATAAAAGTGATATATACTAACTATCTAACATTGATAACTTTTACTTTATATGTATTTCTTTTAATTATATATAAAAATAATATTTAAAATATTACAAAATAAAATAAAATAAGAATTAAAGCAAGAACTTTAAATAAATATAATATTGATAAAACATGAGATAACTTAAATACTATGATTATAGATTATATAAAGAGGATCAATTCGTGACTAGAGATAAAGTAAATGACATAAACAAGTAAAGAGGATCAATGCTTAACTGAAGATAAAATAAGTAAATAGTACCAATACATAACTAGAGATAAATAAAATAAATAGTACTGTACCTGGAGATAAATAAAATAAAATAAACAAGATCAATACCTAACTAGAGATTAAATAGAATCACTGCATAATTGGATATAAAATAAAATAAATAAATAAGACCAAAGTGTAATTGGAGATACATTAAAAAAATAAATAGGATCAGTGCATAACTAAATATAAAATAAAATAAATAAATAGGATGAGTGTGCAACTAAATATAAATTAAATAATAAAAATAAAAAAATAAAAGAATATATAGATCAAAATAAAATGTTAATAAAAACACATAAGTTTATTAAGTTTAATATAAAAGATTTTAATCCTAATTCTTCCTTACCTTTAATTAGAAAGACATATTAGAAATAAAGTTATAAATATTTCTAAAATATTTAAAATTTCTTAATTTTCTTAAGACAGTTGTTTCCTGCAAGATAAAAATTACTTCTTACACTTAATAAATTCTTAATATATGAAGAATGTCTTTATTATTTTTATTTTAAAATTTATTTATTAAATATTTTTTTTCTCTTTCACACACAATAATTTTTTCCTCTCTCTCAAGTAAGCTAGTATAACTGAAAAAAAAGCTCTTAACATTTCACTTTTTCTCTATTATATATATATTAACAAACTTTTTGATAAATAATAAAAAATAATCTTATAAATATTAAAAAATGCCTTGTATTTTTTTAAACCAACATTGAATTTGTTATCACAAAATTAAATATTTAAAAACAATATATTTAATTGAATTTTTAAAATTAATAGTATAAGTTATAAATATCTTAATAGTAAAATATCCCATTTTAGCAAACTAATGAAAAATAAAATAAATAATTATCCACATTCAAGAAACAATTATCAACATTTTATTAAGAAAAATAAAAATATATCATATCTTTTAAAAATATCATAAATATGATTAAGATATTTTTGATTAATAAATAAATTTTAAAATAAAAATAATAAAAACATTTGTGACATATTAAAAATTTATTAAATACATGAAGCAATATGCAGAAAGCAATGAGTTTTTTCTTAATTGTCTCTTTTTCTCTCTCCGTGTCTTTCTCCCTCTCCTTTATCCTTTTCTCTCCTCTCTCTTTGTCTTGTTTCTCTCTCGTTTTTTTTCTCTTTACCCACCTTCACTTAACTTCACTTATTTACCTTCACTTAACCCCACTTATTTAAAAATTTGTTTTTTATTTTTAAACTTGTATTTAAAATTATTATTACATTAATTTAATGAACAAATATTTATGTTTTTATCTTATTTTATCTTCTTTATTTTTTTATTTAAAAGGTAATGATTACATTAAATGTAATCTTATCTTCTTATCTCTTTGTTTTTGTTATTATTTATTAGAAAGCTATTGTAATTAATTATTTTTTAATTAGAATTGGTGAATACTTTTTTTAAATAGTAAGATTTTCTTAGAGAGAACATCAATCATAATATAATCTCATATAAATATCAATTTTAATAAACTTAACATATAATATAAATAATGGGGTCCTATGACTTGATCCACAACCACAAGACTCAATCCTACTTTGTATCCATATACCATTTTTGATGATTTATTCTTAACATCAAAAGTTACGTGAGAAGTGATTAGATAGTTGAATATTTCTCATAGAAAAACATTGGTACAATCATAAGTATTTTTCTCAAGAATTCTGACTATCTGTCAATAAAAGTGATATATACTAACTACCTAACATTGATGATGCTAAGTAGGTATCAATAGTATCAAGCTTGGCATGTAAAATATTCTAGTCCAGGACATTATTCTAAATTATCCATATATTCAACTACTTGGAAATACTTCTTTAGACCACACCATGGTCCATGTCTTTTCATTCCAAAGTGTATTAAATTGTGGCTCCCCAAATACAGACACTCATACATTAACTTGGTCTCAACTTTTTGAAATTGAAGACTCTTTCACAATAGACATACACTTTATATCTTCAAGATTCACATAACATAATGATCATCAAGATATGTCATATTTATCTTAATTAATAATTTGTACACATCATTCAAACATATACAACTAGTAAAATAATAATAGAGTATATAGGTAACTTTCTTTTATCCAATTTCATAAAATATACTTACTTTAACTTTATATGTATTTCTTTCAATTATATATAAAAATAATATTAAAATTATTATAAAATAAAATAAAATAAGAATTAACGCAAGAACTTTAAATAAATATAATTTTGATAAAACATGAGATAACTTAAATAATATGATTATAGATTACATAAAGAGGAACAATGTCTAACCAGAAATAAAGTAAATGACATAAACAAATAAAGAGGATCAATGGTAACTAAAAATAAAATAAATAAATAGTATCAATACATAACTAGAGATAAATAAAATAAATAGTATCATACCTGGAGATAAATAAAATAAAATAAACAGGATCAATACTTAACTAGAGATAAATAAAATAAATAGAATCAATGCGTAATTGGAGATAAAATAAAATCAACGCGTGACTAGAAATAAAATAAAATAAAATAAATAAATAAATAACACCAAAGTGTAATTGAAGATACATTAAACAAAATAATTTAGATCAGCACATAACTAGATATAAAATAAATAAATAAAATTAATGTGCAATTGGATATAAATTAAATAATAGAAATAACAAAAATAAAAAATATATGGTTAAAAATAAAATGTTAATAAAACATATAAATTTATTAAAATTAATATAAAATAGTTTAATTCTACTTCTTCCTTATCTTTGATTAAAAAGATACATTAAAAATAAAGTTATAGGTATTTTTAAAATATTTAAAATTTCTTAGTTGTCTCCTTTTCTCTCTTCCCCTCTCTCCTTTATCCTTCTTTCTCGTCTTTCCTGTGTCTTATTTCTCTCTTCTCTCTCTTCTTCTTTCCTTATCCACCTTCACTTAACTCCACCGGATTACTTTCACTTAATCCCACCTATAAAAAAAAAAGTAAAAATTTACTTTTATTTTTAAATTTATATTTAAAATTATGATTACATTTATTTAATGAACAAATATTTTATGTTTTTATCTTATTTTTTTATTTTATTTTTTATTTAAAAAATAAAATTACATTACATTATATTAAACAATACATTAAATGTAATTTTATCTTTTTATTCTTTATTATCTATTAGAAAGTTGTTGTAATTAACTATTTTTCAATTACATTCTTTTAATAATTAATTTTCTTTAATTTTTATTTTATTAGTAGTAGTATTTTCTTTTTAAATAATTAATATAATTTTTAATATTCACAATTAATTTATATATAGTTATATATTTTTTTTGTTTTTGTTAATATTTTCATTTTATTTAGACACAATATTTCTTTTAAAACAACTACTTGATCTGTTTTCTAATGTTTAGAATTTATCTATATAAAGTACAAAATATTTTAACTTGAAAATTTAATTACAGAAATTAAGAAGTAAGATTTTCTAACTTTTATTTTCAAGATAAAGATAAAAGAATTAGTATAATTATTTAAAATACACATATTCCGGTTTGACCACTCCATCTCATTATCAAGGATTAAGTAGCAAACTTCCATTATTGGCTTATATCTTAAGTTAGTTGTTTAATCTTAAAGTCAATCTTTGTTCCAAAGGTCATCTTTGTTCTTTCCCTTCTTATTTTTCCTAACCCTTCTTGGTTTCAATAACCTTACCAAACCAACCATACCTAAACCTTCCTCTATACATCCGCAATATAACCCGCAAACAATATACAAGTAATTCATCAAGATTAAACTATATTCATACCTAAGTTCATACCAAACTTCATCCAAATCTTTTTCAAGTTTCATCCCTCACTCTTCCTTTAAGAACCAACTATAAACTTAACCAAATTGAGACCAGTAGTCCAATAACCTTATTTATCCTTTCTCTATGAAGAAACCAACCAAAAACATATCATTTAAAGTGCAATGAAGTTCAACCTTCTTATGTCTTAAATCTTGAGTGGAAGATCATACCTTTCAAGCAAGCCTTCCATTACCTCTTCACCCTTCATATCAACCCTAAAACCTACTTTAGAATCATTCATGTCTTTTCATCCTCAGTAGCAAACTCAACACCTACTTGAAAAACATCCACATATGCTTCTTCATCATTCATATTTGCCTCATACCTTGCTCAACGTTATATTGGTTTATCTCGTCATCAAGTTATTCCCCTTCCCCAAGAATTGGTTCTAGGAACTCAATTATCTCTACATTACTAACAAGATGATAAACGTAAAGTTCCTTTTCCTTCCTAGTATGTTTATCATATTCAACTAAATTCATAATATTCCTATTTGAGAAAAGTTGTTTCAAAATGTGTGTTCATGCTTGCATTTATAGGTTTCTACCACAATTTCATTGTTTTCATATTGGAACTCCTTAACTATCCCGAGTGCTTAAATATATGGCCACTTATCATGATTCTATCCATAAATGATATGTTCTTCAAGTACCTTATAATATAGTATTGGAAAGTTATAAATTGTTATGTATGAAATAAAGTTATAAAGAAACTCATTCTCTACAATCAAATGAGTACTTCATATTCATCACATTAAAAGGATTAATGGTAACATACAACAAAAAAATCAATGAAATAGCACCCCTAAATAGTATTCATGAACTATAACAATATAATGGACAAAGATTAAATCGGGTGTAGTTAATTAATTATACAACTTAGAAACATTGAATGAGCAACCCTGCAAAAAATCAACTTTGTGTAACACATTGTATAAAATTGTCTTCCTAACAATACGGTACCCAGCTTTTAAACTCTAACATCGTATAGATGAAACCATAGACTTGTTATTGTAGATAATTATAACCAAAGGCAATTAGAATAAAACAAAAATAACTCCTTCTGTGCTAACAATTTGTCACCCCATGAACCCACATAAATGGAAATATTAAATGAAAATTTTACCTACAATTTGCAAATTGAAAAAAAAAAAAAACCGACGCTAAAAAGCACCACTTTAACTACCCACATGCTACAAGCAAACGAATGATACACCCGTAGTTATTGGATTTTAAAAGTGACAAAGTTCAAGCAAAATAAGAGAAGATGTTGAAGAGCTTCACATTGGACTTCAAAGAGAAGAGAAGTGACTATATCACTCTTGAACCAAAACTACAGTATTATACTTATTTTTGACTTATTAAAAAAATACAATGTTTACCTTATATACATTTAAAATGTAGAACTTTGATTTCCAAATGAGTGAGACGTCAAATTTGTTTTTTAACAAGGATCTTTGGAACAATTTTCCAAAAGCACAAGGATAAAATGGATATATTGTGTAGTATGAGACTTAAAACAATTTGTGATAAAAATTTAAAGATTAAAAAAAACATATTTATCCCTTAAAAATATTATGGGATACTTTATGTCATTATATTTTTACCACTTATGTTTAGTAATTTTAATTTAAAATATACAAATTATGCTTGATATTTATATTAAAATAAGATTTCAACATTAATATACTTGTTGTTTATAAATATAAAAAATTTATAAGGAATTTCATAATAGTTAACAAAGTTTAATTAATCCAATATTTATTTAGTTGATCTAATATAGAAATAATGAGTTGTTATGGAAAAGTTCAATTGGATGTTCACTACTACAAGGTTGTGTACAAATGACCTCACGTTTCACATTATTTATTTAGAGTGGTGATGTATGGACATGTGACTCTTTGAATATTCTTGAACCTTATCCACTTAAATCAAATAACAGATTTATTATTTAGATTATTTAACTAGTAAAAATGGATGTAATTACCCATTATAACCAAGGACAAAATGATTATGCAATTGTGGACTTATATAACCCCTTAGTTTTGTAGACATGTTAGATGATCATTAGATTCTAGTGTTAAAGTAATATAATAATTCCACAAATGAAGAAAATTATATTAGTGTTAAAGTAATATAATAATTCCATAAATGAAGAAAATAATTTCACTTCTCAATCAACAATCAGTTCCAAAAATCTAGTGTTGAAGTAATATAATAATTTCACAAACGGAGAAAAGAATTTGACTTTTCATTCAACAATGAGTTCAAAAAAAGACAAAATTTGTTAATAATCATGAATAACAATAAGAAAAAAAAATAACACTGCACCAACAATCAAGAGGGAGAAAAACATAATATAAGAACTTAAATTTGACAGTAATTAATTTTAATAATAAATTTACGGAACAAAGTGTCTTATAAGGATAAATGTATTGATACATGGGAATATTTCATTTAACTTCCCATATTTTTCATATGATAGGAATTTTATTGTATAAAATTATATAATAAACTTGGATATAAAAATCCATACATTTATCATGTATTTCAAAATATATTTCTCTAAATAAGATTTAATAAAAATATCTTTGTAAAATTACAAATAAAATAAAATAAAGTTTTTTCAACAATTTACTTAGGATTCACACCACCTATCAAATCCTCTGCTCACGTATAATATACACGATCATCGCAGTTCTAAAAACAAAACAAACAACACACAAAAAGAAGGGTAAGCTAAAGAGTTTAAAAAAAATATATTTTCATAAATTGGATTTCTATCTCAATAAAACAACAACAATTCAATCTTTCATAATTCATCTCACATCATACATACACTGACTCACAAAGACACTAAACTCTCTACTTTCAGAAGACACTCGTGCATTGAGTTAGACTCAGAGGTTGCACCTGTCATATACCATCCATCTGTTCCGATCAGCTCATATTTCAAACCTCGGATACAGTCTGTCCCAATTAATTCCTATTTCAAACCTCGGGTACAGTTCCCATATGCACAGAGTTAATCCATATGTCCTATTCCGATCAGCTCATATTTCAAACCTCGGACATGGCCATATGAACCTCATTCAACTCTTCACTAATGGGTAAACTTCATCTATATGAATCCAATATACCAGTAGAGTCAGGATACCTCCTTAGATAGATCGAATCCCCAAACAATGCACGTCTTAATAATCTTAACACGAGTATCTCTTTTCCTGAAGATACTATGTCTCGATCACACACCACATCATTCACAAACATTGATATTACATCATACCATACATAAACATTCATTCCATTCAATTCAAATTCATGCAATTCATATTTAATAAAATAAATAATTACAATATATATCAAAAACAATCAAACTAGCTTCCCTTACCTGTATAAAGTAGAGATACTCAAAGAACTTCAAAAAATCTAAAATCACGGGCACCCTAATTATGTCCAAGAATCTGATCGGACACTCTTAATCTACTCGACGCTAGGAATCTAGGGGTGTCCTCTGATTGTCAATCTGATAACCTATGAGATCACAAATCTGGATAGAAGGTAGGAAACTTTAGAGGAATTGTTTGAGAGATGTGGTTTTCATAAGAATGAAACTATATATCTTCTTAAAGAGAGAGAGAGAGTTGGTAGTTTTTATAAACAAAATATCTTCTTAGATATAGTTGGTAGTTTTTATAAAAATAAAACAGAATATCTTCTTAGAGAGAGAGTTGGTGGTTGTTATAAAAATAAAAAATAAATAACTAACTTTTATTTACTTAAACAACTCCTCTGTTAAAAAAATAGATGTTATCTTATTTATCTCTAAAACTAAATTCTAGGTTAGTTTTTATTCCAAAGTTATTTTCTAGGATATTATATTTCACATTGTTTATTGATTGGCATATTGATATCGACCCTCATATTTAGGGTTTAAGCATTAATAATGCAAGAGTTTACGATAAATATATTCTTCATTTTTTCAATGTATTAATGGAAAAAAGAATCCATTATTTAATTTATAAATTTGTTAATAATAGTGATTAACGATCTAATAAAACTAACATTGGACCACCAATTATGAGAGAAAAAAAATAAAAATAAGATCTCAAATTTGATGATAATGAATTTTAATTATACAGCAAAAAATACCTTGTCCTTGACAAATGCATTAACACATGAGCATGATTCCATATTGTTTTTTGATTGGTGTGTTGATACTAACCTTCATGTTTAGGATCTTAACATTGATAATACAAGATTTTATGGTAAATATATTCTTTAACAATATACTGGCTTCATTTTTCGATGGATGAAATGAAAAAACAATCAACTATTTAATTTTCTCTCTAAAAGGCTTTTGTTTATATTTTGGCTATTAATGAGTAGTTTCTTAAAAAATATATATATTTTAAGCTAAAATGTTTAAGTTTCAAGAATAAAATTGTGTTCAATTATGATAAATTGTGTATGTAAAAATGGAGATAAGAATCATATAAATAATGAAAGCAAACCAATCAGTTAAACATCATTGTAAGATCATAATTAAAGAATTGAATCTCCTCTTTGTTAATAATAAGAGAAAATCTCATATAACTAAAGAATTGAATCTCCTCTTTATTAATAATAAGAGAGAATATCATATTTAAACTTTGAGTCATAAATTCAAGATATAAGAAAATAACAACATAAAATGAACATAATACTAGAAGAAAACAAAGATAAAGTAATCTTGACAATTAAAGGAAAAAAAAATATATATATATATATATATATATATATATATAAAATAGAAAAAGAGATATAGAGCACATCACTTGAGTTAAACTTAAAACAAGTACAAGTTTGAGATAAGACTAGGGGGAGAAAGAGAGATTCACATTCTCAAGAGAACAATGCTCTCACAATTCTATAAAGAAATTTTGATTTATTCAAAAGTGTTTTACAAAGAAGTAATGTGGTTATTATGGCCATAATGCTCTACCAAATCAAGTACAAATAAAATATAAATTTAAAACTTGAATTCAAATTATGAATCTAGACAAATCTTTACATGGTATGTTCCATATTTGGTTCATATTTTTCTCATCTTTGATCCTAATATGGTTTCCATGTTTGGTCTTGGTGATTCTCTTATTCTCCTTAGTTGAGAGTACTCTTAAACTTCGACCTAGATTAACATAGACACAGACATGGACATGGAACAGATACGAACCAATACGGAAATGTAGATATGGTTAAATTAAAAATTATAGGACAAGAGAGAAACAACAATAAATAAATAATATATATATATATATATATATATATATGAATTTATTAAATTGTACTTATATAGTTTGTAATCTTAAAAATTCAAAATAGAAACATTTATAAAAAAAATCTAACAAAAGATACAATTTCTACATTTCATCCTTATTTAAAAAAATACAATTTATAAGTGTGGTTCATCAAGAGATAAGCTAGCAATCTAGTTCCACCATGTTTTTAAATCCATTTTACCTCTATCCTTTAAAGAGTTAACATTGGCAAAAACTTATTTTCTATCTAAAAAATTTGTAAATTTTATATTTACTTGTCTTATTATATCTGCATCATTAAAGTACCTCTTAAAACATTTTTTCCTTTCATGAGTAAGTTTCACACCTTGATGTGGGACAAGTCTTTGTAATTCTTTGATAATTTATAAGTTCCTCTTGAAATGAGATATGCAAAGATCATTTAGAAAGAAATTAATATATTATTTGTTATTCGATTATCTGTTTATTCTTATATTTTTAAGATTTGTGTTTGGTTTTTTTGTGTCATTTTGGAGGAAGAGACGTGTCCAAGGAGTGAACTGTATCCTTTCCGGCGTCTCCAATAATTGAACCGTGTCTATCCCAATTATGTGTGTCTCATACCATATTGGTCACACATTCGTTGAGTGTCCATGTTCACGACTTGTCAAAAGCACAAAAGCAGAGCTTTAATTACAAGTCTTAAACTACAATTGTAATTTAAAGAAAATATTATCAAAATAAAAGAGACAACTCCTAAAATTTGAGTCCATGAAATTACAAAGAAGAAAAACAATAAATTATTTTATGAACAAAGATGCTTTTGTTTCTAGTCATATTTTTTTTAATCCTCCTAGAATATTCTTATAATTATTTTTATTTATATACTCATCGTACTAATAATCTTCTCATAACAAATGTGTTTATTAATGACTAATAAAATAATAAATAAAGATATTATTTTATTTTTCACAAATAATCAATTGATTGTCATATTTTTGTTACTAAATATTAATCAATATATTATAAATTGAGATTTTATTACAAGTTAGATTCAATTGAGTTAACAACAAAAGGAAACTAAACATTGTCGACGAAAATGTATATTAATATCATTTGTCTCTAATTTTAAGATCACTAATTCTTGAATCCTAATTCCACACTTTATATCAATATTTAAACACACTAAAACAAACTAATCATATAAACAATTCTTTGTTCGTTTAGGGAGAATCTTGATTCTTTATCTATAGTTGTTCATAATGAACAATTAAGTTAAATATTCACAGATTCTCTTAGTAAATAAATTAACAAACAGAGTAACAAATTCCTACTTTTAAAATGATGAAAATAGATAATTTAAAAAAAAAGTATTAAGGAAATAAACATAAAAAAACATAAATTAACGTATAAAAAATTACTTTAAACAACATATAAAACATTATATCATGTCTTTCCAAAGGTGATCTTCTAGTATTCTTTTCCTTATTTTTTTTTCTAATATTTCTTGGTCTCTCTTTTCTTCATGCAGCCTAACAAATATTGTGTCTTATCTTTTTAAGAACCCTTTGATCATATATATTTTTGTATATACGTGTGTTTATCTATCTATGTGTCTACCTATATATTTGTGTGTATGTATATTTGTGTGCAACTTCACTAAAATACCATACGAAACCAAGAACCAAGATAAATCTTGTAAACCAAAAAATAATCCACATAACCAAACCCACACCATACATAAATCTTTTGGCACAAACTTTTTAATATAATTATGTAGTTTACATATTTTATATATATATATATATATATATATATATATATATATATATATATATATATATATATATATTAAAGAGCCATTTAGGTATATATGACCATACACATCATCTTACGTTTAGTAAGTATTATTTTAAATTCAAATCTATATTTTAATAATTTTAATATGATAGAAATAATTTTTATTATTCTTTACTACCTCTATACATTTAAATAAATTTTAGATATTTATATGATCGTATGTGCTATATTATATTTAATATTTAATTAGTTAAATATAAAATAAAACCATGTATAAATAAAATAAACAGATCCTTTGCACAATTTCCCAAAAGTACAAGGATAAATTGTATAGGAGGAGAACTTAAAACAAATTAACAAATTGTAACAAAAAGCTTAAAGATGAGAAACATATTTATATCCCTTAAAAATACAATGGAATACCTTATGTTATTATATTTTTTATCACATATATTTTCTACCACTTATGTTTAGTAATTTTAATTTAAAGTATACAAATTATGCTTGATATTTATATTAAAATAAGATTTCAACATTGATACTTGATGTTTATAAATATGAAAATCTAGCTCATTGTTATAAGGAAGGAAATTAAGAATAGTTACCAAAGCTTAATTAACCAAATATTCATTTAGTTGATCTAATATAAAAATAATGAGTTGTTACAATAGTAAAGTTTAATTGGATGTTGACTATTACAAGATTGCGTACGGATGACTTTACATGATTTACTTAGAGTGGTGTTGTATGGACAGGAGACTCTTTGAATGTCCTTGAACCCCATTCAACTAGATCAAATCAAATAACTAGTTGTTATTTAGACTATTCAACTGGTGAGAATGGATGCAATTACTTGTTAAATACAACCAAGATGGACAGAATTATTATGCAATTAATTTAAAATTTCAATTTATATAACCTCTAAAGTTTATAAATTTGTTACATGATCATTAGATTCTAGTGTGATGTAAGATGTAATCTAATAATACTATAAATGCAAAAAGAAGAATGATCAAAGTGATATTTATTAATACTCCGAACCGCATAGACAATGTAGTCTTGGAAAAAGAAATTCTTATTGTAATTGGGAAAATGAATTTGACTTCCCAATCAGTCAAAAGGAACCAAGATTACATGATGAGTCATAAATAACAATAAGACAAAAACTAACATTGGACCAGCAATCACGAGGAAGAAGCTATAAAAACAAGACCTTAAATTTGATGATAATTAGTTTTAATAGTAAATTTATGGTGAAAAGTAGTAAATTAGTTTATGAGTAAATTAAAGTCAAATGTTCAAGAATTATATTGTGTAAAATTATGTGTGTGTAAGAATGGAGACTGAAATCATATAACAACGGAAACAAATCAATCATTTTAACATCATTATAAGATCATAACTAAGGATTGAATCCCCTCTTTGTTAATAATAAGATAAAATATCATTTTTAAACTTAGAGTCATGAATTCAAGAAAATAAGAGTCTAAGAACATAAGATTAATATTAGAAGAATATAAGGCCGAAAAAGAATGTATAATACGAAAAGAGATATAAAATATACCAATTGAGTTAACAAAAAATAAGTGTGAGTTTTAATCACTATTTAAATTTGTTAAACTTCAAGATAAGACTCTGATAGTGAGAGAGATTCACACCCTCAAGACAATGCTCTCACAATTTTACAAGGAAATTTATGATTTATTCAAAAGTGTTTCACAAAAAACCAATGTGGTTATTTATGTCCATAATGCTCTACCAAATCTAAGTACAGATGAAATGTAATTTTAAAATTTAAATTCAAATTATGAATCTAGAAGAATATCTAGGTGACATATCCCATATTTGGTTCATACATTTCTTACCTTTATCTTAACATGCTTTTTATGTTTGGTTTTGGTGATTATCTTATTCTCCTTAGTTGAAAGTGCTCTTAATCTTCAACCTAAATTGAAGTCTTCAATTGCAAGTATGAAACTAAAATTGCAATTTAAAGAAAATATAATCAAAATAAAGCATATACCTCCTAAAATTTAAGCCCATTAAATTACAAAAAAAAAAAGAATTATTTTATGACTAAAGATGTTTTTTTTTCTTGTCATACTTTTTGTAATTCTCCTATAATATTCTTATAATTATTTTTATTTATATGCTCATCAAACTAACAATCTTATTATAACAAATAACTAATAAAATAATAAATAAATATATTATTTTATTTTCATAAATAATTAATTGATTACCGTGTTGTTACTACTAAATATTAATCAATAAATTATAAATTGAGATTTTTCACAAGTTAGTTTCAAGAGAATTAGCAATAAAAGGAAACCAAACTAATGAAAGATTTGAAGACTAGATGAAAATGTGCATTATAGTATCTTTCACTCTAATTTTAAGTTCACTAACTCTTGAAATCCTAGTTCCACACCTTGAATTTACATTTGAACACACTAAAACAAATTAATCGTGTAAATAATTCTTTGTTCATTTAAAGAGAATCTCGATTCTTTACATATAGTTTCATAGCAACAATTGAGTTAAATATTCACAAAGATTCTACTAATAAATAAATGAAAAAAATTGAGTAATAAATTCTTACCTTTAATACGATGAATATAAATACTTTTTAGAAAAATTATTAAAGAAAAACATAAAAAAATATAAATTAACACATAAAAAATTAATTTAAACAACATATAAAACACTATATCTTATCTTTCAAAAGGTGATCTTCTAATCCTAGTCTTCTTTCCGGTCTTTTTTTTTTTCTATTCTTTCTTGGTTTCTCCTTTCTTGTTGAAGTCTAACAAATATTGTATCTTATCTTTCTAAGAACCCTTCCATCATATATATTTATGTGAGTGTCTGTTAGTGTGTTTATGTGCAAACTTGTTAAAGTACTATACAAAACCAAGAAACAAGATAAATCTTGTAAACCATAAAATAATCCACACAATCAAACTTTATACTTCCCATACTTTTTTTCATTTCAAGGCACCGAATGTTAAATATTTGTTTAGGTACATGTACACACATCATCTTATTATGTCTAGTGTGTGTTATTTTAAATCCAAATATAAATTTTAATAATTTTAATATGATAGAAATGATTTTTATTATTCTTGTACTATCTTTATATGCTTAAATAAATTTTAAATATTTGTATGATCACATGTCTTATCTTATATTTAATATTTAATTATTTAATTATAAAATAAAATCGTACATAAATAAAATAAACAAGGATCTTTTGTATAAATTTCCCAAAAATACAAGGATAAAATGGATAAATTGTATAATACGATAACTTAAAACAAATAGTGACAAAGTTTAAAGATGAGAAACATATTTATCTCTTAAAAATACTACGGGATAGCCTATGTCATTATATTTCTTTACCACTTCTAATTTTTACTATTATGTTTAATAATTTTAATTTAAAGTATACAAATTTTGCTTGATATTTATATTAAAATATTAAAATAAGATTTTAACATTGATACTTGTTGTTTATAAATATGAAAAACTAACTCATTTTTATGAGGAAGTTAATAATAGTTAACAAAACTCAATTAACCCAATATTTATCTAGTTGATGTAATAGAGATGATGAGTTGTTACATTAGAAAAGTTTAATTGAATGTTCACTGTTAGAAGGTTGCGTATAAATAACTTCACAATATTTACTTAGAGTGGTGTTATATGGACACATACTCTAAGAATATCCTTGAACCCCATTTGACTATATCAATAACAAATTCGATATTTAAGCAATTGATGAAAATGGATGTAATTACATGTCAACTACAACTAGAGAGGAAAAAAATCATTATACAATTAATTTCAAATTTCAGATTATATAACTGGTAAATTTTATAGATTAGTTACATGGTTACTAGATTCTAGTATTACCTAAAAAGTAATATAATAATGTCATGCAAAAAATAAATGATAACCAATAAAAAGACATAAATCAAAATGACAACTATTATCATCACTTCTAAAGTCATAAAGACAAATGATGTAGTCTTGGAAGAAACTTGTATTGAAATTGGGAAAAAGAATTTGACTTCTCAATCAACAATGCATGCCAAAAAGGACCAAGATTAGTTAATAATTCATAACTAACAATATGACAAAAACTAACATTGGACCAACAATTATGAGGGAAAAAACATAAAAAATTTAAATTTTATCATAATTAATTTTAATAGTAAATTTATGGACAAAATGTCTTATAGAGACAAATGCATTGACATATGGGAATGATTCTATATTGTTTGTTGATTGGCCTATTGACATGAGAATGATTCTATACTGTTTGTTGATTGGCCTTTGATATTGACTCTTATATTTAAGGTTTTAACATTAATAATGGAAGAGTTTGTGGTGAATATATTTTTTACAAGTATAATGACTTCATTTTTTCCATGGAGGAAATGGAAAAACAATCAACTATTTAATTTTTCCTTCTACACTTAAATTTTGACTTTTGTTTATAGTGTTATATTTTGGCTATTAATGACTAAGTTAGAATGATTAAGTTGCAAGAACAAGATTGTGTAAAATAATGACAGAATGCGAACATAAGAATAAAGATAAGAATCATATAAACAATGAAAACAAATTAATCAGTTGATTCTTCTCTTTGTTAATAACAAAATATAAAAGTCTTATTTAAACTTTGAGTCATGAATTTAAAAAAAAAATAACAACATAAGAACATAAAAATAACACAAGAATACAAATAAAAAGTAATGTTAACGGTTAAAAAAGAAAGAAATAAATAAGAGACAAAATAGAAGAAGATATCTAGAGTACATCACTTGAGTTAGACTTAAAAAAAGTGTAAGAATGAATCATTACTTAGATTTCTAAGACTTCAAGATAAGATTATAAGAGAGAGAATCACATTCTAAAAAGAATAATGCTCTCACAAGTTCACAAAAATATTGGGATTCATTCAAAATTGTTTTGTAAAAAAATAATTTGACTATTTATAGTTCTCAATGCTCACTAAACCAAATATAAATGAAAGATAAATTCAAATTATGAATGTAGAAGATTCCCTATTTAGTGGTCCTCTCCTAGGTACCCATGTTCCATGTTTGGTTCATGTCTTTCTTACTTTTGGACCAAACATGATTTTCATGCTTGGTTTTGATGTTTCTTTTCTTCTTTTTGGTGGAGGGTTCTCTTAATATTTTACTTAGATTGAAGTGTTTACTTTCAAGTCTTAAATCGCAATTAATAAAAAATACATTCAAAAGACAACTTCTAATATTTGAATCCATAAAATTACAAAGAAGAAAACTATTTTGTAAAAAAAAAAGTGTTTTTTTTCTTATCATGTTTCTTAATCCTCTTAGAAATTTTTTATTTTTATTTTATTATTATATACTCATCATAGTAACAATCTTCTCATACCAAATATTTTGGTTAACAACTAATAAAATAATAAATAAATTATTATTTATTTTTTACAAATACTTAATTTATTACTATATTGTTACTGCTAAAATTAATCAATAAATTATAAATTAAGATTTTGTCTCAAGTTAGTTTGAAGAGAGTTAATAACAAAATAAAAACATACCATAATTAAGGATTCACACTCTAGATGAAAATGTATATTAATATTCTTTTACTCTTAGTTTTAAGGGCACTAACTCTTGTAATCCTAATTTTCCACTTTGAATTTGTTGTGTGGAATCTTCTTAAGTTAGGTCTAACAACATTTTATTTTTAAATAAAAAAAATACTTTGGCAGTCTAAAAGGGTTTTTAAGTGAGTAACCTAATGTAAATTCATCAAGTTTTACTCACAACACAACAAGAGTAAGAAGAAGAGACTATGTTGTCTTTGCTAATTCTGGAGTTCTTGCTTACTTGGGTGGTTGTTTGAGTACTCATTTGTGCTATATTTTTTTATAAGATTGCATTCACTTGTTTCTTTCACCCTAGGCATCAATCTGGTATTTTTCAAATTTGCATTTCTCTTATTGTTTGAATGGGCTCTATTTACTGGTTGAGTGTTTATGTTGGTGATTTGATGAATTAATGGTTTCCACTATTTGTCTCTAAGTAGAGCATTTATTTATGAGGTTCTTATTGTAGTAGCTCTTATAGTACTCTTTGATATTTTATAGTAAAATTTTTGTCTAGACTAGGTCTTATGATTTCTGTCTCTCTTATAAGAGATTTTCTTCTCACTCTTAAATATTTATTTTTCTACTATATGAAATTTATTGATTTACGTTTCTCTTGTTTCTTATAAGTAGGAAATGTTTTATTTTACATACATATAATTTGAGTAATTTTTTGTGTTGTGTAACCTTGTCTCTCCCATCAAGTGACATCAGAGTTTATTTATTTATTTTTTATGAGAAATTTACTTGATAGAATGATGGAGCCTAATTACGGTAAAATGATTAGTTTGAAGGTAACTAATTATCATAAGTGGAGAGGAAAAAATGAAGAATTTGATATTTGTTAAAATATTATATTTATCTATGTTTGTTACTCAGAAACATGAAAACAAGTATTATCAAGATTAGGTTTTTGAACATGAAATGATCTGTAACTTTATTTGGGGTTGATAATAATATTTTGAATCATATTACTAATAACTCTTATGCTAAGACTTTATGGAAAAAAACTTAAAACTTTGTATACTTCTTAATAAAGAAAAAAACAACAAATTAATTTTGTCGAAGCTAGTTATGAACTTAAGCTACAAAGATGAAAAATCAATTTATTGCTAGTAAATAAGGGTCACAAAACTATGAAAGACTAGAACTAGGAGTAAAGACATAAGTGTCAAAACATAAGTCTCAATTGGAATCAAATTAAAGACATGAGTCTCAACTGGAATCAAATTAAATTTAATGTATATTATTATTCTTTTATTCCTAATACCAATATGTAACTCTTATAATTCTAATTTTACACTTTCAATGTTTAAACACTTTAAAATCAATTAATCTCATAAACAAATTCTTGTATAGATTCAAAGAGAATGTTGATCTTTTTGAATGTTTCTTTTATAAACAATTTTTTATAATAACAATAATCAAGTTAAATATCCAAAAGGAATCACCTAATACATAAATAAATAGAGTAAGGAATCCTACTTTTGAATCAATTAAATATAAATATTTTTTTAATTTATTAAGAAAAAAAAATATAAACTAATGCATTAAAAATTACTTAAAATAGAATACAAAATTCACTATAAACTACTACAATAAACTTATTTATTAGATACGATAAATAAAGTCAAACAAAATTTTTAACTAATTCTAAAGTAAAAGTTAACTTAGAATCTTTGTAAAAAATTAACTTAGAAGTCAATTTTACAATACATATCCTAAAATTTGTCAAATAATAATGTTTTTTTTCCTCGTATAAATATAATTGATTTTAAATACCTAGACTTTGATACGTCATGAATATAAATACCTAGCATTTTACTTCATGCTGTTTCTTATCTTTAGCCAAAACATGTTTTTCATATGTTTGGTCTTTATATATAATTGTTCATGGTAACAATAGTTAGTTGAATATGCACAAATTTGTTACTAGATAAATGATTGGAATAATAAATTTCTACTTTTAAAACAATGAAATATAAATATTTTTAAAACAATTATTAAGAAAACAACATAAAAAATATAAACTAACACAAAAAATTCTAAATTCTAAATCTTAAATTTTAAACTATAAAAAATTACTTAAAATAATATATAAAAATAATTTAATAAAATAAATTTATTTATTAAATACAATGAATAAAGTTAAAAAAATTTTAACTAATTTTTAAACTAAAATTTTTCTTAAAATACTCATGAAAGATTTCCTGAAACTAACAAGTAAATCTTACCAGATTTATCAAATAATATCTTTTTTTGGTTACATAAATATAATTGATTTTAAATACCTAAATTTTAGATATGTCACTAGATAAATTCCTTTTAGAGAAATAGTTTCTTTTAAATAAGTATTTCTAAGAAAAATCTAATATTTTAATGTTTTTATTTATAAATAATCATGCGTGGACTCCATCCTCAAAATTTACCCCACCTCAACTATCCTGTAATATGAAAAACAAAGAAAACATAATTACCACTCATGTACCCCCAAAAACCCAATCCCGTAATCCGTGTAACCTTTTTGACACACTTCAACAGTTTCAAGTTTCAATTACTGTTTTCCACTTTCCATTTCTCAGCTTCAGGCTTTTACGCACAAATTTAGCAAGATTACGTTTCACTATCTCTTTCTCACCCCTCACGCGCATGGCGCGTTCGTGTGTGACCCCACAGGGATCGTGCGGCGCAAAACGCTAGATGAATAGTGCGGCACGTGACGCGTGGTGCAGTGATGGTGGGAGAGTGAAGCAACTCGCGGCACGCACACAAGGTGTTTGATTGATTAACGAGAGGGAGAGGGACAGAACGCGATTTTGGATGCACCGAAACAAACGCGTCAAAAGCAAGAAAGTGACGCGTGTGCGTGTCCTCGTTCACCTGCACCAGGTTCACTCCCCATTCACCAAACTGTCTCATAGAACCACTCAAAAAATATCTATCCACCACCACAATAATTACTATTATTACATGAGTGAAATATTAGTGATGTCTATTACCCATCAACACTGACACTTGTTAACTAGTTTAGACCTGGTCATTACACTCTTTCCTTTCACTTTCGTCTCCTTCTCCAAAAGCGCGTTCCCATACCTCTTTCTCTTATTTCTTTATTCTCCAAACAAAGAAAAACTCTTACCAGCTTAACTAAATAATATGATAATATGAAACCAAGCATTTCTCATAACACAGTTAGAAAATAGTACAAACGTGTTATTGGAATGGCGATAATGTCAACCGCATTATCCACTTTTCCAAAAAGGATGTAAATTTTATCTTGTGTTGTGAGATTATTGTTGGTCAACATAAAAAAAATATTTTTATTTTTCATTTATATAATTAAACTTTTAAATTAAAATTCTTATATTTAATAGTGTTATATCACTTAAAAATTTAAGCTAATGTGAGTTAAAATATATTTTTTTAACTTTTTTGAGATTTTATTTTAAAAATAAAGTCTTAATAGAATTTCGAGTTTCAAAACAGATATTGAAGTTGGTATTGTAGGAAGATATATTTCTTTAGTTCTAAATCGGAGAATTTGTTTTTCTTTAATTCTTAATCGAAGAATTTGTTTTGATACACTCAATAGTTTCACATCGGTTATGAGTAGAAATCAATATCAGTCTAACTTTCTAGAGTCTTTTTTAAATATAAAAAAAGACAAAATTAACCGTATTTCAAATTCAATGATAGTTATTGATCTATCAATATCATCTCAATAAACTTGATAACGATCAATCCTATAATACTATTTCAATAAATTTAAGTTCGAACATTAAAAAAATAAAATTTATTATTAAAAAAAATATTAAGTCTATTTGGATTTTATAGTTAAAATTTAATTTTAGTTTCTATAAAATGTTTTGTTTTTAATTTTCATTTTTTTAAATTTTAAAATAAAAAAGAAAGAAAAAGTGAGCGAGTGTAAGGGACGAGGGTTGAGAAGAGAGTGAATTAGGTTAAAAGCCGGCACGCATGAAACCCCACCTTCGCCGCTTGTCTCGAAACTCCCGCGTGCCACGTAACCCTCTCTTTCCTTTGGGCGGCGCCTCTCTCCCCCTCTCTAATAACTCACACGTCACACCTCTCACACCACCCTTGCACTCCACCCTCTTTCTCTCTCTTCAAAACGCACCGCACATTCTATATAAATACCCAACCCCTCCCTCACTCCCAGCATCCATCATTCTGCACTCCCTTGTTAATCGCTTTACGTCACCACCATGGTCGCCAAGGACAAAACGGTCATCAAGAATAAGAGGCCAGCCAATGCCGCCGCCGAGGTCCACTACCGCGGCGTCCGCAAGCGCCCCTGGGGCCGCTACGCCGCCGAGATCCGCGACCCTGGGAAGAAATCCCGCGTCTGGCTCGGCACCTTCGACACCGCCGAGGAAGCCGCCAGAGCCTACGACGCCGCCGCCCGCAACTTCCGCGGCGCCAAAGCCAAGACCAACTTCCCCCCTCCCCCCGGCACAGCCAACACCAACAACAACGTAAAAAACAACGTTAACAACAGCAAAACCAACGCTAGCAGCAGCAGCAGCCGTAGCCAGAGCAGCACCGTCGAGTCCGCTGCCCCGGAGCGTGACGTCACGCGCCGCGCTTCCTCTGCGGTCATCAACCGCTTTCCCTTCCTCCCGATCCAGCAGCAGCTGATCGTGGCCCCGGTCGCTCCCGTGCGTCCGGTTTTTCTCCTCGACCGGGCCCATTACCTCACCCAGCCGTTCCCCTTCCGGTTCGAACCGGCCCCGGTTCAGAGCGACTCCGATTCCTCCTCCGTCGTCGATTGCGTACCCAAAAGAGAACTCAATCTCGATCTTAACCTGGCTCCTCCTATGGATTATTAAATTCCATTAATCTCTTAATTTTCCATACCCTTGTGACAAAATTAGCAGAAAGGAAAGGACTGAGCAAAAATTTTCTCTTTTTATCTAGCTAGATTAATTTTAGATGGGTATTAGATGTTAATTATATATGATATATCATATATTACATCTTGGATGTAGATAGGTTAATTTTCTGCCCTTTTTTAGGCCTTTGAAAACAAAGGGGCGTGATCTGAAATTGGTCAGATCTGGTATAGTTTTATGTGACATCTGATATGTAATTCTGGCTAATCTTAGTTTCAATGAGGTAATTTCTGCTTTTCATTTTCCTGCATATTTTTTGCCTTGTGTTAATGATAATGATCAGTTACCATTATGCTTTTTAATGTGATCGAAAATAAAAAATAAAAACATGGTTGTGGTAAAGGAGCGTGGTGATTCCGGTTTTTCATATGGGTCCACCCAAACTTTTTACTGTAACTTTTGGATTAGTCATAATACAAACATGAACATGATTTTAAGGTTATAAAATATTGTTAGTAAATAAGGGTCACAGACTATGAAAAACCAGTAAAAGACATGATTTTCAGCCGGAATCAAATTGATTTTAATACAATATCATTATTCTAAAAACAATATTAATAAAAATAAAATGATATTTTAATTTATAAAAATTTAGACTTTACTTAAATCTCAAATGGGTAATAGCCCCATCATGAAAACAGTGGTAATACTACTGCAGACGTTTTATTGACTGTGGTCATAAATTTGAAGGTTAAATGTAACAATGACACACTTGGAAAAGGTTTACAAATCAAAGACAGAAAATTTTAAGAGTTTAATGTTTATGTCGGGTGAAAGTTTGAATTTATTTGAAATTTTGTTTGATAGACATTTTTTAAGGAATGTTTTTAGTGTTTTGGGGCAAATTGAGAAGTGGTTTTATTATTAAATTTATGGTTTAAACTCGTTTGTTCTGTAGACATGTTGAGAGAGTCTTTTATTTTACCGTATGAAGACCAAATTGAATCGTGGATGAAATTACTTTTTAATCTTATGTTGCATTATATTTACTTTGGGCATGTAATATAACCGTTAGCTTTGTCTAAGAAATGTTATAAATTAATTAAAATACTAAATGAAACAGTATAGTTTTGATCTGGTTTTGCAAAACGAGGTTTGACTTATTTTAATCTTCAATGAGTTAGTAAATACTTAATACTTAAACGTGATGAGTTATTAAAATAATAAACATGGCTTGCTTGCTTAAATAAAAATTTTAACTTACCAAACAAATTAGTGCTCGTGATTTGAGTGAAATCCTTTTACAGAGTTTTGTGTATAATTTTTTTTTCTTTTTTTCACAAAACAACTCTATCTCTGTCAAATCAAATCAAATGAATTATCTCCTATAACAACTCATTTAAAGAAAAAGTTTGATACGTGCAAACTTTAATTAATTCAAAGTCCAAGTGTGCTGCTACTGATTATCTCAAGCGAGCATACTATGCATTCATTTTGTAATAATTGGAAACATAACAACCCATTCAATTCAAATCACTTTGTTCAATTAGTGGGTTACAATAATTGTATATATTTAAAGCAGTTTTGCTTTCAAAAATAACTACAAGATTTCTTGAGTCATCCAAAAAAAAAAAATCATCCTAGTGATACCCATAAGTCTATTCTTTCATGTGGTCAACAATCAGTTTTTCTTTAGTCATTAATGAGGTAATTTATGTTTACATGTATATGCTGTTTTTGGACAAACTACTTCACTTATATATGCTAATAAAAAACAATTCACTTATATATATTGTACTGATATACGAGTAAATACTTAAAAAGAAAAAAAAAAACATTAATGTGATTGAGTAAGTGATGACTGAGGCACTGCTTTATAAATGGAAAGTCATTTTTATTTGTAACATATAACCCAATAGCATAATTCTATAAGACATTTATTAGTTCTTTATATTTCTATTTGTTAATAGTGAAAGTTGAGGGTATTCTGGGTATTTCGGGTGTACTCGGATTTTGAGATTTGAGTATTGCGTGTGACCAATTTCCTTTATCACATTATCATTTTGAATATTTACATAATGTTGTTACTTGTGGATGCAAGCTGCTTGGATTTTTATATCAATTGCTGAAAAAGAATGTAAATTTTCTATATTCAAATTTATAAAAAATAAAATAAATATGAAATAATTACACATAAAATTGATAAAGGAATTTAGTCAATTATGTTTACGTCTAATGTTGTTTCAAATCTTTTATTGAAATAGAAAATTACAAAATAGGTGATTAAAAACACTCAACTCAAAACCCAACTATATTTAGAAAATATAAATAATATTTTTCTCATCATAAATTCTTTCTCACATTATTTTCTCGTTGGATAATTTATTTATGTAAAAGGAATTTTCTCGTTGTTTATACATGCAGTAAAAGTTTCCAATCTTCACATTTTGTTCTCTTATTTTCAGTACCGTCGGACCTTTTCACACATCAGAGATACGATTGCTACATGTTCGGTAATTTAGAGACAAATGAGATGAAACATTTGACAATCACTTAGACTTTACCATGATGTGGAATCTTTAGTCCTGAAAGGAAACTAGACATAACTGTTTAGAGTTTATAAATAGAATTTTGAAATCACCATTGGGGAGAAGAGAAAAAAATAATGACAAAAAAAATAACTTTCTCATTAAATATTTCTTTTAGAACATCTTGACAATTACCTTAGGAAAGGTAAAACTTTTCTTACTCTAAAACAATACATTTTTTCATAAACCTAAAACATCAACGAAAGGATTGAGAATAAATTCCAAACAAGATAAGAGAATGACTCTCCAACTTTGCAATATTTCATGCAAATGATCAATGAGTTGGAATAGCAAGTGGATAAGGCCTAGTAGAAAGTTGAGGAGGCTAGACAAGATTAAGAACACCTCCATAAAAGGAATAAGCGGTTAGCAAGCACTCCAACATCAAAAGGTTAATGGAAAGAGTTTGGATACTGATTGTTATCTAACCAACACAATTTGGAGAGATCATAAACAAAATAATTTCAACTCGTTACATGGTCCCAACCTTGATATGATCATTTTAGGGAGTTAATATAATTTTTGAATTTTTTTTATAATTTTTTTTATGTTTTTAATTATGTGGTTGAATGGTCACATGAAAAAATAAAAAAAAAATTACAATCATTCATATTTTCATGCTACAAAATATTGATGCATTTAGTAAGAAATTGGTGTTGGGTTTTCTTTTGCCCTATTGATTTTTTAATTATCTTTAAAACACAAAAGGATTCATGTATATAAAAAACTTGAAGGTAAACTGTGGGTTTTTCATATAATTGTGCCTGCCTTTTAATTTCTGTAACATGTTCATGTTTAATTATAAATAACAGTAAAAAGACATTCTCGTATTAATTAATCATGCCTTTAGGTGATTGTTTTAAAAATGCTTTTCTGTGTTTAATGCTAGTCAACAATTTGTTTGGTATAATATACAATTTAGAGTTTAAATGATCGTCGTTGCAATTCTAGTTTATGCTTGGACTTATCCAGCAAAGCAAGGTTTAAAAAAAAGTATTCCTCCAAGAAACCCTGTGATTTTCATGTCTAGAATATAATGTAAGTGGAAGCAGGGATTACTATTCCCTCGGGTTTGAAATATACTGTGATTCCATATTGTGATTCTCTTAACAAAGTTCCCTATACAAAACTATTGACCTGTATTGTATTATTTGTGTAAATGTAAAATAAAAATCATGCAGATAAATTAAAAATTAAAAGATAGTATAAAACAATATTTGCTCATCAATTTTAATATTATCTAATTGGATTAATTTTATTGATTTTGTATTTTAAAATAGGTTTTTATATTGGTAAATTATGATTATTTTTTATATGTAGGAAATGTTCTTAACAAAGAAACAAATGATCAATATCAAGAATAATAATTAGATAATGTTATTTAGTTTTCTATTATGTCTAATTTTATGATTGGGAATAAATGATAGTGTAATGTTTCATTAGTGCTAGTCTTAACCTTTAAACTTTGTTATTTACATTATTTTATCTTAAAGTTGTAGATTTTGTTCTTTGTTTCTTTTATAAACAGTTATATTCAATTATAAATATCAAAATTTTAAAATCTTTGCCGTTTTATAATTTTTTAGTTGTTTTATGATTTATATATGCATTACAAACAATACAACGCATTAAAAAAATATATGAAATTAATGGGGTTAAGAACTGCTCGCTGTAACAGGAGTTTAGAAACAAGGGGTTTAAAAACCGTTGACAGTAGCAAAGATTTTAGAAACCACTGGCAATAGTAGGTGTTTAGAAACTGCTGACAGTATCACAAATTTTACATAGATCATGCTACCAACTAGAATGTTTTCGATCTAACATAGTAACACCCATCTCCCTTTAAGAACCACACCTTGACTCTATTACATTCCTCTCCAGACTCCAACTTCCTCCTTCCCAAGCTACCATTTCCATTTAGCTAACAAAGCTACATTGAATCTGCCTACATTGTTGAAGCCTAACCCACCTACTTCAACAGGGAAGCATACTTCATTCCAGACTACCCAAGCAATTTTCCTTCCCTCATAACCCCAACCCCATAAGAATTTTTCCTGTAACCTACTAACAAGTTTGTGCACAATATTAGGGGCTCTAAAGAATGAAAGATATAATATGGGTAGTGAATTAATTACGGACTTAATAAGACAAACCCTACTTGTCATAGATAATAATCTCCCCTTCCATCTAGACAGTCTACACTTGGTTTTTTTTCATTGATTGGCTTCCAAAATGATACAGTACTAGGATTCCCACCTATTGTCATCCCTCGATACTTAAATGGTAATGTCATTTACCTACAATTTAAGCATTTAGAAAAGATAGTCATATCCACATCATTCACCCTTATAATACCTACATGACTTTTGTGAAAGTCAACCTTAAGTCTCGAGATTAGTTCAAAACAATGCATGATAGCGTTAATTTAGGTTGGCAAAAAAATAAAGTATCATCTACAAATTGTAGTAGTTTGGTATCTACACATTTATGGCTAACTTTAACCCCTTCTAAAACACTCTTTCTCGAGGCTTCCCTTACTAAACCCGCCAAACCCTTAGTAGCTATAAGGAACAAGAAAGGTGTCAGCGGGTGACCTTGTATAAGTCCTCACCTAGGTTTAAACTCCTTAGTTAGGCTTCCATTGACCAATAGAGAGATTGTAGCAGAATCCAAACATGCTTTAATTCAATTGATCCACTTATTATTGAAACCTAATATTCCCATCATGTATACCAAGAAATACCAATCTATTGAATCATATGTTTTTTCATAATCAACTTTCACTATAACACACCTAAGTTTTTTTTTTCTTTAGAAAATCGGCAGTTTCATTAGTCATCAATAGATTATCCAACATTCCCCTCCTACTTAAAATGTAGATTGGTGTTTATCAATCACATAAGGTAAAACTCACTTAAGCCTATTAGCTAACATCTTAAAGATCAATTTATACACACATCCCACCAGAGAAATAAGTCTAAATTCATTTAGGGTGAATGAGTTATCCCTCTTAGGCACCAAGGTAATACACGAAGCATTACAGCCCTCGGTACTTGAACTTTTCATAATCCCCACAATATCCCAATTATTTTTGAGAAAATAAAAGTTATAATTTTCGGGACTTAAACTTTTTGTACTATCACATTGGCTAACAACTTCTAGTATTTCGTGCTCACTGAATACACGACTTAACATTTCATTATTAGCTATTGAAATACTCTTAAAGTAGATACCATCTGGGTTCACCCCTAACCTCGGTTGAGCAGCAAATCTAGTTTCAAAATGTTTTTGCACCTCATTTTAGGCAAGGTCTAGATCTTTACACCATCCCCCTTCTTTTCGTAAACCTTTGAGATCATTATTTATCCTTCTCCATCTAAGCCTTAGGTTAAAAAACTTAGAGTTCATATCCAACTTCTGAATCCAATCAACCCTCAATGTCTGTCTTAATTGTTGGCGAGAATCCAACCTTGAAGATTTGACGAATCAATCCAAGTTTGAATATATGTTTAGGTTTGTTTTTTAGTCTTAGAATTAGTGTGTTGTTTGTTTGCTTTCATCCTGATAAAAGTATGCAAGACTTTCAATGAATCGTGTAAATTTATTTTTAAAAATAAGTTTTACTGAAAATTATTAATATTATACAAAAAACAATTGATTGTTTTTCAGTATCAATCAATTGAATTGTATTTCAGTAAAATCGATCGATTGAATTGAAAAACAAACGATTGATTTCACTTAAGTGCAAAACTGTTATAAAAGAACAGTTTTTGGAGCTTTGAGAAGGCGTTTTCAGACTTCAGATTTTGAAAATAATGGAGTTTTACAATTGAGAGAGCACGGGTGAGCTAGAGAGCATCTTGGTGGAGAGGTTTTTCAAAGATTTCGAAAGATCAACCTTGATGCTCAATCTTGGAGCTATTCTTGTGTGCCTTTGAGTGATTGAAGAATCAATACAACAACCTTGGAGTTCAGGGAAGTGGTTCTTATCTTTCTTGATAGGTTGTAGGTTCTGTTTGGATGTGATAATTGATTTGTAATTCGTTTTCCTCCATTGTGTGTGTTTTAATTCATTTAGATAGGGTTTCTAGGTGTAATTGGTGTTGGTGTTTCATGTAGATAGGGTTTCTAGGTGGGTTCTACAACTACAGTTGTGCAATGGGGTGTTGCATAGGGTGTCTTGAGCAATCTTGTAGGATGCAAGATTGGGTGTTCAACTTGTCTTTCCTTGTCATTTTTGATTGATTAGTGGAATCTTTGCTTGTGTGTCAAAGAAACTGAATGTAGCTCTTAAAAATGAGTGAACCAATATAAAAATTCCATGATATCTTACTATTCTTGAGTTCCTTGAAAATCGAACTGGTTCTGCATTGGATATTGATCCTGCTAATAAAACAATCAATTGAATGTAATATCAATCGATTGATTTTTTGCGCTATTCATACAAATTGATTTTCAATAAAAGTTTTGATTAACGATCTTGTAGGCAATTGATTTTGACATATTTTAATCTAGTTAAATTTCAAATTAAAAATTTCAATCAATTGAAATACAAAATCAACCCACTAGTTTTATCTCTACTGTTGTGAAATTGTTAATAGTAATTTCAAGAAATTTCAATTAATTGATTTGTAATTTCAATATGTTGATTTTTTTTACTGGAAATTTATAAGGTTCATTTCAATCTTTCTTGAATATAAATAGATTGATGATGTAAATCAACTAGTTGTTTTCACTGTTAGATTTTTGTAAAACTGCTACTGGAAAAATTTCAATCGATTATTTTTCTTGCCTGAATACTTGTGATTTAACTAAGAATTGTTGGATAAATTTCAACCCACCGTTTGGCGATCTAATCTGTTATTTTTCTATTTCCTAACTGCCAAGAAATTTTAATCGATTGTTTTACTAGACAAATTGTGAAAAATCATTTTTCTGCAAACTGTTTTTGTTTTTAATTGATTGTTTTGTTTGTATTGTGCTAAATTGATTTCATAGTTAATTGATTAATAAAGATTATCATTCTCACAAAAGGTTTTTCAAAAGGAATTTATAGTTCAATTCACCCCCCTCTTGAATTTAGCGACACTGTTTTCAACATTAACATTGTAGTCTCTCTCTCTCAGACACAATTCTTAGTTCACTTAGTAACTGCATACTTCTCACCCTCATTCGTTCTTGTAAAGTCTCATCATCATCACATTGGTCTATTGTTGCAATCTCATTTAAAATTTGTTGTTTTCTTACTTTTACATTATTGAACACCTCTTCCTTCCATTGCTTCAACTCCCTCTTTAACCTTTTAAATTTTCCTTCACCGTTTCCAAACTATTACCACTGCTCACACATTGATCCCATGTTTTCTTAACTACCTCCTTAAATCCCTATGCCTTCTGCCACACATCAAATGTTTTGGACCTCAATCTATCATTCTATTTTGAACCACCAATGCATAGTGGTCAAACATTTGCCTACTTTGAATATATTGCATAGACCTTGGCCACTGTATCATCCAAGTATCTGACACTAAAGCTCTATCCAATCAACTTCTAAACGTCTCATTTGGTCTTATACCAAGTATATCTCCTTCCCACTGTTAGAATATCATAAAATTGGCAATTATCAATAAACTCATTAAACTTTTCCATTTTTGCGCTATTAATTGTTCCATTATCTAACCCCTTTCTTTCATTAAGACATCTTATTGCATTAAAGTCTCTCACCACGCACCACCCTAGATTATTATCTCTTAATTTAATTCATTCTATTTCATCTAACAAAGTATATTTTTCATTGTTTGAACATGGTGAGTAAACATTCATAATTGCCATAACTACAAATTCCCCTCCCCCCTCCCCCTCCCACTCTTGTACTCCCAAATAGTTAATAAAAATTCTTTGCCCTTTTCAATCTTTAGACAATTAAACACTTGATTTTTCCACATTGTTAGTACACCACCTCTCTCTTTTTCCATCCCTCTATGCACCCAACTTATTTAATTAGTCTTTATAACGAATAACATCTCAGGCTACAAAGATTTACTAGCTTAGTTTCTTGAACGCAAACAATTCCAGGTTTTCCCCTAGCCACCCGTTCTTGTAGGTACTTCCACTTCACATCCCCCAACCCCTAATGTTTATACTTACTAGGCTAATTTAGGACGGTCTTCCTTCTCACTCGTATTGTTCTTGAGTAGTTGGGCTATCTCTTTCTTCCATCTCTTCAAATTTGTGTTACCTTGTCCTCATTTTCCATACAAACTAACCCTAATTCCTTACCTAATCCCCACAATCTAGTTTCTTCACCAGTGGTGGCTCAAGGCTTTAGGAGGCCTAAAGTGAATAAAAAAAATGAGGTCTTTTTTAAATTAAAAAATAATTAAATTATGATATTTTTAATATTAGAACAATTTTGTCTTGCAATTTCATTCTCGTTATCCTGAGTTTGTGTTACTATCATGAGTTTGAGAATCAAAATTATTATCCTAAGTTTGAAAATCAAAATTATTATCTTCGTTGACTACTTTATTATTGTCTTCACCTATATTTATATTATTATCTTCACCTATATTTATATTGTTATCTTCACCTAAATTTATATTGTTATGTTCTTCACGTGCAATTTCTAATTTATTATTTTTTTGTTTATTTTTATAAATTTATCCATAGTCCCTTTTTGTGATTCAACAAAAAGTTCAACTCTTATTTTTTTTTTTAAGTTTTGAATAACCTGATTCAAATTTTCTAGTTGCCATATTTATATATTTTTATATAAAATTAAAAGTTATAATATATATCACATTGAATATAACTTATAAGTTAAAAAGATAAAACCTGATTGTCAAGACAATAAACTTAATCGTAGAGTCTCAAGTATCCTATTATGATTTGATCCTGACCTTTGGTATGTCTTTAAATATAATTTGTAACTTCTAAATTCTATTCCTTAAATATGCACAAATTATTTTAAGATTAATTAAACAATAACGAAAAATAAAAAAAAATTGGGATCAATTAATCAATCTCATATTATTTTTACCGAATATTGATCAATCAAAAGGAGTCAAAGTGAACACAAACACTCAAAAGGAGTCAAAGTGAACACAAATTCTTCCCTAATCAATCAACTGCTCAAAATCTCTAAGTAAAGGCACGCACATAAATACACACTATAGAATGATTAAATATGAAATGAAAAAAATTTGAAATTGAAAACAAATTGAAATAATATTATGAAAGAAACAAAGAGATAGAGGAAGAAATGAGATAAGTGAAGAAAGAAGGAGAGAAGTGGAAGAGTCAGACAATGATAGGACATATAAAGAGATTATATCAATCTGTTGGAATATAGGGAATAAATAAATTAGAAAGTTTTGATAGGAAAGATTTATTGACTGTTCAATTTTTTTAAAATATTATTAATTTATTAGAAGAAAGTTTCAAGAATATTATTCATTAAATAGTATGTATAGTACCAATATAAATTTAAAGTCATTAAATAATATTTATAGCACCAATGTAAACTTAAAGTAAGTTAAAATATTTAAATTTTTAATTAAAATTTTGTTAGTATAATTTTAAAATTAAATATTTTTTTATTTTATAATAATATATGAGTATTAAAACATATTAATTTTTTTTTAGGCTTTTGTGACCTTGAAGCATAAAGCATATTATTAAATTTTTTTGAGGCCTTTGAGACATTGAGGCCTAAAGCGGTTACTTTATCTGCTTGGGCCTTGAGCCACCCCTGTTCTTCACCCATTTACTTTAGTGAAAAACCGCCTATTACATTTATAAATGTTGCTATCAGAAATAAAGTTTGATAAAGGTGGTGTTTCTAACTTGGCTTGTGATGTTAGGGGTTCCGTCATCAGTGATGTTGAGCACTTATACTTCCATTAACCCGTTGGTTTACTGGATTCACCTCTCCCAAGAAGGTGTCTCCTTTTAACAACCCTAGGTCAATGGCCACTTGTTTATTAATGTGAATGTGAATACGACACATCTTTACATGCTAAGTTGGATGCATTCTTTTGCTATACCATCATCGAATATTGCAATCTCCTTGCCTCCAACCTCTTTTGAGTCATTCGCAATGCAACTCTCTAGATTTTGTTCGTTTTGCATATCCATCTTCTTGCTCCCGATCTCGCTATCTAAGTTTTCGCTCGTAGTATTGTGGTGCTTTAGTTTCCTCTCATTACTTTGTTCACAACTCCACTGCGTTTTGGGTCTGTCGTGGTATTGCTTTACTAACCCAAACCCCAACAACTTGTTAGAAGTAAGTTATTGGGCCTTAAGTCCAACGTTATCACACACCAAGGGCTCGTTACACTCGAAATGACTAAGGTATGCTTTGGGCTCATCAAAATCACTACTCATGGCCTAGTCTATGTCACTGTACATCATCAACTTTGGTATCGTTAACCCTTCACTAACCTGATAATCCTTCCATTAGTTACTTTTCCAATCAAATGTAACACATTTGGGCACCCTCTGATCTTGCCACTGATTTTCGTGCATCTACCTTCTTGAGGTTACCATCATGCAAAAAATGGACATAGTTTATCTTTGTAGTTTCCTTTTCCATCCAACACTGGACACATTTATTGCTTGGTCTCCGGCCACCGGCTACTGAGATTGTTGTTACACCTTCACTCAAATGTCGTTGATTCATTTGGTACTCCTCCATTGATTCTTAGTCATCCCTATTAGCCCATTGCTCTTCATCTAATTGTAAACTATCATCAACTCTAGACACATCGACGGGCTGGATTCAGAGGGTATTTCACTTGAGAGCAATCCTCTGTATGAGTCGCGCTCCACCTCTATCACTTCCTCGAGTATAACCTTGATCCATCAATGGAAGAAATTGGTATCCAAATGATAATTTAAGAAACTGGATGTATAGAACAACCAAATCATATTATACCTTCTTGAATATCTTTATTCCCTCTTGAAACCTCTTCTTCTAGTCAATTCGAGGTTGAGAGTTGTGTCCCCTTCCAACTGCATACAGTTGGGGTGAGACTAATATATATGTTGATGTTTTGGCATGCTATACGATTTAATTCAAAATTGGATCTTAGCGATGGCAGAGAAAGATACGCATAAGAGAAGTGCATGAGATGTGTATTTAGGGTGAGCTAAAGAGGAAGGAAATAAAAAAATAAGCAAAAATATAAATATAAAATATTAAAATAAAAAATAAAAAATAATAGTATCCCTCCATTTTAACAAATAATCGTTGTTGAGTAGTGGGTTACTAAAATTGTTATCAGTTACATATATTTCCAGCTGTTTTAATAACTCCAATAAAAAAAAATATAAGTCATAGAACTAATCTATTTTTCAAATTGAGTTCAGAATATCCTAAACAAAAATTCAGACATGTTCTTTGTCAACAACTAAGATATTTCAATGCTTGAATCATACGTGACAACACATGTGTTTCCATTGATTTAAACCCTGTTTATTTTGAGTTTTAACTGAACTCATCAATTACACATTGAGTGATTCTTCTAACTGAAGAGAGAAATTTTGTTATTGTTGCTGTTGCTTGTTGCAAAGAAGAAGAAAAATCACTGTGTCAGAATTACAAGAAAGCATGCTATAAAGAATAAAGAACATGATACTAATCACGAGACAGAGGGAAGCCGATCCCGTGTCTTTGGCTAGGGAATGCAACAAAAAAAAAGCTACACACAAAGCCAATCCCAACAGGCAAAACCATGAGAAGCTCCTTGGCGTCCTCAGAAGGCTTTGGAACAAAACAACTCACCACACTTCCATCAAAGAGTGCAATTGCCAAGAAAACCAATATTGACATGAATGCATGGAAGAAATCAATGAACCTTAGCCTATACTTTTCTGCCTCCTCTGCAGGAAGCCTCACTGATCCATCCATAACCCACATTCCATTCATTGATGCCACCCCATATCTCACCTTCCCCCTCTCATCCCTGAAGCTGTCAGTGAAGGAGAGAAGAAAGCATGAGATGCTGCAAAGGGCCAAGAGGCCAATGGTCATGGCTTTGTTTGACATGGTTTGGCATTGGCCTTGGTGTGTGAAAAGGGGTGATAGGGTTTGGAATATTAGCACTGTTCCTGTTGGAAGAAGCTTGGACAAATGTGCTGTGCCTTTGAATGCCTTTCTCATGGTTCTTTGTGCTGGGGTTTTGGGACTTTTCTGTGGTAGTACGTTTTCCAAAAGTGGTTCTAGAGTACTCACATCAACATCCATATCTTTGCTTTTTCTTCAATCTAGTTCAAAGGGTTTGTCAGTTTATGATTGAAATTTGCCCTTGTTAAATATAAGTGCATGTAACCTAAGCAAGAAACAGAAAAACATTTACGTGACCAATGGGAAATGTTGGTTCAGTTTCGTCTTGAGGTTGTGGCAACGTGGATTTGTTATAACCTGAACTGATATACTTTTTGGTTGTGTCTTTGGTTCAGTAACTGGTTCATGGAACTAGATGTTACATTGTTATTGTGCTATTTATGGTGAAGAAATAGGTTACATGTTTGGCCATGAAGAAAGAGGTTACATATAGTAATTAAGAAGCTTATATATGGTTTTGTTTCGTTTTGGTGAAATGGACATTTTTCTTTTATTAGAAGTGTTTTAAGGTTTACTTTGATTTGTATAGTGAAATTGTTCTGGTAAGGATTTTAACATATACTTGAAAGTGGTTACTTTGTTATTTTCTTTCTTATTTGGATACCAGAATATTGCCTGCTAAGATAAAAAGGAAATTACTATTTTTAGTCTAGACATATAATTAACCAACTTCAACCAAATAAAAGCAAAGAAAATTAGAATGTGTAAATTACTCAATTGATTACCTAACCAGGCTTCCACGAAATTGATACAATGGGATAATTGTTATTCACAAATCTTATTTTTACCGGCATATATATTTTTTTATATTTATTTTTCTAAAAATACCACTTACTTTCCAAAATGTTAAAATTTCAAAACATTGATATAAATACTTTTTGGGTTGTGTTAAATTTTTAATACTTCTTCGACTAAATTTTTGAGATTTTAATTTAAAACTCTGGAAAGTGTACTCCAAAATGCTGGAGTTGGAACATATTTTCTGAAAAATGTTAGAAGCAATTAAGAGAAAAAAAAACTACATGAGTTGTTGTGGTTGGATTAGAATGGATTGAAAAAGGAAATAAAGGAAGAGGAAGAGGGTGTTTTAACCAAAATGGTAGAATTTTATTTGTAAATTATGAAAAACTTATAAAAAAAAAGGGAAGTCGTCTCTTAATATATGATTTCAGTGACTAGCTTAAGATTATTACTTCAGTTTAAACAAGAACCAACTGAAATTATTATTAGTGTTGGAGGCTTTAATTAGTAAAGTTGTCATCAGCCATGATTTTTATTTTAAATATTTGAATTGGAGTCATCATCCGCGCCACTTCAATTATAATTTGAACGGAATTTGTCAGTGTTAACAACTTTTATTTTAATTGTTTTGAAATAGACATCTGCATACGTTATTAAAAAAAAGTATTTTAATATAAAATTATTGAATAGGTGTAAAATATATAATTAAACTTTTTTTTACTTATTATTATATTCAATTATGATTTTAATACAAGTGTAATTATAAATCATCCTTGGAGCTCATGATGGTCAACTTCTGAGGGTCAGGATGTGCCCCAAAACCAATGCTGTTCTTGTTACCCTTCGACTTCACCTTCAATGAAGGGTAGTGATTAATTCTCAGAACAGACACCAGTGACAAGTTTCAGTTCAGCAAATATAAATCATAATGTAGAGGATTCCCAAACAAAGGTACCTTATGCTGACAAACAGAATGCAAAATAGAGTGAAGGGCAGAGTTAGGTTACAGATTATTTAACAAAATTAATTTAAAATTTTCAAATGTATTATGGAGGTGCAGGATGAGATCATCATGGAAGTGCATGAAGAAGTTTTGAGGATCCATTGAATTTTCAACCCATTAAGTACATGCAAGTTTTTAGGCTATCTTTTTTTCTTAGACCTCAACAAAAATCTACCCCATTTTTAGTTATTTGGTAATGAGTATTTTGAAATTCAATTTTACATTTCAAAATTCTCATTTTAAAATAAAAGAGATTATGAAAATAAATATTTTTAAGATCTACAAAACAACAATTCAGTCCGTCTTATAGTAGATATTATGCTAAATGCTGTCTTACCGAGTTGGTATGTTACTGGAGATATATATTCAAGATTATCAACATGTTTATATTTTATATTATATGTATAAAATATTAAAAAATACAGTAAAAAGACTATATTTTAACTAATTATAATTATTGTTTTTGTTTTATTTGAAATATATAAATATATAATAAAATTATAATTTAAATATTACTTCAAATTAATTATAATTTCATAATTTAATATGTTAAATTATTAATTATATAATTTCATTCAATTAAAGATATTAATTAAAAATTAATGTTTAGAAAATATTTAGATGATTATATGTATTTTAAATGTATATATTTTTGAAATATTTTAAAATAATCTCAAACTTGTTTTATTTGGATTGAGATGAGAGTGAAAAAGTAAAGAAAGAAAGAGAAAGATGATAGTTTAGAACTCTCAACCTGTAATACATACATGTTTTAATATCATCATATTTACTTTTATAAATCAAAAATGAATATTTTATATCATGCTTAACTGTACAGAATAAGATATTTAAGACTTGGTGCTTAACTATGATGTTAAGAAAGATATAATTAAAAGAAAAATATTTTACTAAGTAAGAGAATGATTTTAGTTTTATTATATTATCATCTAATAATATATTTAATAACCAATTTAGATGCATTATCAATATTTTTATATCATATTAAAAAACTAATTTTGGGTGTACATATATAATTTTTAAACTAATTTTATAATATAATAATATTTTGCTAAATAATAATTTGGATATAGAATTTGTATATAAAATTCTGATTGTCATATATATATATATATATATTATAGAACAATTTAATATATGTAGGAGTTTAATTTATTTAGGAGTTGGAATTATATAATCTTTCAAATTATTTGAAATTTTTATTTGTTTAGGATTTTAATTTTTTAAGATTTAAAACATGTAGGTGTTTAATTTATGTAGGAGTTTAAATTATACAGCATTTTAAATCAGTAGGTTATTTATTTATTCAAATAATTTAACATTTGAAATTATTGTGACTGATGTAAAATTTTATTTTGTCTAGGACTTTAAATTATTTATTTATTTAGGATTTGAAATCATTTAATATTTTTAATTTGTTAATTTTAAGCTGTTTGGCATTTTAATTTATTTACGGTTTTAAATTATATAACATTTGAAATTGTTTATTTATGTCGGAGTTCAAATTATTTAACATTTCAAATTATGTTAAATTTGAATTTGTGTAGTATTTTAATTGATTTTGGATTTTAAATTATATAAATTTTTAAAATATTTATTTATTTATGAGTTAAAATTATTTAAGATATGAAATTATATAACTCACTTAGTATTATAATTTGTTTAGGAGTTTAAATTAAATAAAATTTTAGAGTTTATTTATTTATTTAAGAGTTGAAATTATTTAAGATTTCACATAGTATGAAAATTGAAGTTATGTAGTTTTTAAAATTTATTTAACACTTTAAATTATATAAGAAAATATATTTATGTGAAATTTACAATTTTTTTACATTTTTGAAAAATATTTCTATTTCTACTTTTTTGAAAATTAAATTTTAACAAATTTTTAGGTATCAACTAAAAGTTTTAATTTTTGTTATTAAACTTACTTTAAAAGTGGTATAGTAAGAATAATTTTCCAATACTATGCAAATATTATGTATATATAATTGATTTTATTTCATTTAAAATTAATTTTAAATATAATTAAAAATTGTAATATTATAATTTTATAAATAAAGAATTAATTCATGAGACCATTATAAAGTTAGAAATTTGATACAACTTCTTCAAAATAGAAAGATGATGAGACCACTCAGGATAAAGATTATCCCTTACATCATTTCTGGTGTACATTTTTGTAAGGCACCTGTATCAATCTTTTGCTATGCAAAAGATCCTTATTACTTTTTACTTGAGCCATAGAAAAATTAAAAATACTCAATCAGAGTCTACTGCAATATGATTCCCCCAATAAATTAGTCTCTGTTCAAACACATTGATTCTCTTTCTGCTTTGATTAAAAAAAATGCCTGCATCGTAATCACGTTTCCGACGGACATACTCACACAAAGAACTTGATGTGCTCTCCATGGTCGCGGCCGGTGACACCTAAGCATATCACTAATTCTAATTCACATACGCAATGGAGCATACCACTGATTCTAATTCACATACGAATTCACATACGCAATGGAGCATACCATTAATTCTAATTCACAATCTTCTCGCATTCTCACGAGACTAAATCTGATTTTCTTTTTAACGGATAAGACTAAGTCTGAAAAATCTTGAACATAGACTTTTCATTTGGAAGAGTGAAGATGCTGATTGGTGGTGGCCTATGGAGGTGATGGATTAATAAACATTTAGCTATCCATCAAATCAATTCAGTTCTTATTTTTTTGTAAGATCGATTTTGTGATACAAATAATAATATAATAAGATTTTAAAATAAAAGTATATACGTAGTAAGAGATTTAATGAAGCCGTAACTAATTTAGATAATGAGAAAAGTGAAGAGAAACGTTAGAATGGGCTAAAGATTCAATAACTAGAGAATTATACATGTTAGAAAAATATGGGGAGAGATTATGTGTGAAATGTGAGTTCTTTTCTCTTTTGTTATTGAGTTCTTCATTCTCTCATCTGCTATTTTAATTTCTTCCAGTATTATTGTTTATTGTGATTCTCATTTCCAGGTGATATCAGAGATTTAGAAGAAAGATCAAATACTAGTTATAATACTTTTCGTTATTCCTTAATTGTTGTTATAAAAACTGGTTTTATTCAAAAAACATATATGAACAATATTGCACATATACTGTTTGTTGGTATTTCTTGTTGATTTTAGATACAGATCATATCATTGGTACTTTCATCAAGTTACTTATAGCTGACAACATAAGAATAAAAAAGATACAAGGAGAACGAAAACACATTTAGGAGGCTCTGGGTTTAAATCATGATCTATTTATGCAAATAGAACAACGATTTGAGAAGATTGATCAGCATTTGTAGGAGTTGCATCAGCTATTCCTAAAAGCTCAAAAGGACTCTCCAGTACAGCCTTCCACTTCAATTGTTTCCCATCCTCGCTCTATGAAGCTGAATTTTCCACGGTTCAATGGTGATGATGCAATGACATGGTTGTACAAGACTGAAAAGTTTTTCACATTATACAACACTTCTGATGAGCAAGAAGTGGTCATTGCTTCTATTCATTTTGAAGGAAAAGTCTTACCATAGTTTCAACTACTAGAAAAAGCACACCAAGTACCTGACTGGTCATCGTTGTCTACTACCATTCAAATCCAGTTTGGCCCATCTCAATTTAATAATCCCAGTTCGGATCTGTTCAAGCTAAAGCAATCCTCTACAGTAACAGACTATTATGCTTCCTTCACTGGGTTAGCTGATCAATCATATAGGTTAGATGATTCAGTATTGCTTGACTGTTTTATTAGTAGATTAATACCTGAATTGAAGCGTGAAGTGATATTCCGAGCCCCTCACTCATTACTCCAAGCTGTGTCATTTGCTAAACTCTTTAAGGAAAAATTTCATCCATTATCCCTAACTCCCAAACTACCCTTCAAGCACCTCCAAATTTTTGGGAAGATATCCAGTATCCTTGAATTATTACTGTGCAGATCAAACTGTCCTTCACATACCAATTGGTTTTCCTTTAAATATCTTTCGGAATAGCCTATTCCAAAACTTTAAAATGCGTTCCAGAACGATATGTTACGAAACTAAAAAATATATTTGGAACAATCTTATCCCAAAAGTGTATTTAAATTTCTGGAACAAGCCGTTTCGGAACATATTTTTTAGTTTCAAAACACATTTCATACGAAAGAAATATGTTTCGGATGTGTTCTGGAAGAAGCCATTCCAGAAGCATTCACGTAACATAAGGCTTCAGGAAACTCAATTCCAGAGATCATACGGAACCTATAATCCGAAATATAACTACACCCCACCCCACCCAACTTACTCCTAACTATCTTACTCCGCCACCACTGCTCCGCTGCCACTGACGAAAAATGTCACCGATGAAAACCCCTCACATACTGCACCTCACAACACCGTCCACGTTCACTACTCCACACGCACCTTCCTCTTCTACACTCTTACCTTGGTTTAATGTACACAGACAAAACTGTCATTGCAAACAGGACAGTTTAAGAATTTTAAAAAATTTGAAAATGTTTAAAGAAACACTTGGAGGTGTAAGAAGAAACAGTCTTTTTATGGTTTTGAGGATCCATTAACTCATTGAGTACATGTAAGTTTTTAGGGTATTTTTTTCCTACACTTCATCAAAAATCTACCCAATCTTTAATTATTTTGTAATCAGTATTTCCAAATTTAATTTTACGTTTAAAAATTCTCATTTTAAAATAAAAGAGATTGATGAAAATAAATATTTATAAGATTTACAAACAGATTTCACTAAGAAAGATATGTTTATATTATCAAACTGGTTATATTTTATATATGTATAAAATATTAAAAATAAATAAAAATATTATATTTTAACTAATTATAATTTTTTATTGTGTTATTTGAAATATATAAATATATAATAAAATTATAATTTAAATAATACTTAAAAATAATTATAAATATTAATTATAATTGCATAATTTAATATGTTATATTTTTAATTTTATTGTTTCATTTGATTAAAGATATTAATTAAAAAAATTAATGTTTAGAATATATTTAGATGATTACATGTAATATCTCGGCTGGTGAATGTTATATCCAGCATGCTTTGTTGTCTGTGACGACTAATCAAGTTGACGCTTTTAATTCTCTTTAAGTGTCTCTTTTGGGCCGAATGTGATGTGCCACCTCTTCTGAATCTCAATGCCTTAGGCTCTTATTTTTGGGTCTTTCGACTTTTGCTCGATCATCTCTTCTCGTCTTAGGACTTCTTTCTCTCTCGAACTCCTTATAGGGCTTCGCTCAGAAGGACTTCTCTCCCTTGGGCTTCTATCCCTCTATCGTCCATACGGTCTACGCTCGTTCCTCGCAACATAACATTGTAATTTGTCTGCCTATACGAGTTCTTCGATTTTGTCTTTTAGGGCCATGCACTCTTTAGTGCTATGTCTGTGGTTGCAGTGGTATCGACAGTGTTTGCCTTAATCGGCCCGTGGATGCGAAGGAAACTTGCACGGTGGCGGGATCAATTCGACATTAAGGGCTTCTTCCAAAATGCGTGCTCGACGTGTGTTAAGGGTTGTATATTTAGAAAATTTGGGGGCCTCAAAGTCCTTTCCTTGTCCGTTGCGAATTGCGGTTCGGTCATTCCTCTTCACCGGATTCTCTTCGACTCGTACTTGGTTCCTGAACTCCTTGAGTTCCTCTAATTGCATGAGCTTGGCTGCTCTTTGTTGAAGTTCATCCATATTTGCTATCGGCTTCTTACAAAGACTATCCGAGAACGGTCTCGGTCGGAGAGCGGTAACCATGTGGTGCATGGCCACTTCCAGATTTAGTCCTAGGATATTTAGGGCGACCTTCCTAAATCTATCCATGAATGTTCTCAGGGACTCTCATTTCTCTTGTCGTATGTTCACTAGAGCAATGAACGTTAGGTGGTGAGGTCTACTCGTTGTGAACTGTGCCCCAAATTTTATTACAAGGGTTTCAAAGGAGTTTATCGACTTTGATGGTAGCCCAGTAAACCATTTGAGGGTTGCTCCTTTTAAAGAGGTTGGGAAGACCTTGCAGAAGATGTTGTCATCCATCGTATAAAGTTTGAGCTGGGTGACATCATACCTGCCCATGGTAGAACCCTTCCAGTTAGAGGGTAGCTTGGTCTCCATTATGTCGTCGGTGAATGGATGCCTCATGGATGAATTACCAAAAGTGCTTTATGATGCCTCACCTCAGCCTTCCTTTCGAGAACCCTCCTGCTCGATCAAATCCTCTCGGCAGTTTTGCGCTCGCTCCTCTCTTTCAACTCTCTGCCTAAGCCTCTCATCCTCTGTCCAAAGTCTATTGAGGTTCTCCTCACTCTTCTTCTTCATCACCTCTATCTATCTTTTCATCTCAGCTAAAATAACCATTGGGTCTCCCTGGTGGTTTTCCTGACTTCCATGATTCCTAGTAATTACCATTGTATCGTTAGGCTAATCTCGGTCTCACAGTAGACGTCAAGATGTTTTTGCAAGGGACGATTAGCTCTAACAACAACAACATCTTCGATCGTCTCCTTCAAAGTCAGACCTTTGTATGTTATTTAGTTGTCGATACTAGTTCAAAAAGTTTTGTCATTCGTTCCTTGAGTTCTCCTAATGCTCACAATCCCGGGAGAGGGTCTTGCATGCACTCTGACGCTTAAGTCAATAAAGGTCTGAGTAATGCAAGGTGTGTAGGATTAGAATAACAGTAACTTACCTTCCCTTTTATAGAGTTTGGATGGATATTTAAGTGAATGGGCTGAAGGCCAACTTACCAATATATTATATGAACTACTGTACAAAGTGTCTCTGTTGATGATTGCCATGTGGTTATCTTGTTGATGTCACGTGTTTAATGATTATCGGTGAGTAAGGTGTATTGATCTTGTGGAGGTGTGTTGACGAGTACTTGGTCGGCCGACACATATGGGACATGTTATTTTTACTAGTACATATTCGTTCGGTCATTACATGCAAATTATGCAATCATGCATTGGTTGGAGTGATTGGTCTACTCTATAGTACAGAACTATATGTTCGATCACATTTGAAGGAGTGATGGTGTTGATTGGTGGTGCCTCATTGAGGTGGTGAAGGGTAGGGTTTCAATAATAGTCATTTAGGAGGCGCCTGAGTGGCTGTGTAAGACAAGCCAAGTGAAAAGTTGAAAAGCCATCCATGAACAACGTCACTATGGTGAATCTTGTGGTGAGCTCAGCTGAATCGGAAAAGGAGGTATGTCTATGCAAAAGAGAATTGGGTTTTGGTTTGTTGCTTTACCCTTCTTCTCTCTCTTCTTAAGTTGGTGTAAATTTTGTAAGGTTGAATTAGATTTAAAGTCACTTCCTAAAATGCTATTAAAGTATATCTTAACAAAATTTAATATGTCTATAGTACCATTCAACATAAATATCTAATTTTACTCAGGATATAACAAACCTTGAGTGATAGAATGTGTTGGATATCTCAAATTAGATAGAGATAAAACTAATTTATAATATATAAATGAAATATAAACCTTAAGATTAAATTAGATTTAAAATAAAATTAATTTTAATAAAATTAAGTGTCTTTTATCTTTAAGCCATATTTAATTGTTTTATTATCTTTTAAATATAATCTTTAAAATATTTTATTCTTTTGAAAGGAATCTATAAAATATTATCTAATCTTTTAAAGTTTGTATTTATTTTTATCAATTTTAAATATTAGACATTACTTTATTATTTTTTTTAATCAGCGACATTACTTTATCTTTTCTTAAGATATTGATTAATTTGTTGAAATCAGACTTTTATATAAGTTAAAATAAAAAATAAAAATATCTCCCACATGGATGAATTTAATGATAATTGAGATATATTTTTAAAACTTACTTCCAAACTGTACTTAGGACTAATAGAAAAGCTTTATCAAAATTTTAAGTTCATTTTCATGCTAAATCAACCTAATTGGGTCTTCAACAGTTTCAATTTTCACTCCAAGTCTCTTCTTATACTGGGTTGCTTTTGGATGTCATAATCTTTGGACTCATTTCTTCTTTTATGGTTTTGAGATCCATTAACTCATTAAATACATGTAAGTTTTTAGGATATTTTTTTATTACATTTCATCAAAAATCTACCTTATATTTAATTATTTTGTAATTAGTATTTTGAAATTTAATTTTACATTGCAAAATTCCCATGTTAAAATAAAAGAGATTGATAAAAATAAATATTTATAAGATTTACAAAGAGATCCGATTTTACTGGAGAAATATGTTTGTATTATCAACCTGTTTATATTTTATAAATGTATAAAATATTAAAAAATACAATAAAAAGATTATATTTTAACTAATTATAATTTCTTTATTGTGTTATTTGAAATATATAAATATATAATAAAATTATAATTTAAATAATACTTAAAATTAATTATAAATATTAATTATAATTGCATAATTTAATATGTTATATTATTAATTTTATTGTTTCATTTGATTAAAGATATTAATTAAAAAATAATATTTAGAACATATTTAGATGATTAAATGGAATTTAAATGTATATATTTTTTGAAATATTTTAAAATAATCTTAAACTCACTTTATTTTGGATTGAGAGAAGAGTGAAAAAGTGAAAAAGGAAAGAGAAAGAGGATAGGCTGGAACTCTTAACCTGTACTACATGCATGTTTTAATCTCATTATATCTACTTTTATAAATAAAAAATGAACATTTTATATCATTCTTAACTATATTGAATAAAATATTTAAGAATTGATGCTTAAACTGTGATATTAAGAAAGATATAGTTAAATGAAAATTATTTTACTAAGTGAGAGAATGATTTTAGTTCTAGTATTATCATCTAATAATATTCAATAATGAGTTATGCATTGCCAATTTTTTATATCATACAGAAAACTAATTTTGGGTGTGTATATATAATTTTTAAACTAATTTTATAATATAATAATATTTTGTTAAATAATAGTTTGGATATAAAATCTGTATATAAAAATCTAAATGTAGTTTTGCATGTAAAAATTTATATGTAATAATTTAGATATAAATATAATATTAATTTTATATATATAAATTTAGTGTAGAAATTCGTCTTTAATGGTAATTTTATATATGGATGAAAAAGTTAAATATAAAAATAAATATAAAATTTATTTTTAAATTTATATCCCTGTATAAAAATATAATATTTATTTTATATGCAATTTTTTTTAATGTTTTTCTCAAGTGTTGCCTGCTGGTCAGTGCTGTCCCACTCTTGATAAGGTTATTCAGTTAAAACTTGAACGTATGTGATATGGTGAGTTCTGTTGTCTATTTTTTTTTTTTTTTTTTTTTTTTTTTTTTAGTGATTTATGGGTTTGAAACTCCATGCATTCTTTCATGGTGTTCTGGCAGTGGTAAAAGTTCTGAGAAGCCTCTTTACTATGCTTTTGATTGAGGGAGTTTACCACTGTTTATGGTTTGTGTAACTAAGAAAGATAGAAATTTAAATGATTTAGGAATTAAATTTTTTTAAGAGTTAATCTTATTTCAGATTTAAAATTATATAGGATTGTCATATATATATATATATATATATATATATATATATATATATATATATATATATATATAT
>Ga0209700_101214_pt1 | contig 52661 bp, 20 predicted proteins | sample SiratroredBW_FD_187528 | JGI IMG/M metagenome (GOLD analysis project Ga0209700, IMG submission 187528) | Root nodule microbial communities of legume samples collected from California, USA - Siratro red BW (SPAdes) (version 2) | ecosystem: Host-associated > Plants > Roots > Nodule | place: USA...
CCCCCAATGTCTCTTTTCATCTTATCAACCAAAAAGTCAATGTTATTATCATCCTTATTGTTAAAATAGTTGGTTACCATCTTTATCATTCCAACAATTGGTATCAAATTCTTAACAATTCATATATAGTTTTAACTAAAACAATACAACCCAACAAAAATATGGCTCATAGACAATAGCATTTGATGACGAGGAGCATTTGTTAAAATTGTGAGACTAAAGATAAAACCTTACAAGAAATGTGTCTTACAACATATAACCAGTCACTAACCATACAAGAAAACCAAACAAAAATTGTTATACAAGTTGCATTAACATTTAATGATTTGCAAACATCTAATTCACAACCAACTACCCAATTTGATATCAGCCAATAACCACCTTAGTATCCACCCTCATAGCAATGATATTTTCTTCCATAGACCTTTCTATATTATATCAAAAGAGAGAGAGAAATATGTGTTAACACTACACATTCTTTTTCATGTTTTTAAACAATGTAGAGATACTTTCTACTATTGCAGATTGTTAGAAAAGAACCATCCAATTTGATCTCAGCCAATAACCACCTTAGTATCCACCCTCATAGCAATGATATTTTCTTCCATAGATCTTCTTATATTATATCAAAAAAGAGGGAGAAATATGTGTTAACAGAACACATTCTTTTTCATTTTTAAACAATGTAGAGATACTTTCTACTATATGTAGATTGTTAAAAAAGAATATGAGGCTTAGCTAAACTAAGAAGGGGGTGAATTGGTATTAAAAACTCTTTTAGAAGATTTATCCTTTCTTCAAGTTCTTTGAAAATTGTTTCAATTTGAAAAATTAAATGCAATTGATTTCAAAATCAAGATTGATAAAAGAATGCTAAACCACAAGAAAAAAAGGATAAAAGAAGAGAAATATTACACACAAAGAAAATACTAGTTTAAATCACAAATGATCCTACATTCGATATCAATTGTTCAACCTTACAATAATTAGGATCCACTATCTTTAAAAGTTTGTAGAAGCACACACTACAAGCAAAACAAACACAAGCTAGCAAGCAATACAAGATCAACTCTTGAACACACTTAAGAGAATATGTTCTATCCTTAGAACACTCCAAGAGGGTACCAACCCAATTAACTCTTAATCACACAAGAAAATATCAACTAGAAACACTCCAACAACTTAGAAAAAGAAAGAATGTACCAAAAATTTCATAACAGAATCAATTTCACAAGACAATTTCAACAACACAACACAACCTTTTGAATTTGTAATCTTGAAAGCACTATTTGAAAATTGAAAATATGTGTAAAAGAGTGAGACCAATGTTTTATTTATAGAGTTAAGAACATACTAATTAAAAACTAAGTCATAAGCATTTAATTGATTACGTTAAGTTGGTAATGGATTAATCTCAGTCAAATTTGAAAATCAATAAAAACACTTTCTGTTTTAATTGATTATAACATGTGTTAATTGATTATTTTAGCTTTGTATTTAATTTAGTAAATTATACAGGAATTTAAACAATTAATTTCTAAGAACATTTGAGAACACATAAGTTTATTCTCTATTTTAAGTGGTTAACAAAATAGATAATCAATTACCCTATTCTAAAACATTTGAAGAACATTTTAATCGATTACTTAAAATCTTAATCGATTAACATAGTCATGAAACCTCTTTTTACATGTTTTTAACTTTTGAAAACAAATTTTCTTCTAATTAATTTTAATACGAGTTTTGGGTTGAATTCAAAACCTTGTGAATATCTTGTGTAAAAGACTCTCAAACACATGCAATGAAAGCTAAAACAGTCAATACATCTTCAATATCAACATCTTCAAACATCATCATCAAAATAGTTTCTCTTGGGGCTTGACATTATTTTTTCAACTCCAATAATCTAACCATTTTTAATAATGACCACCCATACTTAATGCAAGATCAATACTTCGATGCCGGAGATTAAGCCGCATTACTTTCATTGGAGTCTTCAATCACACATGTACATACACATAACAAGGAACTCCCCCTTGCTCTAAGCTCCCTTGCATGAAATACAAGGAAAAAGTAGTAAAGAGACAAGACTAGGAATACAAAAATATTTAAACTCGTCTCCAAGCAAACATGTATAAATTTTCCCTATTGGGGTATTATAAGAAAGAAAATATGACAAGAATAATTCAAAACAACGTGTGTCACAGAGATATGAATTAGTCAAACAATTATAGAATAATGAATTATAATCAACTACTAATTGATTATCCTAAAATTAAATTTAATTGCAGAAATCATAAGTCTCTAGAATAATCAATTAAGTCGACTCATAATCAGTTATGTTGGAAAAATATTAGTTCTAGGAAACATAACTCTCTAAAATGATCTATTATCAGCCCTCACAATCGATTATTTTGCCCATAAATAAGAAAAAACAAAGATTTAATGTGATTTTAACCTATGATATGATATTTTAATTCATTATTTGATTATTCTAATAAATTGATATGTAGAATAACATATTAAATCTTAAACTGTGAGCACATAATACAAATTAAATCACTAAAATTTTTAACATAAGCATGAAATTTAAGACTTCGTCAAATATAGATCCATTCACTAAAGAGTCACCGATAATTTCTAAACTTCTTTTTATTTCATACAATCTATCTTCAAACAAAGGTTCAGTAAAGATATCGGCTAATTGATCATTTGTATTAATATATTCTATCATGTAGTCTCCTTTTACTATATGATCTTTTATAAAATGATGTCTAACCTCAATATGTTTTGTTCTAGAATGCAAAATTGGATTCTTAGTAAGATTTATTACACTAGTATTGCACACTTCCTAATAAATGATAGAAATTATCGTACACTTTAATATAACATTTAAATATTATTATTGTTATATTTGTTATATGTTTGATAACAATGCAAGATCAATGTAGTTGATAATGTTATATGATGTTAACATTTTCGTTAAAGCAACAATCATCTTTGAAGACCTATAAGAAGGCATCAACACTAAGACGAAGAACACAAGACACGTAATAAGAAAATACAAGTGCTATATAACCTTTTAGTGGTTATTAGATTTTAAGTGTTCTTTATGAGTGAGTGAAAACTTGTGTAATTTTTCACTATGTGAGGCTACCATACAAGTTTAAACTTCCCACTCTTCAAGAGTTATGTCTTTTGTTAGTTTGTGAGGTCGTAGTTTCAGATGGAACTCAAGACAACGTAACTAGGAGTCATTTTGTGTACCCATTATAAGCAGAAGTAGTTTGTGTACTCGCTATAATAATTAGTTTGATTAGTAATGTAATACCTTATACAATAGCTACAAAATAAAAACTAACCTAGAATTTAACTTTAGAGACAAATAAGATGACACCTGAATTTATTTTTTAGAGAAAAGTCAGTTATTTGGTTTAAATAAATAGAAAAATAGTTATTCATTTTTTATTTTTATAACAAAACAACAGTCTTTCTGAAAATTATTTCTCTTTAAAGTTTTCTGCCTTCTCTCTAGATTTTTGATCTCATCTGTTATCAGATTGACGATCATAGGTCATCTCTAGATTCCTAGCTTTTAGTAGAGTAAGAGTGTTAGATCAAAATCTTAGATTGAGTTAGGCTATCTCTAAGATCCCTAAGTTTCTGAAGCTCTTTGTGAGTTTAGGTAAGAGAAAATAATTGCATGTTTTTTATGTTAGTTTAAAATAGAAATTTATCTAAAGTGATGATATTTGGTAAGGGGAGCTAGTTTGAATGTTTTTAATAGATATTGTAATTACTTATTTTATGAATTCGATTAAGGGAAGCTAATTGTATCTTTTTTATGTTAGTTTGAAATAGAAATTTATCTAAAATAATGATATTTGGTAAGGAAACTAGTTTGAATGTTTTTTAAATATTTATTATAATTACTTGTTCTATTAAATATGAATTGGATGATTGTTTATATATTGTATGATGTAGTATCAATGTTTGTGAATGATATGCTGTGTGATTAAGACATATTATCTTTAGGAAAGAAGATACCCATGTTGAGATTGTTTTGTGCATTATTTGTGGATTTGTATAGAAGAATGTATCATGACTCTACTTGTAAATTGAAATCATATAGATGAAGATTACCATATGGTGAAAGTCGAAAGAGGTTCATATGTCTGCGCCACGGCTTGAAAAGAATCGGTTGGACTAGATTATATGGACTAACAAGTTCATATGACTACGCTACAGTGTGAAAAGGAACCGATTGAACTAGATCATATGGATTAAGAGGTTCATATGACTGCATTACGATGTGAAAAAGAACCAATTAGATTATAGTGTTAAAAAGAACCGATTAGACCAGATCATATGGATTAACCGTGTCACATGAGTGTGACGTGTTAATGATAATGTGATGTATGAGATGAATTATAAAATTCTAATGTGTTGTAGTTTGGTTGTGATAGAGATTTAATTAATGAGAATACATTTTTTTAAGTTCACTAGCTTACCCTCCTTTTTGTGTGGTGTTTGTTTTGTCTTTAAATTTGCAATGATTTTATATTACACGTGGGCAGAGGAATTGACAAGTGTTGTGACTCCTTAGTGAGTTGATTGAGAAACTTTATTTTATTTTATTTTGTGATTGTACGAAGATATTTTTATTAAATTTTATATGAAGAAATATATTTTGAAATATATGATTAATGTATGGATATTTATATTTAGGTTTATTATATAATTTATTTGGGATAAAGTTCTTATTATATGAAAAATGTAGAATGTTACAAGTGAACCCTCTTAAACAATTTCCTTGAATGAGAACTAGATGTAGCTTGTGTGTTTAGATGAATCAATATAAAAAAAGGAGGTAGGATTTTGGGCAACCATTTGGCTTGTCAGAGGTGGTACGGTGGTGCAGTTTGTCATCGGTGTTGATGGTTGTTATTCTCATCCCATTTTATTGCATGCTGTGAAGTTTGATCTGGGTTGAATTTATGGTGGATTTGAGTTAGATTTTGGTGAGGAAGCTTTGCTTTGGTTAGGAGTTGTTTGCTAATGTTGGACGATTCATTTGTAGTGGTCTGTAATGGCTTTGGGCTTAGGATTTATTCTTCCTGCACCTTCATACTGTCTTCCTGCACCTCCATAATTTTAAACATTCCCATTTTAACCATGAAGAAAAGACGAAAATATTCTTATTGTTGGTGTCTCGTTCATACTCAATTCAACGTTTATGGAGGTAAAACGTTTATGAATTGCGGATTGCACAATCCGCAATACATTTTAAAAGTATTATCATTGCGGATTGTATAACCCATAATTATTTTTCTTGCACCTTCAATATTGCGAGTTGTACAACCCGCAATTGAAAAAAAAATCAATGAATTGCGGGTTGTACAAACCGCAATTCAATTAAAAAAATTTTAATATTGCGGGTTGTACAACCCGCAATTCAATTAAAAAAATTATTATTGCGGGTTGTACAACCCGCAATTCATTTAAAAAAGAAAAAGAGGAGCGTGAAGGGAAATTAACCTGGAAGACAGGGACACTCAAAGGTTCATAGCAAATGCATCAATCAAGGACATCAGGGCTTGAAAGGAAGATTGGAATGGACCTAACTTTGGTGGCATTGCTCGCAAACCCATTTGGGGTAGCACAATTGGGTGGAGCAGGATGATGATCTTCACGCTCTTGAAGTTCAATTGAACGGTCTACAATTTCAAAGCTTCCTCACGAGTTTGGTTCTTCTTCTTCTTCCTCATCTTCCCTTCGTCGCTTCTAGTTGCAATTGTTGGGTCCTTCTCCATCATTATACCCCCAACAGAAATTTTAACCATCTCTCTCGCTCTCTTTCTCTCTCTCTCTCTCTTTCTCTCTCGCTCTCTCTCTCATTCTGCTTCTGCAAATTATCAACAACTTTCTTACACGAAAATGGTTGTTTTTTGAGCAGGGATTCCCTGAGGTAGCAACTTATTTTAATTTTGAATGCATTGCGGGTTACCTAACCCGCAACTTATTTCAATTTCGAAAATATGTTACAGGTTGTGTAACCTACAATGCATTTGAGAAACTACATTTTCTTTCAATTGATTCTATAATTGTCAAATGGCTAAAGATGGTTGTGGTGTGTCTTTGTGTTCGTGTGTCAAAGTGTGGCAGTGAAGGATGTAGGTGTGAAAGATGGAGATGTTGAGTGAAAGGAGTGAAGGGTAAAATGGGATTAAAAAAATTAAAAGGATAATATAGTAAATTCACATTTACTATGGAGGTGCAAGAAGACAGTATGAAGGTGTAGGAAGAATCAATCTGGGCTTAGTTGTGTCGTAAGTGATGCGTAGATGCTTTGTGGAGTTTTTTTTTCTTCGTTTTTGGAAAGTGGATTCTGAAAAAGTTATGGAATTTCATTTCCAAAAAGGCATTTGCTAGCATTAAAAGTTAAAGTTATGGAAAACCAATTCTGGAACATGTTTCCAAAGTAAAGTTTTTGGAATATGTTTTTGGAAAATAGTTTCTAAAAGTATATTTCAGAACTTCACTTCCAAAAGCTTTTTTCCACAATGCAGAAATAACCTTCTAAAAAGCTTTTTTCGGAATGCAAAATTAAGCTTTCGAAAACTCTAATCCATAACTCCAAAGTTACTTCCAAAAAGCATTTTCCATAATGAAAATTTTATCTTTTGGAATAGTTTTCTGTAAAAAACACCTCTCTTACGAAAAGAGCTTTTCACAAGCCAATAAATATATTCTGGCATACTCATTTCGGATCGCAACTTAAACCCCTCCATTACACCTCTTCCTTTCATATAAAAATAAGAAGGATAAAATTAGAATTTTGAAAATCTAATGAGGTGCATAAAGGAATTGATGGGGTGTAGAAAACAATTACCTAGATATATTAATGAGAGGGTTAAGGCCTAAGAGAAGTTAAGGCCCACAAGCAGCTTATACATGCACAACTTTAAGGGAGAAAGAGAAGGAAGAGTTAGGGTAGAAAAAAATAAAGAAAGAGAGAAAAGAGAAAATGTATGAAGAGGAACAAAGATCAAAAAGCCCAAAGCCCGGAATTATGTCATCCTTGAGGTGAGTGAGTTCCCTTTTCTTTTTCCTAACCTTGTGATATATGTTTGTATATCTTCGATTTTCTTCATTTTTTTTTTTTTGCCCTAAGTGAGTATTTTAATGGATTTTTATATGACTAAGTGATTTACATGTTGTTAAGAGTGATTAATGCTTGATTTTGCAATAGAAGTGTTGTGGAGTCATTTGATATGTTTATAATAGGTTGGGAGGCCATAGACGATTAGGGGGAAGCAAAATCGCAAATGGTCATGATTTTGTAAAAACGTATGTTTTGTATACATTAAGATTTGTCAAGTGAAAGTCTTCACGTCTGAGCTTTTAATCCAAGAGTAACTAAATGAAATTAATTTTTGTCAAAAAAAATATTACTTAGATTGACCACTTAAAATTCATTGATAGGAAATCACTTTGTTAGGCACAAAGTCTTATGAACTAAGTCTTAAAACCCTAAAACATATATGTGTATGTATGTGTATTTTCTTCCACGTGGAAACAATATATATTAATAAAGGTGTGAATGACATTCATTGGTTAGAATTATGATAACTTATTATTTAATTACCAAATTAATTGAGTAGCTTTAATTTATTTTTTTATTATTTTATTGAATTAATAATAATCAATAATTTAATAAATATTTTCCTTTAAAATAACATTTATAATAATTATTTATTTTTCTTTTATAGTCATTTATTACTATATGCTTTTAAGTTTTATATGTTTCACTAAAGCTATACATGTTATATCATATTGATATCATTTGATCAATTTAACTTTAATTGTACAAAATTTCATCCAAAGGTATCTAATAGATGGAAGAAATGGAAATTCTAATTCTCCGAATCAAAATCGTGAGAGTTGTCAAAAGAAAGCTACCCTTAACATATTTAGGTGCTTTGGATATGGAAAATCAAGAACAAATAATATTGTTAAGGATGATAATGTCATAAACCATACTAGAAGCTCTTCAAATATTCTCAGTAGCTCTTCAAATCCAACTCAATGTTTTGCAAGTTCTCTTGATAACCTTTCAACAACTTCTCAGTTGAATAAAGAAGAACATTTTAGTCATCAATCAAGTTATGAAAAAGAGCTTGTAGAGGAAGTACTAGCAAGTGGGCGATAAAGATGATTTTGTAACAATTTTCTAGCTTTTAAAGAATATATAAAGTTGGTTTATTTTATCATGTTTAGGATATGGAACATTTGATAACCTCTTTATAACAAACTAAATATAATTTTATCACATTATATTTGAGAATAACATTTTATTTTAAAAAATATTTCAATATTTTTATATCTTTTATTTCTTTAGGAATATGTTAAATGTATTAGTAGAAAGATATAAGGTATTTAATCAAAACAATAAATATTGGATTTTTTTTTTTACTTCTATTTGACTAATATTCTTTGAATTCTTACGTGATTGTGAATACTAATGACTTTGAATATGAGTGGATCAATTTTTTTCATATATTTTCAATCAAAAAAAGTAACATAATTTTTTATAAGTTAAACTAACATATATATATATATATATATATATATATATATATATATATTATCAAAATTTAATTTTGAGAAATTAACATAAAAGAGTGTTCTCACTAAATTTCGTATGAGTTAGTTTTAACTTATACTTTTTTTTCTTTAAAAGTAGTTGTAAATTAGTATTTTTAGCTTGTATATGTCTTCGGTTTAGTATGTACAAGACATTAAACTATAACGTTTACTTTATTGATGAAGGATGAATAAAGGATTGGTGTCAAGAATCTTTGTTCAATAAAGTGAAGACAAAGAAAATAAGGAGAGAGAAAGTTAATGCAATTTGTTTGTTAAAAAAGAACATAATAAAAATAAAGCGACTTGTTCACTTATTTTTATTCGTTCTTTATTTATCTCTTTAATTTATATTAAATCAATTAAATTATATAGTTTTTAACTTTATTGTATTTTATGTGTTACTTATTTATTTTTGACTTATTTTTTCTGTGTTTTTAATTTCTCTTGATCTAATAATAAGAAGACAAACAATCCAAAGATGATGACATCATTGTTTAGTTTCGTTGGATCAATTTATTCGTAGTAAAGAAGGGTCAAATTGGAAAATGGTTATTTGGTCACACTCACCTCCTCAGGGAAATTGTCACATATTTGCAAAAATTTACAACGAGATTCACCAGTCAATGTGTGAATTACCATATTATCCTTGCATAAAGCAGAACATGTAAACTTATCTCTTTGACAGTTCACCAACTATCATAATTTGATGAGTTAAGTTGATATTTTTAATTCATTTTAAATTTTCCTGTTTATTTGATGGATTACAAGTAAAATGAGATAAAATGATTATTTTAATTTTTAAATTAAAATGAAAAATAATTTGAAATACTAATTTAAAGAATGTGAATATGAAATAATACTATAACTTAGATTATTAATATTAGATTATTAATATTTTAAAATTAACTTTTAATTATTAATTATAATAGATCTAAAATAATAATTCTTTTAATTTATCCATAAAAACACTATTGATCAATTAAAGATTTAAAAAATATTTTAGAGTTAAATATGTTTTTAATATATATATATATATAGTAAAATAAAAAAATTATCTAAAAAATTGATGGAACCAGCTCAAATTTTCAGCCATCCTATCCTGCATTTAGCTAATCAATAATGAATCAAGTAAAACCTAATCATACTAACTTATTTTGTCAGTCTGCATCAATTATATAATCAATTATTAGCATTTTATTATTGTGTAATTGGTATGTTAAGGAAATGCTTGAATTTAATTAGTCTATTGTTGAAGTCTATAAGATGTACATGTTACCCTTGATTAATGGTTTGGTTCATTTCAATCATTGATTAAAGCGATATGATACATTTAGTAATTTGTTTTTATGATTGGAAAAAATTGTCAATTGTGGAACAACTTTTAATTGATATGTAAGTTGTATATGACTTTTGGGAACATGATGGTTAATGTTTAAAATATTTGTCTAGTAATTAATTATATCATGTATTTATGTAAAATACACTAACTAAATTATCAAATTTTTTAATAACTGATTTTGCCATGTATTTATATACTAACTAAATTATAATTAAAAACTTTCCAGCGAGCAATAATATTTATATTCAACAAATAAAATACTAGAATCAATTTGTTAATCAGGACATAAGTATTAAAAAACACTGGATGACGCCAAGATAATATAAAAAATTGATAAAAGAATTATGCATTTGGGTTAAGTAGTACTATCCTTCGGAAGTAAAATTAGTAAATGTTTATATTTATATCCCAAAATGAGTTATATTTATATTTATAATTTTTAGAAGGTATTTATTGAAATTAAAATCAATTACTTTTTATATAATGCTTAAACATCTCTTCATTAAGTTCACTCCTACGAATTATGTATATAAAGGCCAATTTTTTATTTTAACAATTCTTTCTCCATCCCAATACCCTCATCCTCATCCTGCACCTTTATATTCAACGAAAAAAAATGCAAATATGTTCTTAAATGATAAATGGTAAAAGACCAAAATACTTTCTACTTTCATTTACTTCCTTAATCACTCTTATCTGTTTCATTCTTCCTTTGTTTACATTCGATTCACTGTAGCATTCGGTTTAGTCATTGTATCTGTTTTTCACTTTCACCATCAACAAAAGCGATCTGTGTGTGTGGGTGAGAGTCTGCAACGTTCGCGTCGCAGATCTGGAAGGAAAAGCTATGTATTTGCTTCAATCTGAATTAAAGCTTTAAACAAGTGAAAAGTAAAAAAAATTGATGTTTATTAGCACAATTTGTGAGTGGTATTGATGATTAAATTAGTTAATTTGATGATTAGGTTGCCGTCGACAATGAATCTACATTGGAGAAGACAAAATTCATATGAACCGGATGTCCTGCGTCTGGTTTACATTTTGGAAAAAAACCAAAATATAAACCGGATAGGGGGTCATTCTATTCATATTTCCAGTTCACATTTTCATTTGGAAATGTCAATCAGATGGCCCCCATCCAATTTACAATTTTTTTCAAAATATAAACCTAATAAATGTGAACAGGATGATACCCCATCTGATTTACATTTTGAAAAAAATTGTAAACCAGATACAGGACATCCGATTCAATATATATTTAAAAAAAAAACAGAAGGTTTTTTCGATCATTTTTACAAGGACAATTTTTACATTTTTAAAACTTATGGAAATATAAGACGAGGATATTGGAGTGCAGAAAGAATCCATCTTTAACAAAAGCTGGTCCAATCTCATAAGTTGAATTAGAACTAGAGGAGTTTTAAATAATAAATTATTGTATTAAATGTTAATGTAGATGATAAAAGTTTTATTACCCAACAATAGTAATAAAAGTAGAAATGCACTAAGTAATTCATTATTTAATAATTAAATTTCACTTTTTAAATAATTTTTTAATATTATTTTAAATTTCATAAAATATTTATTTTATAATTAATTATATTTTAATTTTAGTTTAGGTTCATTTTTATTAAATTACCACAAAAAGTATTTTAAAAAATTATTATATTATCTAATTTTATCCTCTCATTAACTAAATCAATTCTCAACTTTTCATTTTTTTTCTTTTTTCTTTTTTTATTCTTTTCTTTGCCGGTCAGTGTGTTTCATAAATCCTTTCTCTAAGTTTCCTTCTTTCTCTCTCTTTATTGGTCTTTTCATTCATTCTGTGGAGAGACTTGTTGGGTTCTCTCAGCTTTCACCTTTCCAGGCTCTGATCCAAAGAAAAATCTCAACTTTCTTCAGCAATTCATCTCTACCACTTCTGGGTACTGCTTCTTTTTCCCAAGCTCAGTGAAGCAGGAGATGGCTGTGAGTTCTTCCACCTTGTCTCCCCTCTTTCACTTTTTCTTGTCTTGTGTGTGTTCCTTGCCCCTGACAAAATTTGAGGAAAAGGGTAGGGAATCAGAGTTTCAATCTCTTGCATTATGTTGTAATTTTTTGTTCAAGTGCAATTCCTTCTTATTTTTATATTTACTGTGCATACTTTCATGTTCTGAAGCTCTGATATAGTTGGAAAAATTTGATTTTATTTTTCTGGTTTGCCATCCCTTTATATCCTGCTGATTGGAATCATGAGGCAGTTCATGTTAACAAATGATTTAAGCTTATGATGGAAACTAGTTTCATGAATCAGGTTTGTTAAAATTTTAGCTTAGGCTTATGAAATAAATTCTTTTGTTTTTATGGATTTCTTACTTCTAAGTCTATTAGGTATGCATAAAGTATTCAGTACGAGTTGTAGTTGTAGTTGTATGTACATTAATATTATCGTTATTGGAAAAACAAAAAATCTTACTCTTAAGTATAATTTTTGGTTGAATTAACATAGATAAAGCAACTAGGTCTGCTATTTGTAGATAGAAATAAACTGATTAAAACCAAATTTTCTTTCTATTTTTTTGGATCTACTTTTTTATAAACCGAACTGTTTGGTTTAAACTATGAACTAAAATGAAGAACCAAACCCAAACAAAGATGCTTATTATATTAAATACAATGATATGTGTTCAGAGTTAATTAACAACAGACAAACATACACGAGTTTGTCTCTTGATGGTTGTTTTATGGACAAACATAAACATGCATGAGTATGGCTCTTGATGATTCTTTTATGGTTTGATTGTATTTTACTTGCAATGTATTTATATTTATAAAACAAGAAAACAAATTTGTATTGTAATTTTTAACTATTAAATTATGTAATTTATAAATATGAAAGAAAGTAGAAATTATGAATGTAACAACAATCATACAAAGATAATTCACAACATGTCTCTCTGTTTGATAATACTCACCATGAAATGTTTCACATTTTTTTTGTACAAAATGTTTTAACAATTTTATATTGACAGAACTAATTCCAACCGAATCGCAAAACTTTGTTTGATTTACTTCGGAATTTATATTAAATTTAAACCAAATCAAATTAAACCACATTAATTTTTATGTTTGATTCAGGTGACTATTTAATGAAACACCAAACCAAACCAAGTCGCAAACACCCTATCCCATGTCTAAGTGTTTACAATAGCAAAAACTAAAAACTTCACAACATTATATAAAGATAAAGTTGTTAATGTAGAATAGTGCTATGTATTGAGTGGATGGAGCTATATCATGTGGATTTTAGTTTCTGCATATTTTTAGGGATCCAGATTAAAAATTAACATCCATAACAAAGACTTCTTTATTTAATTTGTTTTAGAGATATTATAATATTCTATATATAAAGGGGAAAACATGTTCCCCTGAATGGTTTCGCTTTCCTTCAAAGTTAACTTTTATATATTAAGATATAATTTGCACATTTTAATTCGTCTATATGTTGTATCCATATTCTTATATATCAAGTTTTAAATGAGGCAATGAACAAATTTTGGTTAATTCAGAAGGTTAAGAATCCTATTTTGTTATTTCTTACAAAAACTAATGACTTTAGCAGGCTTTATATATTTGCTAGAGATGTTTGAGCAACTTTGAAAAGCTGTGTCTACAACTTTGTTCAGGTAAGCAAAAAAGGACAACCAAAGTGCCAACTATAAGAAATATGTTGGATAAAATTATTTTGGAGCTATGATCTGAAGATCCGGTGGCATAACAAAGAAATATGAACTTTATATCATTAGCTAATTTTTTTCTCATAGTTGACTTGTAAAATAGCTCGTGCTATAGTTTACAAAATTTCTTGCTTTTTTAAAGATGAAAAACCATAAAAGGAAAGTTAAAGATCTCTACTTTCGGAGTGGTCCAACATGATTTATATAACATGGTAAGGACACTAAGACAATCAGGGAGATTGAATCCTCTAATCATGGGTTTTTCTTCTAGACTAATTTAATACTGAAACTGCATCATTAGATCCTAGCTCCAAAGTAACTCCATCCAACATAACCATCTTTGTTTAGTTCCATTAATGGGTCAAAGCATTTCCCTGGACCCCACCATGGCTGGAACTTTGTAGCACCAAGTTACCTTTTTTGTTTAATACATATTTGCAGATCCAGATAAAGCTATGGTCAGCTGTATCTCAAATGCATCTGGCCTTTGAAACAAAGAGCCACCTTTGCGCTTTTCTTTCCTAAGAAATCACTAATATCTTTTCAGTTTTTCCATATAATTATGACTCTTGTGTAACATCAACTGAAAACACAGTAAATTTTATGGGGAATTCACTGCTTCATTTGACTTTTAGTTAGTAGGTGACTTTCAGTGGTATGAGCATATGCAACATTTTTTGAATACATAATGGATGGTCTGATGGAAGACAAGCGAGTGAAAATGAATAATGCTTTTTGTGATTTAAGTTGTATGATTTTTGCAAATATGTATCCGTTGATATGAAGTTGTTAGGTTTGTAAATTAAATCTAGGGTTTGCAAACTAAACTATGCTATGTTAGTTTGAACATCCTCCAACCTTTTGAAACTGGAATTGAGAAATCTAAATTGAACTTGATGAAAATGTAAATGAACTAACCTCAGCTGTTGAACAAGCAAATTGTCGAGTCTCAGCCTTGTTGGTTGAAGTTAAGAGACTTACTAAAATATTAGTCCTAAAAAATAATTTGAAGACTTTTAATAACAATAGCTCTAGAACTTGTTTCAACAAGCAAATTGTCATCAATCATCCTTGTAGGATGAAAGTGACTTCTTAAAAGATTTTAGACCTACAAAATCATTCTTGATTTCATATAACAACAGCACTGAAACTTGTATGCTGACTCATATCATGCCTTCTGAAAGATACTAGGTGGTTATATAATTAAAGAATGTTAGGAACCAAGAACCAGAATGAGAAAGAAAAGAAATATTTTGTTGAATAGAAGAGAAATATCTCCTCCAAGGGTTTCCCCTTCACAGATGGTGCTAAGGTTCAATTTACAATGACAACAAATCTAAATATCTCCTTCTGTTCTTCTTCCCCTATTGATACCTAATTAACAACCCCTCTAAGTAACTAACAGATCATTATTCTAACTTTCCTAACTAACTCCCCCTTTCTCATAGTCCTGACATAGAATGATATCTTCTTTGGAACCTGGTTGCTGGAAATTTTCTCACAAGACTTAGAGATCAAAGGAAATTTCTGGCAATTATTCAGTCCTGCAACGGTATTCAGAATATTGAATTTATAAGATGACACAAGCGAATTGTAAATGAAGTCTTTAATGAGCCAGTTTCAACTTTAAATATTTTTTGTCTATTGTTTGGTTCCCAGGGAGTGGAGAAGAACATGGACGTTATTGACAGTTAGTCGCTTGAATTTTATAGAGTGATATGTGAACATACTACTCTGTTGTAAAGTGTGTGTATGCTTGATTACAGTAAATTGAACTAAGAGACATCGTAAAATACCATGATGCTGCTAATAACAAGTACGCAAGGTTAGTAAATAATAAATTGCATCAATCTTTTAACCATGTTGTCTGTCTTTGGGTCAATGCGGCTGCAACGACTTAAATTTTCTTTAGCAAAAAATTGAATATAATGGTGATTAATTGGTAAAGAAAAAGGTTTACGTAAGTAAAGAAAATAAATGCAACAATTGGTGAAAAAATGCTTATAGTAAATTGCATTTTTTTATTAATGTGATAATGATTATAAATGTGTAAATGGGTAAAAACTACCTAAATGTAATATAGAAAGTTTGAGAGATACCATACCTGAGAGGAAGGAGAGATTAAAGACCAAGCAAGAAGAATAAAGATTAGAACAGTTGAGATGCAAATTGGACTTCAAAATGCAGGTATAGTTGTTAATGGGGATACTAATTAGTTTTGGACAATTCTCCGGCTTTGGTTCTGTAAGCATGGTTAAGGACCTTTCTGATTTGACGAGTCTTACCTTACATGGTCCCTTCCCTGATCTTTATGATTAGGGGCCTACGGTTGGTTGGGAGGCTTAATCCCTGCTAATTCCGTTTTCCCATGCCTCCATCCCTAGTCTCATACATACAGCAAATGTACTTCTGTTACAGTACTTCTTAGGTCATGCTTTATTGTTTTTTACCTGGGTTATGAATAATATTTTGCCACTTATAAGAGTGGGGATAAGTAAAACATCATATCCTAAAATATGGGATTGTAGGCTTCTGCTTTTGATTATATATTCTTGTATATTTTGCATTGTTCAGTTGCATGACACTTTGTAAAAGGCTATTTGGAGTTTTTGTCTGCATAATCCTTCCCCCATTTCAGAGTTGGGGATTTGTTTTGATGGACAATAATGGATGGGAAACAAGTTAGATGGAGAAATTTTGTTTCTGGGTATGCAATGCTTATAGTGTTTTACTGTGCTTACGGAAATGCTAAATTTTTGTAGTTTATGTTTACTATTACATTTGCTTTGGGAAAATTTAAGGTATGTTTGGGGATCCGGTGGTGGGGTGGCAAAAGTATGTTGGTAGAAGGAAGTGCAGGGTATCTTTTTGGGTAAAAAGTACTTTCAAAGTGTTTGGAACGGATTTCCAAGCATGCACTTAGTCTTCTGTGATTCACCAAGGTGTTTTCATTTGTTTCTTTCTTCATCTATATACGCATTCTGATCAGAAGTCTTTTAGACTTAAATTGAGTTTGGTGGTATCATCCTCTGCTAGCTGGCTGTTCTATCATTTTACATTCAAAGCGAAATAGATCCCAGTGTACTACATGGTATATATACTGCAGAATGCAGCCATTTTCATAACAGCACTTTGCTATGGAAATAATCATATAACATGTTCAATCTCCTGAAATGCCAAAAGATGATCCTTATTACAAAGAAAAGCAGAAGGAAATTCTCCATTGATAACTCTTGTTGTGATTGGAATGACATCCATAGCGTTTGAACTTGTATCCATTACTTAACAGGACCTTTTCAATGTTTCTATTTGACAGCAAAATTCTCATGATCCAAAGTTTGGCAATCGGGAGAATGAAGAAAATGTCTCAGATACAGCTTATTCTGACAAAGCCCAGAAAGGTCAACCTGGTTCAAAGATGATTAATCCAAATGAGCCCAAGGAAAATTCATTTCCAGTTTCTTCTGGTGATCTACCCCATTCAAAACCAAGAGTTCACTCAGAGGATCCATCTGGAAAGGGATCAGTGAGATCCACATATGAGTTACAAAAGAGCAGGGAGGATGGTGATGCTAAACATCTCACTGACTCTCCAGCTCGCCGCGACAATGGCAGCAATAGGAGTGCCACTGATTCTGCCCATCGCGGCCAGGGAGTAGGTTCTACTGACAACGGTAGAAAACCTTCAAGACAAACTATTGGATCGGAACACAATTTTGACCGTTCGCCCCTTCATCGCCAGGCCAAAACCCCTGGCAGAGATAGTCCTTCTTGGGAAGTAAAGAATTCAAATGACACCAGCCATGGTACCCCAGGAAGGTCCCGGTTAAGACCATCTAACCGAGGTGATGAAACTGTAAGTTTTCTATTCTCCTGTTTTATGAATCTTAACGAGACTTTCCTTCGCGAATAATTTCTAATCTGTAGCACTCTGATTTGGCAGCCCGATAAAGGTGCTGCTGTTCCAAAATTTGGTGAGTGGGATGAGAGCAACCCTGCGTCAGCTGATGGCTACACTCATATTTTCAACAGAGTGAGGGAGGAGAAGCAGGTGGGGGCTGGACATGTGCCAGGCACACCTAATGCTAGACAATATGGAGTGCAGAATCATCCTGCTGATGAGAAAGCTCAGGTATGCCTGCAAAACCTGTTTCAGTACATCTATAACTTTGGAGTTTTCATCGTACTGACATTTCTTTGCTTCTCTTTTTTTATTCTTGCTTCTTCAGAGTTGCTGCTTTTGCTGGGGGAAAAAATGATTTGTGAAAGTATAAATTATAATATGAAGAGAAAAGATATGGGAATGGACATGAGGTGTGCCTAGCACTTGTAAATATTCAAGGCTCTCTCTTCCCAGGAAAACATTGTATACGTATGTTTGTGTTAAATCTGCGTCGTCTTCTCCTCTGTCTTTCTTTTGGTCAGTAAAGACACTGATTGCAAGATTGTGAATTGTCCTTTTTAATCTTTGGTTATGTAACTGCCACGCTTTATAATTCAATTTTCTGTATTTAGATGGGATATACAAGATTTATTATACAATTCTTTTATAATGAATTAATGGGTTGTGATTTTAGTCCTATTTTGTTGATCACCTGCAGAATAACTGAAACGGATCCTATTTAATAACAAAATCCTGAAATAGATTTCTTGGTCTTTGTAAGTTATGTAGGTTCTTAAATGAATTCAAGTTATGTTTAGATTGTCAGTTGTTGACCTTTATGCTCACCTAGCATCCCTCTTTACTCCTTTCTTGTGACTAGACCATATGTCTTGGTTTGTCTGCAGGATTTCCTTCATTTCCGATGATAACGAGTGACATTTTTCGTATTATTTATTGTTCTTATAGTTACAAAAACTTCTTTAACTTTAAGTCTATATACGTTAAAGTTTTCTATTTTTTTGGAGAAAGTTCACCGTAACATTGATATTAAAATCACTACTTTTGTTAATATTTAATTTTTATGGATAAATCCGACTGAATGTTTTTTAGTGAGACCTTTTCGCCCAACTGTCATTCTGTACATAACTTGAATCCAATAATTTGAGTTAATTTTCATTCAAATTAATAGCATGTTGATAAAAAGATCCTATTTCAATTCTTATATATACTACTTTTAATATTTGCGTAAGTAATAGAAAGATAAATCGAATGCGTATGAACTAAAAAAAAAATATTGAAAGTTATGCGTGGGACTAAAATAAAATGTTTTTACTTGTAGAGACTAAGATCTTTGTATTTATCAAGACCCAAATTAATAAGTGAACTAGTTTATTTAATAATGGGACCACTTCCTGGCTTCAGCATCTTGAACACCCTCTTCTCCAAGAATGATGTTTTGGTTGGCTGGGAACTCACCGAATTGGACTTTGTTTGATTGAAAGATGCAAGGCTATCATCATCTAACGACTTCCAAAACTCATAATCTGGTTCCCATGGAATTTCAATCAGGTGGTTTGGTTTATCAACCTCTTCTAAAATACGGCCGTCATCATAAGGTCCTAGGTAGGATAATGGAGAAGCCAATTGTTGTTCTGGTTTGTGTGCAACTATCTGGCCTGAATTTACAATATTGGTATCCACAGCATAGATTGAAACTGATAATGGAGAAGCCAATTGTTGTTCTGGTTTATGTTCAACATTCTGGCTCGAGTTTACAATCTTTGACCCACAAGATAATGAACCTGATGACTCTTTTGGATCCTCAGTCATGCCAATTAGTTCGCTGGACACTTGTTTTTCTGAATCCTGCTCAATTTTATCGCCCATTGAAAATTGCTCAGCTTGGTCATAAAATTCATTATTATACGCTGTTGTAGTCTTATGTGAATTTGGCCTCTCATTTGAGAAAAATGACTGAGATGAAGAGGAAGAGGTTGAAGTTATTGTTGATTCTGGCTTGGATTCATCTGTACTTGATTCTGAACATTTTTTAGGAGCCAACCTTTTCTTTAAGTGGGTGTTCCATACATTCTTGATCTCATTGTCTGTCCTACCAGGCAAACTTGATGCAATCTTTGACCACCTGAAACCAATTTGTGTAGAAACCATAATTAGATAATCTAGTTATGCTACAAATGAGAAAACAAAAGCCAAAAATAACATTACAAGAAATTATCTTTCTGGTTTCAGACGTAAGAGACATACTTGTTTCCCATGGCCTTGTGTAGCCTTATTATGGTTTCCTCTTCCTCTGGTGTAAAATTGCCTCTCTTCACATCAGGTCTTAGATAATTGATCCATCTCAAACGACAACTTTTTCCACATCTCAGAAGTCCTTAATAAAATGCCACAAATAAGTGTAAGAAAAATTTGATAACATCTATACTAGTATTAACAGGATAGTACTTCCAATTCTCTAACATCATGGTTTACAAGGCATGAAAATTGCAAATTCTTTAATGAAACCAATACTCATGTATACTCAACTGCTTCCAAACACTAATAATGTTAAATGGTGTGGAATAATATTTGTATTGCTATTGTACATATAGTGCATATATCTACAATATAAGAAAGTAGTACTTGTTTATTTCCTTCTTGAATTTTGCAGTTTCTGGGCTTGTGATTCTTCTAGACAATTAGTTTATTTTTAGTTTACACACTTTTGATTTGCCTCTCCTACTTTAGACTAATTGAAACCAATGGATAAAGTGAAACAATTATCGGAACCAAAACACCCGAACAGCCTGAAACAATAGTTTGGCTACTTTAAGGAATGCAGGAAATTAGTAATAATCCACAGCAGTTAAGATGTATTATCCAAATTCCAACTTCGTAACACCGCATCAACATTAATTGGCATTAGATTATGCATAACTTCAACATAATACAGCATTACAAAAAGGTTAATACCTCTCAAATACGAGGTTATACATCATGCAATGAATAATTCTACTGGTCTGATTAGTTTACATCCCAAGGCAAGATGATCCATTTGGCAAACATTTTCTTCCATTCAGATTAGTAAACAATCTGCCCACAGTAAAGAGCACTCCAAATCTATTTTTGTCATCAACACCGTTTGTTCACAGGCAATTTGATTTACAGATAATATATTTTAAAAAAGAACTATAATATCAGAAACTTATCCTAAAGTGAATTCAATATGTCATCAATCAGGTATTGTACTCATGTGTCTACTATTTTCACTTTCATCTTCAATGATGATCCCAAACTCAGGCCACACGTGTTGCTTTCAACTGTACAAGAATGATCTCAAAACGTTAACTAACAAGAAGCTAAATAGTCGGTACAAAACTTTACACAGTAACCTTTAATTACCTGCTTGTGTTTACGCTGTAAAAATGTCAAGCTTGTTTACCCTTAAAGTTTCATAGCAGATACTGATTTAAATACCTTGCCACCTCATCCCTTGTAATTAGGATTTAACACTTTCTTACTTCGTCTAAAGCCACTATTTCATTATCAAGAAGACGCAAATAAAACTCTTTAAAATCTACCAGTCTTAAACCGTGTGACCTTTATGAGGGTCCAATGAGGTGTTGTTCCATTTGCTGAAAGAGAGAAAGAACATTAGAGGAATCAAATTTAAGGAAAGAAGACTAACGTACACATTTAAGAAATAAGGTTATCTGGTAACACCAATTACAAAGAACAACTTTTAGTTCTTTCAGTACAGTTCACTTGCCGAAAGCTTTTAAGGTCCTATAACTCATCATAACAACTTTCTATTCTGATAGGTTCGCATATTCCCGTAGGCATCTATAGAGGAGGTATTTGGAAGTATTACATTGTTTACCTCAATTCTTAAAATGCAGCTTATTAGTTAGACAACTTAACTTAATTATATGTTATATAAAATAATTATAAATGTTCAGAATCAAAATAATAACAATACTATACAATGTGAGCTGCTTCTGCGAAGCAGTAATAGAAAGGAGGATAAAATGTAATAATTCTAGCTCATACAATACATATCTAAAAGTATATAAAATTCATAAAACATACTAAATGAATAATTGAATCTATAAATTAAAATAAAGAACATAACGAACACGTAGTTACTATGTAATCTAAAGAAACTCTAGACAACTAGGAACACCTCTTTTCTTCCAGAGCACAAACATCCCTGAACAAGTAAACATTAATAAAATAAAATATGAATTTATATAAATGGTCTCTCATGACCCTCAACAATATTACGACAATGAGTAAACCAAACTCCAGTTCCAGCAGGTCTTGTCTCTCATTATAACCGCCAAAGTCAAACCTTGTTAGCAAGTTCAATATGGAGTAGAAGGCATTTCAAGACTCCAAACGAAAAATATTCTAATGTAAAAAAATAGAAAACTTAGCACTTGAAATGTGAAATATATCCATGAAAACCTCCCAGATTCAATTCAACGTTACATCAAATTGGAAAAAAGCATTTGTTTACATGAAAGTATAAGCTAACATATTCGGGGGAACAAACAAGAAAAGTCAAATGAAGATGCTACGAATCACAATTTAAAGGACTAAGAAAAGAGTCACGTTTTGGTGAAACTTCACAACTGCACACCACTTATTGGGTAATAATCTTGGTCTCCGGCACAGAGTACTGCAGTTAGAGAAGACACTTCCTTGAAGAACCAATTCTAATCAGAAATTCAGAAGCATTGCAGCTTCTCAATCTAATATCACTAGTAAAATCTTCGCATGCTGATCCCTGAGAGAAGACATGTAATGAAAGGGTGCGCGAAATCAAATGACATCTGGTGAAATACTCCTCCAATATAAGTTTGATGCAAAAACATAGCAGTTCAAAGGTAATACAATTTATCTCAATCCACAAGTATAACTATAACACAAATTATATGCACATGAAATAATAGTATGAGACATTAGGTTCGTACCTGAAGCAGGAATTTTAAAGAGTCTCCTCAAATGTCAAACAGGTGACCTCCCAGATGGGATATTTAGAGAGTCAAGCCAAGCCTACTATTCACATAAAAATAACACATTATATTAGCATTAAAGCATCAGAAATGGAAAATGTTCATTAAATAAAGCAAGACATGCAAACTGTAAGAAAATTCAATCCAATGGTAAAATAGCAAGACTACTTGAATTTTGCTTGGGAGATTCTGACAAAAATAGAGCACTGATTCTTGGGATTACTGACAAACCAAGATGACAGCTTCAAGTTCTTGGTCATCACCACAGTCTTCATCATCAACTCAAATAGTCTTTGAACTTGTCCAACAGTATCAATGTCGATCCGCTTAGGAATGAAATAGAAATCAAAGAAAATTAAACTGAAACCAATGACTAAATATATTCTATGACCACAACAGTATGACAGCCTTGCAGGCAGCTCCGTGTGATCAAACCCTTCCACTTACAAATCAGCAAAGACTGTAGGCAAGAGACCTAAAATCTACCTAGGGCCAGAACAACAATTTGAATAAGAATCATAACAAAATAGTCAGCAAAGCAAAGGTTTCACTTGAAACAAGAGACCTAGCCTAAGATATATCACAGCAGAATCACAAATGCCTAGAGGGAAGTGGATTTTTGTCTCGAAACCTTCAAAACAAGAAATATCTATTTTTCTCCTCTTTCATGAAACCATAGTCCAAGATGCTTAAATAGAGTTTTCATTAGTAACCATAATGCTCATACCAAATCTTTAATCTTCCTGTTATTCACAATTCCGTATTAACTTCATTTGTTAAACAAGTTCAACTTCAGGTTGAAGGCACTGAAATACTTCAACACAAATTTAAAATGTTGCACTAGATATGCGATCTCGTACTTTCAATTTAACATTGCAATGTTACATCCAATTTGGAAAAGAACACTAGTTACATGAAAGTGTCAAGGTAACACATTTTGGGAAACATGTAAGAAAAGTCAAATAAATTTGCTATAAATCGCAATGCAATTAACTAAGAAATGAGTCATGTCTTGGTGCAACATCAACCACTGCACATCGCTTATTACTAATCTCAGTACCAGGCACAGCAGTCAGACAAGGCACTTCCTCAAAGAACCAATTCTAATAAGAAATTAAGAAGCATCACAGCTTCTCAATCAACCTAACCATGAAGGAATTCACAGCTGAAACATCCAGCACAATCCATGATGATTCAAATAACTCATGGAAGAACTCAGTTCCAATCTCCTCTGCAGCGGCCCTAAATGCAATCCCAAATGCATTCCCACGAGCCCCAGCCAAACGTGGCCTCCCACAAACCCCTACAATCAGAACCTTCCCAGGCTCTTGAGATACACAAGCACAAAGCAAAGGCTTCATTGTCGCCCCCTTCTCCCTCAAAGCATCCATAAGAAAATAACAAAACTTAGTCAACGCCTGTGGGTACCCCAACAACTTAGCATCACACGAATCCTCCAGCCTCAGCCACCGAAAACTCCTCCCACTCCTTATACACCCATTCTTAGTAATTGCAGCACTCCCTTGCCTTAAAATTGCCCTCTGAATCTTAATAGCATGTTGCATCCCAGTTCTCAAGTTCTCAATATTAGTCAAAGAGAGCGCATCATATGCCACCCCAAACTGCTTAGAAGCACTAGAACCATCCGATTTCACAAAAGACTCAAGCAACGCAGTCACACCATACACCACATCCGCGGCAGAAACCTTAGAACTATACTTGAGAGTCCTCTGGAAACTCCTGTAGTAGAAATCAGTGAGTCCATACTCAGGCAAAAACCGCTCAAACTCCTCCTTCATCTTCCGCTTCACCTCCACATTCATGTGCTGAAACTTCTGATGGCAATCGGCTAGAGCAAACCCCATCCTCCCAAACAGAAGGTTCAACTTCTTCACCCCATTCTCACTCCACGTCCTCAACTTAGTAGCAATATACGAAGAGCACATCATGGAGTCAAACAAGCTCCACTCCTGTAACAGCATAAGCCTTGGCTGGTCCTCATAAGTGATCCGCGACGAATTCGGTGCCCGAATTTTCGTACCATCCTTCAGCGTAACCGAAGTAACCACATCCAAATTCCCAGAACTGTTTATATGCTGCTCAAGCTCCATAACCCCATCTAGGTACCTCTCATCACTCAACCTCTCATGCACGAACTGATCCGTGAGCGAAACGCAAGCCAACCAGAGCAACTCATTCGTGTTCTTCCTGAGCGAGTCCGCGAGCTCATACATCAAACACCCGGACGGCTTCCCATGGAAAGTCCCCAATCCGTAATAGTCCTTTCTCAACCTCCGGTACAGTTTAACCGGATCCTCCTCGTCATCGTCGTTCTTCTTTCTCCTCTTCCTAGATCCGTTTCCGTCATCATCGGATTCCGATTCAGATTCAGACTCCGGTTCAGATTCATCACCGTCAGCAGCAGCAGCGTTGGCGAGCGTGGTGAGGTCGAAGTCGTAGGCGAGATCAGACTGCTGTTCGTCGTATTTAGTGAAAAGGACAACAACGGCGTCGTTTTGGTCGCTGAGGTTACGGAGATGGATGGGGCGGTGACTATCAACAACGAAGACGCGAGCGTTGGGTCCGAGAGCGTTGGGTCCGAGAGCGAGCTCTTTGCGGAGGTCGCGGGGGTTGCCCCAATTGACCAAAACGATGGAGATAGGGTCTTGGTTTGAGGCAGAGGAGGTGTATTTGTGGATCTCGTGAAAGGTGGAGACGGGGTAGCAAGCGTATTGAATAGAATCTGATTCGAGAATGTGGAAGATGATCTTGAGGGCGCAGAGGGAATCGACGTCGGAGGTTGAGGGGAAAATGAGAACCGGCGAAGAGGAAGAAGATAGAGCAGATTCACGAAGCTTGGCGTAGAAGGAATCAACGCGTTGCTCTCTCATTGTAATGGTGTGAAGAAGAAAGGGTTTGGGGTTTGTTGTGTGGGGAAGGATGGGTCATGAGGATAATTGGGAATTTTGAAGTGCAGGTCATGAGAAATATCACTGATTTTGTTTGAACTGGAGAATGAAAATGAAAATTTGAAGGCGCGGGGAAAAATTTTGGCGCCTTTGCGTTTTGTAATTGGAATTAATTTGGCATGTGTGTAGGAATGTTTTTCATTCCACTTCACTGAATGGGCCGATGGACACCTTTGAGCCCAAGTCTAATAGGGCCCACTACCATCTCGTAAGTTTCTCAATGTCTTACAAATTAAGTGCTTATATTTTAGAATAATTTTTTTCAAAATAGAAAAAACAGTATATCTTATGTTTGCAACGAGTTTCTCTATAAAAAAAAAGGTAAAAAGTTTGCTTAATACATGATTTTAAAGAAAGAGAGTTTAGTACTCTACCTATAATTTTGGTGAAATTCCACCCACTTGTGCTTTGTGTTTTAAAACAGTGCTTTGCAAGTATAAATGATAGGACAGATCATCACCAACATGAGTTTAAAACTTAGCAGAAGTTCAGATAAAGTACTTCAAAAAGAATTCTTCAAACTCCTGTAAGAAGTTCTAAATATCACTCTGTTCACATCAGACTCTTTCAATGAATCACCATAAAACTCAATGATATTGCAACCTCAAATCCTAAATCCAGTACTTGGTGACATTTTTCTGCATAAATGTTAATGAAACTCTCTAGTACTCTTTTTCTTTTATTATTATTATTATACGTTCTGCTGCTAAGGTTCAGTTTATTGTACATGCAAGTAATGCATCTCATTAGGCAGTGCAGGTACCTAGTGAACCTGTGCATGGCCTATTCTACATGTGATTTGCTGTGAAATAATTATTTAATTAAAAAGACCGAAAAAACTTGTCACTCGATTAAGACAGGTGCTTCTTGCACGATAAAATATAAAATGTTTACTGTAATTATAAAATTTTCAATATATCAATAATATTTTTTGTTGTTTTCATTTTAAAATTTATACATTAAATAATTTTTATTTTTTATATATTTATATAAATATTTCTCTTATATTTTAACAATAATAAAAAAGATGTTGGATATTACTAAAATATTTATAATTATTATGATTAATTTTAAAAATTCAGTTTAAATTATTATTTTTAAATATTTAATTTGTGATAACTAATTTAATTTTATTTTAAAAAAATATATTTTTAAATATTTATTAGATTTTTTTTATTATTTATTATAAAAATTTGTTAATATTTATTAAGAAGGAGAGAAATTAATTATTTTTTACTTGATTCTACTTATTTGTGTAAGTAGAAAAAATATTTATAAATAAATTTTAAAATAAAAATGAAAAAAGTATTGTTAATATATTAAAAATTTATTAAGTACAAGAAATATCTTATAGCGTAGAGGAATCAAGTGCCCTCGATTAATCAAGGAACATTTTATCTCCAGACGTAATACCATCTAAAGTAAAAACATGTTTCCTTTCCTCAATAAGCTCCCTCCTCTCTCATATTTTTTTTTTTTTTTCCTGATGAAAATCTAAACTGCTTGCATAATGCATCTAATACCATAAAACAAACAAACAAATACGTTATGACTTTGGGTTCATGTGTTGTACTATTCTGCTCAGGCTGTCCCACTGTATTGCCTGATATATGCAAAGAACAAAGTGCCACCACCTCTAAAAAATACAGTGGAAAAATGACACATTTTACAGTTTATTTCAGGAAAGCAACACTTGCTCAAGCACAACGAAGCTTGTAATTAAAGATTCTGAATAATTTAAATGGGAGCAGACCCTCTCCAATGAAAACAAAAAATGACATGATCCAATACAATAATTAATCTAACCATTGACTTTTTCAATTTTGATTTTATAAAAAAGATATTAAACTAATAAAATTTTAATCAACGGGTTAAGATCCACTGCAGTGGTAATGTCACTGCACAAGATACATTCCCAATTTTTCTGATAAGCATAGATTACTTTTGAATAGTAATATTTACTTTTAACACAGAAAACAGCAGAGAGCAAGATGAGTAAGGACATTAATACGGGATAATTGGCTAATTAAATAATTTTAAAATGATTACAGATAGCAGATCCATAACAATGTCCTAGACTTATATCTCCCGAGGAAGGTACAATGGCATTAATGGAAACTGATGCATTATCAGAGATTGAAGTCAATCTATTCAGCCTAAGCACTGGATTTGGACAACAATTAATTCTTGTGATCATGACAAGAAAACAGTAATAAATTTCTAGCTCTCCACTCCCTATAGCAAGTGCAATAACTCTAAGCAAAATATCACGGTAAAATTAAAATTGATAAGACAATCCTGCATAAGAAAACAATAGAAGAAAGATAAAAGCAGAATCATGAATGAAGGCATAGGTGCACATGATGGTTCTCATCTTGGAGCTTTCTTTCTCCATTCTGTTCGTCCTCTGTTAATCTCAAGTCTGCCAGTGGACAACCTAAGCAGATGCAGAAACTGCTGATTGGCTTCCTTTGCAGTGGCAGATCCATTTGTCTCAGCAGCATCTTGGATCATTTCCACACCACTGAGGGAATCAACTACGTCATGTTGTCCGCATTCTCGTCTGTAATCCAAGGTAATACTCTGCAACTCATGGCTATCAATAATTTCCTGAGGCATGCTCTGACATAACAACTCCGTAAGTTAGCGACATCAATAACATACGACACCCTTTTTGTATAAAATTAACATGACATTGTTATGATAAGGATAGTAATAGAATAAGCAATGAACCAGAAAAGAAAGAAACGAATTCCTAATCAAACTAAGTGTCTGAAAGTTCAGTTTTACAGAACAGTATTTTCAACTCTTATTAACCGGTCATTTTAACATCATCTAGATATGATGTACTTCCAATTGTAAATCTGAGATCTGAAGACCCTATTATCAGTATTCAACTTTTATCCAGGGCAAAAAGGTAAAGAGAAAATAAAAGTTGAGCCAAACCTAAGTTAAAGTTAGTCTCCAGTAGTCTACCAAATATACTCTTGATCATACATTTTGTCAAAAGTTACACATACCACTTCTTGAAGCAGAATTTCATTTGGTTGTTTTGAAAACAGCGTTTGAACTGCTTAAATTATCAACTTATACGTTAACCATATTGGCCCTCTATTTTCTTTTTCATCAAGATCTAGAGCAAAATTAAAAAAAAAAAACTTTTATTAACCATTTTTCTTTTTTTTACTTTCAGGGTTTTGAACATGAAAGAAAAATTGTAACTACCAAATTCAAAGCAATACTAGCATATCTAAGAAATTGTGAATATTCTAGTAAAAGATAGTATACAGAACCATTATTAGTAGTGAATTATGGTATTTAAGTCACAGTCATAGTCATTTTGAAGAAATTTAACTCAAGTATCCAAAAACATTCGAAAAAAAAGGATAAAAAAAGCCTATAAGTATATACGAAACATCAGGTGAGAATATCTAATGTAAATTTTGACTGTGTAACCATTGAATAATTAAAAATTGTGGTTTTGATCTATAAGATGCTAAATGTCAGAAAAATTAAACATAGTAAGTACGCAATCAAGTATTGATATTTTCTTAATTTTGAAAACACTGCACCTTGAGATATAAAGATAAATCAGAACAAGATATAAACTGTTTATCCAAAAGCTCATTTTGCGAGACATAAAGCAGCTAAAACATGAAATAGAAAGTGTTCAAAAAATTTAAAAGAAAATCTAACAACCTCAAGCACCCATCCAATATAGGCAACATTGTTAACATGCTGATTCATGTCCAGATCTGCTCTTCTTGGCTGAAAAATTGGAAAAGCAGGGTGAGAAGGCAGGTTCTTGAACATTATTAAAATATGCTGGATTTGCCCACTATTTGCTCACCAATGAAATTCCTTCTCTTGTGACAGTTAAAAAGAAAAAAATTAACAGAAAAAGATTCTTTAAGCCAAATAATCATACCGCAAGTCCAACTTTGGAATACTGAGCAGGGTCTTCCAATTTTGGAATTTTCTTCAAGCAATTACTGTCCTCCTCGGGAATTGCTAACCTAAAACCACAGAAGAGAAATTGAAGAAAGAAAACAAAATTAATCACAAGTTAAGCAGTAACCAGGAAAGGGTATTGAAAATTCAAACTCATTACGTCACGAACAGTAGCAAGAGACAACCAATGAAGTATGATCATTGGGCCATAATTCAAACCAAGTTACTCGTAGCATGCAATTAAGCCATAAATAGATTGTTCAAAATTCAATTTTTGTACCAATTAGAAATTACGAAATAATAAAGAATAATCTTTTATAGGAAGACTCGTTTTTTTTTTTGTTTTTTTTTTTTTTTTTTTTTTTTTTAAATAATGGAAGATAGCATGCGAAGTAAAGGTCCCCACAACTTTATCAGAAACCACTATGAAACTTCCTCACATCTTTTCCTAAAGACAGGAAGTGCAGAAGCTGCTGAAAGTAATAGAATCCAAGTTTGTTGTATTGATAGAAATGGTATCAATTTCCACGCTCAGTTATTCATAATATTCATGATGGTTCTGATAAATATCCTTTATTCATCAATTAAGAATTCTAGAGATTAGCAATAGTTGATTCTTGATTATGAAAGTGATGAAAACAGTTATTTTCAACACTATGACTCCGCCATCAAGAGCAGTTGATAAAGAGCTAAAAAGGTCATTAAGTTCAGAAAGAGTCCAATCAGTTATAGAATTATGTAGGATGATCTTTAGATAGCACTTCTCCGTATGTTCAGAAGTGTTTTAGTGAGGTAAATTCAGATAACATCAAGAGGCTTGTTTGCAGACCTCTATTCCTTCATTTTAACTCATTGTTATTGGTGAAACTTGCTTCAGGAAAATGTTTAACTACAAATAATAAATAATATTTCTTGAAATGTATATGCGTAAGTGCATGTAACAAATTACACTCATGCCATCAGAGGTTTATCAATATTATACTCAATATCCCTCAATCTTTTTCATCTAACACAAACCTCCCTCAATTTATATAACATGAACAATTTCCCTTAACATAGACCTTCCCTTATATTTTATATTGTTATATGTATTGAGGCAGGATAATGTCAAAAAAGAGAGGGATATTGGTGTATCATTATACTTATACCTCAAAGGGAAGTGACTGTAATTTATCCTACATCTGGACACAATAGACTTGAGACACTTCAAATATAGACTTGTAGAAATTAGACAGAGGGAGACCCCTGACTTGATATAGAACAAGTGAAGAATCACGGAATAAGATGAGTGTCAGATTTTAATTCATAGATTTAATTGATTTGAAATATATAGGCTACATATGTGAACACGTGTCCCAGATTTTATTTGACCATCTAATGACAGCCTCATCAGTGATGCTTCATTTGCTACCCAGCCAATGACTTAAGCATAACTAACAAGCTGCACGTCATTTATCACGGTTTATATCAAGCAAGTAAGCTCCTCCCTCCTACCACCAAATAAAGGTAGTCATTTGAAAATGCACTTTTGATGCGTGCAAGATGCCAAACTATAATTTGATTTATTCTATAATCTATAAGAATATAGAATATTGATCAAGTAGCGTATCCTGCTTTGCACTAATGAGCTCAGAAGTGCTAGAGACTTTTTAGCTCTTCTGCTTATCAAGTCTTATTATTAATACAATGAATAAGACTTAAGAGCACCTAAACAAAAGAAATCATGTGGCAAAGTTTGTGTATCTTGTAATGCATTACCAGCATATGAGAAAGAAAAACGACTACCTGGGCTCTCGAGGACAATAAACCAAAACCTCCTCTCGAACATCATCAGAAACTTTCTGGAGTCGTCTGGTGTCCTGATTCATCATTACCCATTTGCTGAAAAATTAAATTTAAAAGGTCAACTTTATGAAAGTACTAAAACAAACTATTTCACCAGAGACAGTATTGTTATTATATACGACAAAACATAAACATGTCAAAATTTAGACATAAACCAATTTATAGTGCAAAGGAATTAATGGTCAATGTATCATGATTTGCATCCATGGATAATTTTCCATCAGATATAGATTTTTGGATAGTACTATTTCTAAGTTTTATGCTTTTATAAATCCCTAGCATCCTTTTGACCTAGGGATGAAGTTTAATAACCGGTAGTTTAGTTTCCTATCCTTTTGCTACTACAGCATAGGATATGTTCTATAGGCTAACCATTGATGGTTGGTACCAAAAGAAACTATCGTGAATTCAAATGAGGAAAGAGATTTTACAATACATGAACAAAAGGGATAAGAAGGAAAAGCATATGATGCATCCTGCATAAGGTTGCTTAGAAAACAACTAGTGGTAAGATATTATCCTACAAAATGAAGGCATATCCTACTGCTTGTTAACAATTGATCTGCCATTCATGAACCGAAAGGAGTCATGCCATAAAAACAGAGTATAATATAGTGCATAGGTACAATATTTATCATCAAAGTGATCAAACTAAAATAGGAAAATATCTAAAAGAGTCACAGTTCACAACCATCCAGTTAGAAGGAAAAATATTTACCTTGTTGCCCTTCCAATAACTTGATCAGTCGCATAGTCTTTCATTATAAAATCACGCCTTGTTCCAACCCTTCCTTCTCCTTGACACCATGTCTCTATCTCAACAACATCACTCCTGTTGAAATCATCTATGTTAGACTTTTCAAATTAGAGTATATAAACTAAGTGTTTATAAAAAAACAAGAACCCACCAAGCAGGATATTTGTATATTTCAATGTGCATGCGAGCAGTAACCCAAATGAGACGCAATTTTCTCATCGTAGGGGTGGTTGCAAAACCATCAGTAGAATATCCAACACTCTGAGCATGATTGCATCCAACCTCCTGCAACACAGTCACCAGACATTTCAGATTTCGTACAAGGAATACAATAATAGCACATGTTCTCTATATCAGATAAATTCAGCTGCCAAGGTTAGATCTGTCTTCCTTTTATTTAATCAAGGAGCTTCTAGAATTCATCCAAATTTATTTGATACTTTAAAAAATCAATTAACTTTTCCAACTGATTATTGTCTTTAAGTTTGGATGAGTTAAGGAACTGCCTTGTCTCCAACCTGGAACGCAATGATGGTGTTACAATGAGCAAACATCATGGCATTTTCACCAGACCACCAAGATCAGAAACGAGAGTAATTTTCTTGACATGACAATTATTGAAGGAAACAAAATAGTAATCTAAAAAAGGAACCATAAAGAACAAAAACAAACAAAACACAGTTTTCCAAAATCTTATACTCCAATACTCCTGGAATACTGTGACATCCAAATCTGCACTTACAAAAAGCAAAACTAAAAGCTGCAAACATAAACCAAACAACCTAAAAATGCCACAAATCTACAAATTGTGCTTCAGAACATCAATAATGAGAATCAAAACAACCCCAATTGCCAAAAATCTTCATTTTTTCACTTCAGAAAGAGACCAAAAAGAAAGAAATACTATTTCCCAATCTAAAACTTGCACAAACGCACACGAACCAGAACCACCCAGATGCTCAAAATCCCAATCAGCTACCCAATCAACCAAGATGAAGCAATCAAATCAAATCACCCCACTGAAAAAACAGATCAAAATCAAAACCTGCAAGAGATTAGCAATGGTTTCCACAGTGGCAGTCTTGTTGATCCCAACTTCGTAGCTCCTCACAATGAACTTCTCCTTATAAGACAACCCATCCTCCGTCAAGCTCCCCAGCCTCAACCGGTCCGCCAGCGTCCCACCCTCTGCTTCCACCCGGCTAGCCACCGCGCCGTCCTTGTTCGACACGACCGCCACCACAGGAAATGCCCTGAAGCCGGGCGAGCGGAACCCAGCGATGCCGCTCCGCCTCCGGCGAGGGCCAACACAGGCGGGGCGGCCACCGAAGCCGCATTGGGCGAGGGAGTGAACCCGGTCCAGCCCATTGCACGAAAGCTTGAACATTTTTGTATTATTTGGAAAGAAAAAGAGGGGAAGGTCCGTGAAGGGGAAGAGGGAAAGTGCAACAAGTGGTCTTGGAATGAAGGACGTTGTCAAAGAGATAGAGATGGGGAGGCACAGTGGACTAGCGAATGCAGCACGTGTTCTCGATGGGCTTTTTTTTCTCCATCCGCTTTAACCAAATCTCTCCTCTTTTTCAACGTCTTCAACTTTTCACCATAGTATAATGCTCCAACTCACTCTTGTTCCTGCCTGTTCCTCGTACTAAAAACACCAATCTCCTATGTGTATTGTTCTTAATCAAATAATGCCACCAAATTTGTGGAACAAAAATAAATTTTCTTGAAAACTTAGGGTAGATGAGTTCCAATGAATGTGTGTAGAGTACATGGAATGAGGGTCTTTCCCCAAGTTAAGAGCAAATAATAAATAATAATAATAATATTATTATTATAATAATAGTGGAGAAAATTGAATGATATTTTCTTAACCATATTTGTAGCTTTTTGAACATTTATAAATAAAGTTAAATAAATAAAATAATTTTTTTAATTGTGTTTTTCTAAATAGATTAAATGATTGAGTTGTTTTAATATTGAATTTGATTCCTGATAATCAAAATTTTTGTTATGAAAAGTTTGAAATTGGTAGTTACATAAGTTTATAAATTTAGAAGTCGATAATTATATATGCAAGTAGATAATTAATTTTATTTTACGAGAATGAACGAGTTTTGACTTACTAAGTTATAAATGATGAATTTTTTATAATTAAGTTTTTATTACATTGATTTGTAATAATTTTGTATTCTAAATATTATAATCTTATTTCGTCTGTGGTTGAATCTCTTCTCATAGCGATCTAAGTCTAAGATAGGTGGAAATGAACTATTTTGTTAGAACTTAAATCTTAAATGACTATATTCATGTAATTATTTTATGAATCTAAGAGATTTTGTGGATGAAGGTTACACGCACCTAATGATAATATATGTTTAATGATTATATAGTTTAAAGGTTATATGTTCCAAAATAGTTATATATGTTTAGTGTTTATGATGGTGATAATAAAAAAATTATTTAAACAACTAATTTACCTATATATAAAATCAATCTTAAATGGTAAACACATTACATGTTTTAACTAGTCATTCATAATGGTTAATTTGCTATCTTTCTTTATAATAACACTTTAATCATTCCTTACAACGTCTTTTTATATAATATATACAAAGAATTGATCCTAATCAAATGAGAATTTTTACAAGGTGATATAAAAAATAAATATAAATATAATTTTGATATTATATAAAAAATGAATATAAATATAATCTTGATATTATATACTACATATTGTTTTCATGTTTATTTAATATAATATAAAAGGAAAATGTGACATTCCATAAGAAGACACAAATATATCTAATCAAGATAGATCAATTAATTTTGTGTAATTAGATTGAAGAACAATAATATTATAACTAAAATGATATCATCAAGGAAAAGATTGCTATGCAATAATCAAAATCTGACAACTATAAATACATGACAAAAACATAGTCATGTTTGCTTAAGCTTTTCTACCCATTTACTTCATATTTTAGTATTTTTTTAATGGAAGGGTGAAACTAGTTATATTGTTCACTTTGAAAAAATAAAGTAAATTCTAAAAAGGGATTTAAAGAAAGTTAACCTGTTTCTTGCAAATTATTCATTTAGATCCTTGAAGGGAGTCATCCAAAGCTTTTATAAAAGCATTCAAAAACAATTTTTGATATGTTTCTATAGATGAATAATCAAAGAAGCATTGTGTGTTGCATTGCATTTGCTCCAAAACATGCATTTATATCTAAAAGGAAGTAACGAGACTCCTTAAATAAAACTCTAGTATTAGATTCTCCAAAAATTGAAATTGTTTTTTTTTTTTTCACTAGACTTCTCGATCATGGATGTGATGCATATTTTTTTTATAAGAACTTGTTACAAACACTAAACAAGATTGAAGTTACCTTTAATATTAGTTTATTATGCATATTAAGTATGTTCACAATCTCTCTTTTATCTTAGTGTTCTCTTCTCACCTTTCTCTTTCTTTCAAGTATCACAACTTATAGGCACCACTTCATCCACAGGTCTACAAATCCTCCGTCCCTACTGTTCCACCCTCTGTCTCCATTACACCTAGATAACCTTGAAACACAATTTCACAAAAAAAATCTGAAATTTGATCTTGGTTGAAGAAATGTAGTCCTTTTTTTTTCCTAAAATTTGGTCTCTTTTGAAAGTGGGAGGTGAGTCTTGTAGAGTTTGGTATATGAAAAAAGAGAATTTGGAGAAATTAAGATCTATTGTGCGTATTTTCCTTGATCCTCAAATCTCAAATTATTCACTTTTATTTTTCTCTAAATCCTAACTGTTTTTATGCAACCCAATCCTCTTATTCAAATTTCCCCTTTATACGTGCAATCTGCACACATTATAATATCTACAAGTTAATTATCACCGGTTAAATCATCATGTTCTTAACGATATTAGTATTAGTCTGACTAAACAAATACATTATATCATTTCAATAAAATTAAAAACCATATTAAGTAAGAAAAACTAAAAAATTATATTACATTTTATTAAAAAAAATTAGAATCAAAACTAATATTAAATCATCCATAAATATAAAATTTTCGGTGTCAATAATTATAACCATCTATTGAGGCACATAGTTAAATTCGCCGAAATATTCCATTATCGTAGGTAGGGAATATCCGTAACATGTAACTTAAATAGAACTATATATACATGCATTAATTAGTATATATAGAAAATAATTTTAGTTATTAAAAGTGAAATAAATATGATAGTGACTATTTGAGCAATCAAATTCATTTGATTGCAAGAAGAAATGACTAAAATAATATTATAAAGAGATTATTTTATTTCACTTTTTTTTTATTTTGTTCAAAAAAAAAAAATCATATATTCATGTTTTAACACCAAACAACTCATCCACGGGACTTGCTCTTTGAGTTGCAAGTTCAGAAGGTTGCATAATAATTTTTGTCGGCAATGAATAAGGGAATAACAACTCGATCATTTTTACCTTTAATGGGTCCTTTGAATTTTGTAATCATATTACTAAAAAAGTATCTCCCAAATAATCTTCTAATAAAGTGTGAGAGTAACCATGAAGTATGTTGAAAAAACTTTCTAAAATTATTTGATCTGAATAATTTTACTAAATTATTAAAATGTTAAATTAATGTGAATATTATAAAAAAGTATAAAAGCATTTTAAATTTCACTGATTAAATATTGAGAGTAGTATGGTTAAGTTGACCTTATGCATTTAAACTCAGTTTAATTTAAAAGCTTTGACAATAACTCAATGATTATCAATCATGAATAGTATAGCTTCAGAATTGACTGAACCGAGTTATAATTATTAAAAGAATGTAACTTAACTTTTTAAAATAACTATTTTTTTTTCTTAAAAAATTGCAAGACAACATCATTTAGTAATAATTTTAGAGTTTGATAACTAAGTTTTATCATTGTAAATATTTATACATTGTCAATTAAATAAAAAAATCATATTCACTATAAAAATTAATAAACTTGCGTTTATAATTAGATGCAGATATAAACTTGTACATGGGATCATTACTAATCTATTTTTCATTATTTTAATAATAATAATAATAATAATAATAATAATAATAATAATAATAATAATAATAATAATAACTTTTTGTGCAACTTTTGGATTTTTATCTCTGTAACTCATGTTTTTGTTTTTTTTTTCTTCCTCTCTAACTATGAAGCTTTAATAAAGCTAAACTGTGTTCATTTTAGCAGCAACAATGTACTTTGGGTTATGACATTAATCCACAACACACCATTTTTACAACCTTCAAAGACAAAGTCCTACGATAAGAAGTGGGGAGGGAGAAAGGGAACTTCAATCTTTTGCACTTTATTTTGTTTTCTCTTCTTCTTCTTCTTCTTTTTTTTTATTGTTGCTGCCCTACCCATGATCTTGGAACTGAGATGCCTCATTGATTGACATTAGATCTCAAGTTGAAGTCTTTGAAGATACCCATTACTCACACAGCCATGGGGGGTGTGAGTCTGAGGGAATCATGGTGTTTCTGCAAAGGGGTGAGCAAGTCTGAGAGAATGAAAGCTGCAATCTTTACGGGGAAGGGTCAAGCCATGGCCACAATCACCGGCATTTCTCCAAATGGGCTTTCCGGTACCGGATTTTTAATCCACCGGAACCTTCTCTTGACCACTCACACCAATCTTCCCTCGGTGGTCGCCGCCGACAGTGCCGAGATCCGGCTGCACAATGGTGTGGCTGCAACTCTTGTTCCTCAGAGGTACCCCTATTTGACGATAAAGCTGTGATTTCATTTTTCTTGCTCAAGTTGGTAGAAAATGTAGTCAAACTGTCATTATCTTTTGTTTTTTGAAAATATTTTTTTTATTTGGGAGGTGTTAAGTTTTTATGTATTTGTTAGGTAGGAGAAGTAGGCTAGTGGAGGATTAAACGATATTGAGGTGCAAGGTGGTTGGCTTTTGTGTTGAGATTTGTTTCTGATGTTGGTAACCAATGCAGTTAATGTGGTAAAGTTGGATTGAAATTCAGTTCTAGAGGTTGGAAACACGTTTTTGTTAGAATTTGAAAGAGTTATGTGTTTTTGGTAAGAGATCTTGGTATTTGAAAGCTACTTCTGGCTTTGACTTATTCAAGTTGGATCGGGCAGATTCACTTGTAGCAAAAGCTTCTATTACTTATTTTTTTTTTAATATTTGCAAGACTTGAACTTGCTACGTTGTTCGAGTGGAACCGAGCTTTTTGGCACTGGAGCAACAAACAATTAAAATGAAATATTAGCACATATTGGTTTTCTGAACTATTTACGTATTCACAATATACTTCTTGCTAGTTTTATCACTGTACAACACTGGGACACATCTCACAGCACATTCTTCTCGTCTCGATTTTATGTTCATTTGGTGATTTATTTTTCTTCCTTTGTTGACTTTCTGTATACCTGCAATTCGGTGAAGTTTGAAATTTTTTTATGCTTGTTAGCAGTTGTAACTAACATTAATTCATTTTATCAAGGACATTCATGTAGAATATTAGTGGTGGATACTAATTTAGTTTATTACTTTTGGGAGGTAAACTTTACAACTGTGTATCAGTATCACGTGATTCAATTTCCATTAGGTGGTGTATTCATATTGTTTTGCATATTCACATATTTATAAGCCCAAGTATTTAGGTTTCATCACTGTCTACCCTATCCTCACCAACATGGCCTACTAGCAGATAGAAAGAACTACCAACTGTAAAGTACAGAGTCCTATATATTTATTTTGAAACTTTGAATTGATTTAATCTATGGTCACAAGTAGCTATTTCTAGGCATAGCAAACCAGGCTAGTTATTAAGAATTAATGTAAGTATTGGCTTGTGTGGTGTGTATTGGTGTCAATAGTCTAATGTTATGCATAGTGTTTCAGAAATGAACAATCCATGATACATGGCATAAAATCAAAACAACCTAACAAATTCAAAGTTAAAAAAAATAGTTTTGATTGTTTAGCATTTTTCTAAATTTCATAATCTAATTTGGTAGAGCTAATGTTCCAAAAGAAAAGTAGACATAAAACACGCTTTTTTCCTTAGTAGGGGTTGCAAATTAAATCAAACCTGAAAAGTGTTTGGACTCATTTATTAAATTATGATATTTGTCATAGCTGTGAATGACACTGTATAGTTAGTTATACTGTTGTAATCAATTAGTATTATCATGTCATGTTTCATCTTAAAACCAATTGACATTAAGTGAAGTTGTCCAATAGATATATAAGATGCACTCTAAGAATTGGGACAGATGATGTAGGACTTTTGAATACCCTCATGACAAAGGCTAAAAATGTTTGCTTAGTTTGTTGTGGTAACTGTATATTTCTAAGGCTGTTGTTTTTATTGTTATCAAATTTCCCTTTGCTTCCTCTGGGCCTGTCTTACCTACATCAGATGTTACATCCAAATTACTCTTTCTTGGTGTCATTACCTTCAGTTTATTCCTCGACACCCACTAATATAATCCACCTCCTACTTCTGAGTGTCTACACCATTATCCTCACCTGACATCTAGTCCTATCCCTGAACTTGTCACACCCTCTACCACTATTCCTGTCAAATCTGTCCATCCCATGCAGACCAGATCTAAGTCTGGTATAGTTAAACTCAGGCTGCATCCCCTTTTACTGCTAACTACTATTGAGCTCTCATTGTTCAGCAAGCTTTATCTTCTCCACAGTGGAAATTAGCTATAGAAGAGAAATTTTATGCTTTAATTGCTAATAAGACTTGGTCTCTTGTTCCTCTGTCTCCGGGAAGAACAGCTATTAGTTGTGAGTGGGGGATTTGAATAAAGAAAATCATGATGATACTATCAACATGTATAAAGCGAGACTTCTTGCTAAGAGTTTCCACCAAACTCCTGGCTGTGACTTCCCTAAAACTTTTTCTCCAGTTGTAAATCTGTCACAATTTGTATCATTTTGACTTTGGCTCTTTCAAATCACTGGCCTATACAGCAAGTTAACAATGCCTTCATTCAAGGCTACTTAGTTTAGGATGTTTATATGAATCAAGAAGATGGCGTCAAATCAGGCAATCCCAATCTAGTATGCAAACTGAATAAAGCAGTTTATGGTCTCAAACAACCCCTGTGCATTGTATGAAAGGCTCACCAAAATTCTTACTGGTTTTGGTTTCACTATGTGATTCATCCTTACTGATACTCAACAGCTGTTGTTTTTGTCTCTATGTTCTGATCTATGAGGATGACATTTTTATTACTGGCTCCTCTCCTACATCGGGGTTCAGTCCCTTATATTAATTATATTCAAGCTACTGTCAGTTTCTGCCCTCAAGCAATTCGGTCCTTGGATTACTTTGTGGGAATTGAGGTCAAAACTCTACCTAATCAACCACTCCTTTTATCAAAATAAAAATGTATAAAGTATTTACTTCATGGAGCTGGCGTGATAGAAAATCTCCCTGTTGGATTAAACTTTCCAAGTTGGTTCAGCTTATATGAACGACTCTACATTTAATAGATCAGTTGCTGGTGCTTGCAGTATATTACAGTTTTTTTCGGTCACAGTCCTGGCTTGTGTTCCAGAAAAAAAATAAAATTAAACACATGGAATTGGACATGCTCTTTATTAATGAAAAGGTGCTCAACAAGTCCCTTCTAAGGATCAGCTACAGACATCTCACTAACCCTATTCCTGGGACAGATTCACTGCTCTAAGGACCAAGCTCAGAGTTCTTAGTAAGTTTGAGTCACATGAGTTTGGGGGAGGAGGGTACATGAGAGTGTGATAGTTGTCAATGACAGCTGTATAGTTAGCTATTCAGTTGTAATCTGTTAGCAGTTTCTCAGCTCATTGTAATCTCTTCATATTTCTCAATACAATCATACATTTTGAAAGGCCCTGTAACTTTTAGTCTAGCACGCTTAATCTGAGAATTTTATAAAGTTATGGACATCTCATTATAATGCTTGAGTAACTTCTGTTTACTATTTCCCCTTTCAAACAGGTTTCTGCTTATTTTGTTTTTAGTAATTATCTACTTCATTTTACTCTTTTAGCTAAATTCATAATACAAAATAAAACATAGTTACACAGTAATTGGCTCCACGAATGCAGAATGTGTCAGAATGTACAATTATCGTGGTATTGAATGTGCGATGAAAGTTTGCTTTAGTTTGAGTAATTCAATATTTATCATCTCAATTCAGACTCTACATTCCTAAACTTCAGTCAACACTTTCGAGTAGTATATCTGAAGCTTCTCCCAGCACCTTTTTCCACAAGTAAATACATATGACCTTTTGTTTTGAAGAGCAGCACCATTTATCTTTATCTGGTTTTCATTCAACTTTGCAATTTTATGTTTGTGTTTACTTTGTAGACCTATATATTGAATTACATAATGCTTGTATACTGTTGTGTTTTATGATGCAATTTACATAGTTGTCTTAATTTTTAATGATTTTTATAGCTTATGTGATTTATTTTAAATTATGATTGCCTCACCGCGCTACATCAAAATGATGTAAATAGGACATTCCTTCAGAAAAGTTCTTTTGATTGATATTCAAAAGAGATAGCAGAGTTCTACTTAAGTGTTTTCTACTAGGCTATTCTCAGTTTTTTTTGGGGGAGGGGGAGGGATAGGAGCTACTCTAGAAGATATAACTTTTTGTCTTCGGCAATGAATTCTATTATCTTATTATGGAAAAAAAAATATCTGTGGCAGGCACCATCACTTAAAGTATTCACTTGCTTTCAGGTTTTTCATTACAAGTTCTGTATTAGATCTTACAATTGTGGGTTTAGATGATGCGGATGGGGACTCAAATGCACAGGGTCAAAACCCTCACTACTTGAAGACCAGTTGTAAAGCCAATCTGGATCTGGGAAGTGTAGTTTACCTTTTAGGCTACACAGAAAAACAGGAGCTCACTGTTGGTGAAGGAAAGGTGGTCATAGCCACTGACAATCTCATAAAATTGTCAACTGATGGAATTCAATGGAGTCCCGGTTCTGCAGGTTTTGATGTGCATGGAAATCTAGCTTTCATGATATGTGATCCTATGAAGTTAGCCACATCACCAAACACCAAATCACCTTCAACTTCATCCTCGTCATCATCCTCTTGGAAGAAAGAACTCCCCATGCAATTCGGCATACCGATTCCTGTCATATGCGACTGGTTAAACCAGCATTGGGAAGGCAACCTTGATGAGCTTAACAAGCCAAAGTTACCTATCATGCGATTGATGTCTACTGGCCCCAAGAGTGAGCATTCATGTGCTTCCTTCACCCTGCGGCAAGTTTTCAAGTCAGCAGAAGGCGATGATGATGGCGGCGGCACCACATCTTCATCAAACAATGCCTCAAAGGCAAGGGATCAGGGACCAAGCTCTTCTGCTGCTACCAACACAGTTGAAGAAGAAAGCTTGATCACTAATCCAAATGCTGCTCATGTACAGGGAATTCCCACCCCAGAAATATACGAATCTCCTAGAGTAACTTCTGTGCCACTCAGAAGGAAAGAAAACATACCATTGCAGCTTTTGGACATAAACTTTCCTCCAAGGTCAGCCAAAACTGCAGTTTTGGCACAATCATCCAAACCAAAGTCAGCTGAAAATCACACCAAAGACCCTTTTCCTGAAAACCAAGCAGAAGGAGAACAAAACAAGCACACAAGGCCAACAACTCCTATTCCAGACGTTTCCTCAACAGGGTCTGTCAATGGAGCTGCACAAAGCGAGGTTCAGTCTAGCTCATCTCCTGTGGGGGTACCGGATATGCAAAACGGATATAGCAGCGAAGGAGAGACGATGTACTCGGCCGAAACGGCCGAGAGCCGGAACTACACCAGTCCCAGAGAGTTGAAGTTTCAGCAGGTGGGAAGGAGCCAGAGTTGTGTAAGTTACAACAGGTGGGGTGCTGCACCAAGAAGCCAAGTTGCTCGTGGAATGATGGTGGAAAATCAGAGAAGCTTTATGCATGTGAAGAGAATGTACTCACAAGGTGCAGCAACTTCTCAGCGAAGCAATGACTATTTCAGCCCCACTGTCTCCTCGATCATGAAACGTAACAGCAGCTCAAGCAAGCCTCCTCGGCAAACTCCTGTTCATTCTCCTTCACCCAGATGGATGTTCTGATTGATTCATACTTCATATATCATCATATTTCAAGTTCATAGAGTAAAATCATAAAAATTTAAAGAGAAAGAGTATAGTGGCTTTGTGTTTATATTCTTTTCTTTCTTGTTATCCATATTTTTTTATGCAACACGCAAAGACACTAAGTTATGGTGAATAAGAAATTTAAGTCAAAATGTAGATTTCCTTCTGAATGACTCAATGTGATTACTGGTTCCATTTGAGTACAATGTTCCACCCTAGATTATCTAGTTATTGATGTCAACACAAAGCTTTGAAGTGAAAACGCCTTTACTTTCTTGGCTGTGTCAATATAAGTCGAAGTTAATCTTGAAAAAACAGTGTTCTATCTGTGCTGTTCTTGCTGCAAGGATGAAATTAAAGTTGTACATTTGATTATTTAACTCAATTTACTCAATCATTATTAACAGTTACAATCCAATAAAGCATTTTAAATTTAATATGAAATAAGGCTTTAAACATGGTAACAAACTCTTCTCCATGAAAACTTTTTATATCGATCATTACAAATTTTCATAGACAAATGTTACGGGTTCTTTTTATTACAAATTTTCATAAATCAAAATGTATAAATATTATGGGTTCTTTTTATTTAGGTTAGTAGTGTTATAATTTTCAATTTGAATATGTTGAACCGACTAAAATCACATATGAAACAAATTATATCAACACACTCAATTTTCAAGAACAAATTAAAGATGTATATATATACATATATTTTTTTATAATTATGAGAATATAGATTTCATTCTACACTTCATACATGTTCAAAAATCTTCAAATACTCAACTTGTAGTTTTATATAAAATTGATTTCGTTGCAATGATATTTTATATATGATTAAAGTAAAATTATGGTTAAATGCTTCTTTAAATTAATAATTACAAAGAAAAAAGAATTGTAAAAATAAAAACAAGAAATATAAAACTTGCACAAACTACTAAACGATAAAGCTTTTAAAAGGTTGAAAGTGAGCAAACAAGTAAAAAAAGCAAGTAATAATGAGAATTTAAAATGCAAGATTAAATAAAGGGCCAAGAAGATAAATGATTGGAGAAATAAATAACAAGATATTACGAAAAGGAAAGAAAATATTGCAAGAAATTATAAATTTCATTAACTAAGAATACCATTTCTGATGTTCTAGTTGTAAGTGTTAGAGTAATTCTCATTAAAGTATAATTTGATCAACTTTAATTTCTACCAATTTGTCAAATTTGTGGTGAGCTACTATCTTTATTAAAATATAATTATAACAAATACATGGAGAACAGAAAGTTTTAACACAGTGTAACAATTATGAAAATTTTAAAAAAAAAAAATTCAAAAGGACCATCAAAACAAAATTTGTCAATTAAAAGGAAAGATACAAAGAGTACGTATTCCACACCAAATTGTGACTCTCTGTGTCTGCCACGCCACTCTCATAGACTCATTTCTCGCCTCCCTCATTTTTTCTCTGTGAAGTGTCTCTCACTCTCGACGGTCTCATTTCGTGCTTCAAGGTTTTTTCTCATATTTTGTTGCATTGCATCAACTTAAGTGACCATTGAAGAGGTAACATCTCAAGTTCCAAACTTTAATCTTTTCCTAAATATTTTGTTTTTTTTGAGCTGATCAAAAGATACCAAAAATGAGGTAACATCGGATCTGGCAGTGACCATTGGACGAAGACGGAAGATCTCCAACATTGTTACCTCTACTTTGCATCTCTTCTTTCAAACAGTAATCTCATATCTGCATCTTGCTTTTCTCTGGTCTGCATCTCTTCCTTGAGTCTTTGCTTTGCATCTCGCATGATGCTTGTGACTAAAGTTCTTAACTTTTAAGTGTTAAGAAGGATGATACCTTTTATATATCGCTATTGACGCTCATTTTTCTATCATTCTACACCTCACTTGCTCATTCTTTTCCTTCAACCCTAGATGTCAGATCTTCGCCCTCTTCACCTTGCTTCAAGGCATTCAATATGAATGAAAGATTTGAATTGAGATATAAGATAAGATATGAGGTTGCAAATTTTAATGGTGTATTTTGTGTGTCTCTACTCTACACCATTTTTTCACTATTTCAAAACAATATCTACTCTACACCATGTCTCATTAACAAAACATTTTTTCACTATTTCAAAACAATATCTAAATAGTGAACATGTTCATTGCAACATCTTAGCATGGAACATTTTCATGGCTTAAAGTTTGGGGTAAAGTTAACTTTTTTCTACTTTTAAAATGTCAAGTTCGTTATATGACGTAAGATTCAAAATACCAAACTTTAATATGTTTTGTGCAAAGCAAAATATTTAAGTTAATAATATTAAGAGATTATTTTCTTATTACAGTGTTACAGGTGTCTTCTTACACGATTACAAATGTTTTTTTTGGAACACTTATCAAAAGCGGCAACATTTGAAAAATGAACATATTCTTAGCTTAAAGTTCGTCTACTTTTGGATAAAATTGTTAACCTTTTTTGCTTTTAAAATGTCAAGTTCCTTATATAAAGATGATACATTTTCTATGACTTTTGATGTTCATTCTCAAAAGATGGAAGATTAAGGTAACATGAGGTTCCAAATTTTAATGATTTATATTTTGTGCAAAATATATAACTTAATCATATTAACATACATTATTGTCTTTTTACAGTGTTAAAGGTGTGTTTTTGGACAATTACAAATTGTTGCATGGAAGAATCACCAAAAACAGCAACATCTAATGTTAAAAAATTTAATTGTATGGATTTTGTGAAAAATATAACTTAATCATATTAACATAGACTATTGACCTGTTATAGTTTTAAAGTTGTCTTCTTAGATAATTATGGATAATGTTTTGTTGGAACACAAATGAAAAGAGACAAGATCTATACTTCTAAGAACAAATTGGGTAAGATCTACACCACACATTCATTCATTTTTCAAGATTTCAAATTTCAGAAAAACTTATTTTTTTGCTATTGGGTAAGATCTGCACTATACATCCATTCAGATTTCAACATTTCAAATTTCAAATTTCAAAATTCAAGAAACAATTTTTGGTGCAGTGTGATGTTGTCTAGGGTTTCAAAGAGGACTTAAGAAGCATTTATATGAAATAAACTATGACTACTTGGGAAAAAATTTGATATTTTGGATATAGGGTTTCAATTTCAAGATTTGAAATTTCAAAAAACGTTTTTTTGTGCATGTTGTGATTTTAGGTTGTTTATGGTTTGCAGGAGGATTTTGGTATGACTACTATGGAAGAGTGGGTTTATATAAGTTGTTATATTAATCTTTAAAATAGATTCTATCCAATTTTGGGCATTGAGTAAATGGTGCATTTATCTGTAATCAAGATAGAGAATTAATTGAATTTTGAATTTGTTGTCACTTTCTATCATTTATGTTCTCTCTAAACAATTAATGCCCACATATGTTTTTGGTATATTTTGATTATATTTATAACAATCATGTAAAATTTGAGTCTCAGGTTAAATTTTTCTTTTGGGTCATTTAGTATCATGTTTTTGGTATAATGTGCATAAGACATTAATTTTCTTTTAAAAAATAGTTTGGCGAGAGTAAAGGTTGATACAACCTTATTCTACAAAGAGTGCAACAAGGATTTCATTATTGTAAAATATATTAGATGATATTATTTTTAGTACTATTAATGTCATGTAAAGATTTTTCTAATTTAATGTAGAGAGAGTTTGGCATGAATATGACGAGGGAAAACTAATATTCTTCTTAAGGATTCAAATAAAAAAGAAGGGAATAACATTGTCGTCCATTAATAAAAGCACATTAAGTAAGATACTAAAAAAGTTTAACATGGTAGACACAAAGCCAATGAAGATTCATATGCATACATCTACTTCCTTAGACAAAGATGAAAATGGTAAGAATGTAGATCAGATGGTCTATTGAGGCATGACTAACTCTCTCCTTTATTTAACTTTTAGTAGACAGGACATTACACGCAAGTCCAACTGTGTGCAAGATTTTAGTCAGATTTGAGAGAGCCTCGTTTGAAGGTTGTTAAAAGGATCTTTCGATACCTTGTAAGGTCAACTAATTTGTGCTTGTGTTATAAAAAAAATGTGGGATTCAAATTAAAAGGCTTTTGGGATTCATTTATGATTATGTCCAAAAAAAGTATTTTTAAACTTAAGTTTATTAAAACAATTCACCAATGAGTTTGTTAAGAATTGCTTCTAATGAAGTGTCATCATCCAACACAACTTCAACAAAACAGAGACACTATCTAAAAGCTCTTTAAAAGACATTTTGACAAATATATCCTTCTTAGATTAGTGAGATAAATAACATACAACATAAAAAGATTAAGGAGAAGAAGAATTTACTTTTGATGTTTTTATATTGGTTCATATATAAATAGCAGACTACGTCCAATTCTCGATCAACTTGATCAAGTTCCTCTATGCAGACTAACACTACAAAGATACAAGCTAACATTGTTTGGACCTTAATCACTCTTATTAAAACAACTTGAGTATAATTTGGACACATCATTGCTCCTGACTAAAAATCCAATTATTATTTGAAAATCACTCACTCCTGGCTAAAAGCCTTGGGTATGTGGAATACAATCACTTATAGCTACACTAAGTATTATTTGGAATGCATGTTGGAAAAGGATTTATGGCTAGGCTAAACCAAGATGAAGGGTAAATTGATTTTGTAAATTTGTCTTGAAACTTTTTATCCCTCTTTATATTCCTTTTGAAAAAAATAAAAAATAAAAACCTGATAAAGACAAAATGCAATTAAATATACAATCCAAATTGATAAAGATCACACAATATATTTTTTTACAAATAAGAGGATAAATGTGAAAAGACTAATAAGGAAGAAGAAAGATTACACAAGAATTCATCCTGAATTAAACTAATCCTACATCCAATCTCAGTTTTTCAACTTTAGAATAACTAATTTCCACTATCTTTACGAATTTCCACAAGCACATACACATGTGAATTACATACAAGATATACAAATAATAAATAAGCTCTTGAACAGAATCAAGAGGATATAATTCAACCCTTGGATCACACTATATGGATACAACACACAACTCTTGAAATTCCTTCAAGAGATTCACCCTTGAAAACTCAAGAGGAAACAAATAGGATCAACCCACAAATTCAAAAACCAAAAGAATGAAAAGATAATCTGAAAAGAATTCTCAAGTGCTTTCATAGTTCTAACACAACCTTTTTTAAATCTTTGAAAAAGAAGAATTTGAAAATTTGAAAATCTTTTAATTTCTAACACAAGAATTGATTATTTTGTTCTCGGTGAATTTGAAAATACATCAAGAACAAACTAATTGATTATCAAAATCCTTAATCAATTAAATCAAAATTAAAACCATTGCAAATTTTTTTCTAAACCTTTTCTAGAAAGAGGTTATGTATTAAACTATATATACTTGTAAATTTTCTTGTGCAAGACTCACTTACTCACATGTAATGAAAGCTGTAATAAATAATACATCTTCAACACATTTTTCATTAACATTATCATCAAAATCAGCTTCACTTTTTAGTAGAAATAATTGCTACACTTTTAAGTTAAAAGATTTATATTCTAACTATCATATATAACTTCTGACTTATTCAATTCAACAAAACTTTTATTCCTAATTATATGATATACATCACTAAAATTAAGAATCATACCAAACACATGAAATTTGTGTTGTCATCATTCTCCATGTAAAGGGTATACTCATACCATACCCACTCAAATATTTATAAAATAATATTTCTTACAAAATAATAATAATAAATAAAAACATAATATTATCAAGAATTTAATCTTAAAATAATATACATTTTATTTTTTTCAAAGAATACACATTTATTTTCTTCAATATTAAATAAAAAAAAATATAATTACTTAAATTTTAAAATTGAGTATCAAATAAACTAATGATTTTCTTAATAAATTAAAACGGATAAACAAGTAAGTTTGTACATAGTCAACTGATTCAAAAATTTGAATGTTAGCCATACTCATGGTCACGTTTGATCAATCTAGGTATTTTTTCCATTAACACCAAGAGAAGTTCGAACAATATCAATGAATATTAGTTATTTGTTATTCCTAGATATAGGTATATGAGTTAAAAGAAGTTAAAGTAGTTCGTTGTGCTCAATAGCAAACACAGTATCGTCCATAGATGGTCCAGCAACATAATGGTTACTCACCGGAGAAGAGCGACTCCGATCTTCGGGTCCCGTCAGTGATGAAAGGACATGACAGCACCCAGAGAGCAAAAACATTACAACAAGTACTATTCATCTGAAAGAAAAAAGATGAAACTCGCGTGCAGATATCTTGCAGTGAAAATTTCACGGACAACGTGTAGGATTTGTTGAATGTGCCAAAACATACAAAGGATTCGCTGTTCATAATGATCAAGAAAAAAAAATATAAAGAAAGAAGATATAAGTAATAAAAGATATAATCCTTGATTCTTAGCTATACATTTTTCCCTAGAGTATCGAATCATGTCTTGGATATTAACTATACATATCTTAAACAAAACCTAAAAAGTTAATATTAGCTCCTTAGTTATTCCATTATAAAAATTCTTATCCCTCTATCATGATAAAAACTACATTGTGTTTTTACTTTTCATGCCAGTCATTTCATGTAAACATGCTGAGAAAACAAAATTTTAATAGTGAAAAAAAATAAATTGAAAAAAAAAGCTTATTTTGCATATTAGTACTATAAAAACAAAGTTTTAACCAATAACAAGCATGGAGTTGAACAATACAATCTTCCAAGCTAAGCTGTCATTGTCTTCTGTTCAGAAAAAGAATAACCTTCATTTTTTTTCAAGCTCTGGTCTTCTGGAAAATCTGCAAGTTGATTGATTTACATATAGCACTCATCTAATCTGCTTTTATGCAGCTGAAATGCAGGGTTGATCCAGGCTCCACAGCTGCACTGCATACCAGCCCAGTTGAAATTACCCAAACGAGCATTACAACCCATACATAGAAGCTTATCCCCCACATTACCTTCTTGTACTTCCAAGCCAATCCATATCCAAAGTGTTAGTGTGAAGTTTGACAATATTTTATAGCAAGTAAAATATATCAGGGTAATTTTACACGTACCTGCTTCCATCCATTTCATCGGCTCAACAAATATTGAAGTGCAACCAACTGGTTGCTTTTCCGCTTCCGAGGCATCACTGCTTCTCTTTTTCCACTTGAAGCTTGATTCTCCTTTCCCGCGCTCATGGGAAACTATATTTTCCTCTGAAGCAACAATTCTTCTGCATTTCTTACACCGGTATATAAGTTGAGGTTTGGTCGTGGCTTCTGTCTGAGAGCTACTAGCTTCAGCCATTTGTATTCAATAGTCAAGTGATATTGGATTTATACACTGCAAATGTATAAGCGAAAGAGTATAATGAAAGAATTTATGTCCAAAACTCCCTGACAACTAAAACAGCAATTAGCATGTAGTGTCATATAACAATTTTCACCACGGCAATCTTCTTTTTGGTAGAACACTAACTGGATTTGCTTCTGGGCATAATTACTTTTGAAGTTCGTATGAGACATATCGAAAAACACACCGTTCATACAGGTTTTAGATTTTATTTCCATTATGAGCATAATAAAAATACCAATGAAACAATATGTAATGCAAATCATATACTGGATACGGACACAGCAAAAATAATCAAGTCTGTTAATATTAATGACTATTGAGTATAGAGATACCTCAAAAGCGAACTATTAAGGGGGAGAGCCAAACACTTACATACTTTATCAAGCAATTCATATTACTCTATGTGAGACTTAAACACCCATAATACCCTTAACAACCATTCCTATTCTAGATATGCAAATTCACTTCTATGAATCAGCATCCATTGCAAAATGAGATGGAAGAAAGGGCCAAACATTAGTCACCAGATTCATATTGCAAAATGCACTGAAAAGGATCGGGTCAATTACAACACTGAACACAAAAATTATGGAAGTGAAAGTCAAAGAAGATTGATAGTTAAAGTTTTGATTAAAAAAGACCCACAAATACTAGTGGCATTTACCTAAGTAGCCAAACTCAAACTCATGTGGCTTCTGAAAAGCATTTCCAGAATCCTGTTTATACAGCACAAAAAATAGAACACCAATAATAACTGGCAGGATGCAAAGAACCAAGCTACTGCTACTCCTAACAATATACCATGAAAAAGTTATAGAGAGAGGCCAAAGATAAAATAAACTTTAATATTCTATTCATTGATACCCAATACAAAGCAAACCCTACATTAAATAACAAACCGAATGAATGACAATACTACATGTGTCATCATCTAAATTTTAAGATATTTAAAATAAAACTGAATAACATTATTAAAAGGATAATATCTAAATCATCTAGTCTTTAATCACCTATTTGGGCCTCCCTAGGCCCATCCTATCAATAACAGAAACAAATAAAGTTATGTAAAGGATCTGTTAAAAGCACAAATGCAAAATTGAGGGGAAAACTATTCCTTTTAAAGTCATTCACAACATATCATATTCACCTCTTGATTGACCGGCTATCAGACAATGCTATCTAAACTACCAACATGCAGACCCAGGTCAGTGTAACTAGCTTCAAAATAAGCAGATCATATTCACATAAAACTTAAGTCAGCCAGCATGCATGATGCATCTCAAACCGAATCGAAGATTAAAATGAACACCTCACAGGACAAACAGAAAGTCCTACAATGTTCTTAGATCAACTCAATAGCAGTAAAGACATACCAAATAGTAATTAAAACCCAAAGAATTTAGTACCCCTACCATGAAGCAATCAGCACAGGTTCAAACCAATGGACCCACTATGAAGGTATATACAAAATCAAGAGAAAAGGACAAAAAATAATACAACTAAGCAAAGAGAGCGAAAATTCAGAGTTCGTGAATAATAACTTTGTTCTTCTAGGAATGCTTACACCAAAGTACTTATACCAAGTAATACAACTCAACAGAGTAACAAACTCATAACAGATAAGCCGCTCTCATTCCTTACACACGCGAGTTAACATGTTGACATCGCAAACAGTCACCCAAAGTTGGCGTTTTATCAAACACTTCATATGCCACTAACATCAAGTTAAATTAACAAACCCCACTGAAATGCCACGCATGTCTCACGGTATTGACAGCATTCAACTCCGATTTGCAAAAATTGAAATTCATTTCCACACGGGTGCGAGTCATAGATAATAAGAACAAACCATCAGAGAAATTAAGAAGATAAACACATGTATCTGATATCTTTACAATTTATACAAAAAAAAAAAAAAAAAAAAAAAACAAAAAGAA
>Ga0209700_101215_pt1 | contig 52656 bp, 37 predicted proteins | sample SiratroredBW_FD_187528 | JGI IMG/M metagenome (GOLD analysis project Ga0209700, IMG submission 187528) | Root nodule microbial communities of legume samples collected from California, USA - Siratro red BW (SPAdes) (version 2) | ecosystem: Host-associated > Plants > Roots > Nodule | place: USA...
TAAATATAATTCTAAGATATGACAATATACTCATTAAATAAGGAAGCAAAATATAAAAGAATAAATTCTAAGAGATAAGTTTTCTATTCTTTTAATCATAAAAAATGTCACTTTATTTTTTTTTTTCAATATGTTTAGAAAATAGTTAAACAAGCTTCTTTTTACTTTTACAATTTATTAGAAAGACAGAGAAACAGAGAAAGAGGAGATAGATGTAAACTGAGAAAAATTAGATTCTGACAAGTTAGTCGAAACCAAAAAGGATTCAACTATTTATAAAAGATATTTATAAAAGATAGTAGTACCGAATTTAACAAACTAACAGACTCTTAACATAACAAACTAACAAACTCTTAAGTGACTTCATAAAAAAATATTTTTGTATGAAAGAGTATTTAAAACCTGGAAAAAAAAAACAGGGTGACATTTTGTAATTAAAAAAGATAGTTGAATCAAGATACAACTTATGAATCGGAAAGTCAATCTTACTTAACAACGTTGGGCATTCCCTCATTTTCTTCTTCCAAAGATTCAAATTTGACTTTGTTCCTCACTTACACAAGTACTCACTCTCATTTTACTTCGTTGATATTTTATTCTTACAACTTCACTCCAACAAACATGAGAACAAAATTTGCATTTTGTTTCTAGGTGGAGGAAGACCTTCACACTACTTTCAAGTAATATCAACCATCTCCATTTTAGCTTTAAGTCATTCTTCAATAAAATCCAACAGCACAAAAAGAATATAGGAGAAAGCAAGGCAGCAGTATAGCAGAAACAGGGGACCAGCAACACAACAACAAGAGACTCAGCCAAAACCATCAAGCTAACCAGAAAATAGTACAGAATAAGTGGGTCACACACTTTTAATGGAGGAGCAGAGTCCCATGGCAGGAACGTGTCAGGAACAAAGAGAGGAGAGGTGTTCCATAGCATAAACAAAGTAAAAAACAGAAGATTAGAAGACAACAACAAAGAGAATGAAGGACCGACCAAAGGATATGTTGAAGAGAAAAACAGAGAAAATGATTGTAATGAGTGCATGATTGAAATTTAAGAAAAAGAGCAAGAATGCACAAAAATAATCCCAAAGAGACAATATTTTAATTCATCAAAATAATTCTTTAATTTATTTTTATTTTTTGGACTCATAATTTGTAGAATTTAATTTATTCAATTTTTTTAATTAAGATTTTAATTGTAATTGTAGAAGGGATGAAATCAGGGTTCAATTGAAGATTTAAAATCAAACCCAAATTGGAGTTCTAAACTTCAGCAATAGGATAGAAGAGCCAAGGAAAGCAGGTGCTAATTAGTGCCTTGAGAAGAAAGCCACGCAAGTAGAAAAAGTGTGATCAAGACATGGATTGCACATCAAACTCATGGCTGCATTAGATTTAGGATTTCAATTTTAATTTAAATTTTTTATCTCTTGTATTTCGTTTCAAATTTTCAGACCTGGATAGCTATAAATAGTCTTTTCTTTTAGAGTTATTCTCTTTATTTGAATCTTATATTGATATGTTAAGATTCTGGTTATTATACTATGTATTTATCTTGAAAATAGATGTTCAAATTCTAATGGTGTATTCTTTCATGTCACAAGTCTCTTTCACATTTTCTTTTTACCATGTTCGTTGGGTTCATGTGTTCCTATCTTCTATCCTATTTGGATCTCAAATTTCTATGTTACTGTTAGTTTGATTCTTATTTTCTTATAATGATCTTAATCCATGTGTTTTTGTGTTGATAAAATCATTAATTCTAGCTTTCATGGATTCAATTCACTAATAAAGGAAAGGATGAGATTCTATTTTGATCTAGTTTTCTCTCCTTTATATGCTTTTGTGTTTTTTAAGTTTTTCATATCTACATGTACTCTGTCAGACTCTCTCACAGGAAGGACACCTATTCATCTTGTGGGAAGACAAATTGGGTTGTTCTCTCACTCTTTACAAGAGATTTAACAAAATTAAGTTAAGCGGTGGCACAACCCAACCAGCCACCAGTGCAACCTTGACCTGCAGCAAAAGCCACCCACTTTGTTAATCCCACATGTACCTTGATCACAATTTCACAATTCTAGTGATTCATGATAAAAAGACAATTCACCAATGCAATTCGTTTTTTCCATTTTTTTCAAGTCACATTAAATAAGTTGAATCTTATAATGAATGATAAATAACTTGGCCCTGAAAGATGAGTAGACTAACTACTAGGTCCCTTATTAGAATTTTCATGTAAGTGGATCCTTGACAGATTCGTTTGTTTGTATATAAAAGTCCCTTGTATGAAATATAAAGAAAAGAAAAGTGTATTTTCATATCAAATACCAGATTTCTCTTCATATTTGGTATGAAAGGACTTATTTGTAAGTAGATGAATTTTTCAAGACCCATTTACAAACAAAACAAATGAATCTTTCATGGATCTATTTATAGACAAATTTTAAGTAGGAATCTTTTAGTCACCGCACTCATCTTTGAGAGATCAATTTGGATATTTACTTTATTTCATAGTAACTACAATGATTAAAAGTGAAAACAAAACATCTTCTCAAACTAAACAGACCTTAAAATTCTTGTAACAACTATCAGTAAGTAAAATAAAAAATGTAGTGATTAATTAACTAAGAGCAACAAGATTGCATATTAGTGTATCCATGTAGATACTGCAATACAGAATGATTTTTGTTGTGCTAAGTTTGTAGTGCATAAAATTACTACATTTAATCTAACTACTAGGTGGAGGAAAATACACTATCTAAAGAGAAATAATCATAAGAAAGATTAAAAAGCACCTTTCTAACATGTTCAAGAGCTTCTGAGCTAAATTTGCACAGATATGTACAAAGCTCAACCAGTGACCAAAACCCCATGATTTCTCCCTTAATAAGGCAGTAGCAGGACAAATAAAATTTTCAGTCAAGTCTGGAACTTTCTGTGATTCTTGCATAACACAATGCTGCTTATATAACACTATACTAAATCAGACTGAAGAATAAAAATTCAAAAAATTGAATGAGAGAGGTGTTGACTATAATTCAACAACTCGACAATAAATTACAACAAAGCTATAATCATTAAACAAATGAGAGGCAGACTTCTACTCAAAATAATAATAATAATATCAAAAACATATTCAATGGGGGAAAAGATTGATATCCAATACCAACAAAGATGTCATGATCTCGTAACTCTGAAACTGCCTTTGGTAATATTACATGACCATACGAATATATAGCAACAACCAAGCTCTCAGATTGAGGTTGGCAACATGAATCAATCGATCTGTTGATCTCTAAAAAAACTAAAATGTAGTGAAATCAACAGGAATTTAGTAGCGGTTCTCTCTTAAAATTGTTCAATGTCTTCCTCTACCCTTTTTAATTGGACTATCTTTTATTTTGGACTCTTATCCTTAGTAGGTGGGCGGTGATATATATATATTATCCATAGTATATCTCGTGTGACTTCTTTAGCATCACGCTTACTTTCACATACTAGATTCTCTATATATGATGAATAAAGAAAGATCAAGTGGATCGGTTCAGACATGTTTTTGATACACAGGATCCTCATAAGAGGCAAGTGCAGAGCATACACAATGTCTAATATGAACCCAGAAAATACTTTTCCTTTCAACTAGTTTACATTATATAAAACTAAAGCTTTTGAGAGAAAGGAGGAGAGGGATTTAGAGATCCATAGAATTTTGAAAACTGATTATTATTTCAAACTGAAGGCTCTTGCCTCTTACACACACTTATGATCTCCTTTTATAGATGAAGGAGTTCATAAACAAACAAAAGAGTAATAATACATTCAGATACACTGATATCACTCAAGGACGATAAGAAAGACATAAAGCTTGAAACAGTATTTTACAAGGACGCTTTATTCTGTATCTACAGTGCTTGTTGTTTATCCTTTGATGCTTTCTGGATAACCTTCCGATAAGATCGATTCTTATCTGACTCATCGGATCATCTTTTGAGACAGTAGGCCAAGGAGGCCATGATGATGAGGTTGGCCAAGGGTCTTGGGAATCTTGCTAGATGGTTTTGTCTTTTTGCTGAGTTTCTTCTGTCCAAAAAGATTCTTCTCTAATGGTCTTATCTTCTTGCCAGTTTTGCCAGAGAAGATTAGGTTCTGAAATGGGAGTATCATTTGGAGATACTTGTGACATATGGACTTGTTCGAATTCTTCATTCCAGACTTTTGGAGAAACTTTCCAATCTGGAGAACATATGAGATCAAGATTTTTTAACTTGTTACAACTGGAGGAAACCGGTTGTTGATCTATCTTAAATCTATTTATCTCATGAAGATGTAAAGTTAATTCTTCTTTCTAGAAAGGAGGGTTGTCTAGTTTCATGAATGTTCTCAAATCTGGGAAAGTAGCATATGCCAAAGCTTGATTCTGAGTGTAAAGATATCCATTTGGATGTTTGAAATAAGGCCTGTGAATTGTGAAAATGAAGACAAAATGATCTGTTTGTTCTTTGTCTAGTTTCCAGACATTGTATTTTGACAATTCTTTATCAATTTGTTCCTTCCACCAGTGTATTGGAGAATACCATGAGAGGAATTTCCAGAGTAAAGTGTTTTTGTTTGTTGAGTCCATGACATATTCAATTGCCTTGAACGTGGGGAATATGACAGGATATTTGAACAAGACTGTGGTACACCATAAGTACCACATATCAGCTTTTGTAAATACTTCATCCATTAACAATGGGAAAATGTTTAAATATGGTGCAACAGGATTAAACCAAGTAGGCTTAGGCTTTATTTGATTTTCTTGTATCTTGGTGGTCAGATAATGGAACATGTGTATTTCTGCAAAGGATTTTATAACTAAAGGAGTGATTGGCTGGATTTTTAGTAGTTCTAGACGAAAGTCATGGAAATTTTGTGAAGAAGATCCTTTATTTAGAGGTTCATTCATCATTATGAGAGGATATTCATGGGTGTCTGTGAATATAATTACTGACCTGGTGTTTTCTTTCAATTGGTGTTGTTGTGGTGAGTTTTCTTTAGGTCTGGACAGATCGTCAGGAATTACATTTTTGTTTCCCTTGATGTGTTTAACTGTAAAATCATATCTGAAAAACCATTCTTTCAGACGAAGAATCTGAGGACTTGGAGGAACCTTATTTTTTAATTCAAGCATCTTGGGGAATGATGAATTGTCGAGGTGAACTTCAAAACATGTCCTTTTAGGTGGAAATCAAATTTTTGGATTTCGTACTTCACAACAAGTGTCTCTTTGAATGAAGTATGATAATGGACTTCAGCCGGTTTGAACTGTCCACTTGCATGTCCACAATAGAATTTTTGTCCTTCAATTTCTTCAATAAGAACTGCTTCCCAATAGTGGTCACTAGCATCTGTTTGCAAAATTCTCTTTCCTTTACCTGGAATCTTTAGTAGGGGAGGATTATTTGCAATCTCTTTTAGAATCCTGACTGCTTCAGTTTGTTCAGCTCCCCAGGAGGTGCATTTTTCTTCAACATCTTTGATAATTTTGATGTATGATGAGAGATATTGGGAATGAAGTCTCTAATATAATTCAAAATTCCAAGGAATTGTTGGATCTTTTTGATGGTGAAATTTTTCTCTGGGAATTTTGGTAATTCCTCCACAATACTTCCCTCTGGAGAATCTCATTCCGAGGAATTCTATTTCTGTGGTTCCTATTTGAGATTTTGTAGATGAAAGCATGAGGCCATATTGGTAACTTAATTGCTAGAATTTTTCTAATAATTCCTTATGACTCTTCATCAGGAGAGAATAGGAGAATGTCATCTATGTAAATGAAGGCAGAGGTTAATATGGGCTCAAAAATTCGGGTCATAGCTTTTTGGAATAGTGAAGGTGTAACTTTCAGTCCAAAAGGTAGGACTGTCCAATGAAAGTGGGCATTGGGTATACAGAATACAGTTTTGGGTCTGTCTTTTGGGTCTAGCCCAAGTTGCCAAAATCCTGACTTTAAGTCAAATTTTGAAAAGACAAAGGCATTTGTGATGTACTAGTAAAATGTGTATATCTTAGGTAAAGGAAACTTATCATCTTTGAGGAAAAGGTTTAATGGTCTGTAGTCAATGACAAGTCTCTTTTTTCCTCTGATCTTTTCTCCACATAAAAAGCTTGGCATGCCCAGTCAGAATTGGTTGGTTCAATCAGTCCTCGTTTTAGGAGTTTTTGGCATTCCTCTAATGTCGCTTGTCTGTCACTGGGCGTCATTCCTGGGTGAATGGCTTTGGTTGGATTTATATTTTCATTGAGTTTGAAGGGTAACTGTACAAAGAAGTCTTCATTTTTCCAAAGAGGCTTTGGATGTTGAAATAAATTGTGACTGTCTGCACACATCTTCAAGAGTTTTTCTTTATATTCTGCATATTCTAGAGGAGTCTCTGATAGACTGAAGATTTTCATCAAAGGATTAAATGGTTTAAAACTCTTCTTGTATCTTACACCATTTGGAAGTAGTTGGATTCTTTTAAGTTGGGAATAGACATCCATACCAATGAGAATATCTTTTCCTGGGAGATATGTTCTAATGATTTTTGTATGAATGGTGCAGTCTGGAAAAAATCTAATTCCAATATTTTTCTTGGTCATCAATTTTGTAGTAAAAATTTCTCCAATGGCAGCTTTGAATCGTAGCTTCTTTTGTTTCCAAAATTCTGGATGAAGAATTTTAGGATTCATCATAGTCCTTGCAGCTCCTGTGTCTATGAAAGCAATCACCTATATTGGAATATCATATATGGAGGGAAGAATGTGAACTTCTATGTTAGGAGCTGGTGGAACAGATACCAGGGACTGCTCTTCTACCTTGGTTATTTGGTCAAAAGATAGGATGGGAAAATGATGTTGGCAATCTTCTTCATTTTCTGAGAATTCTTCTGATTCAGAACTGCCATCCTTTGAGACATCTATGCCAAAAATAGTATCTTCATATGGATATTATTGTTCATTGTAGAGTGATTCTACATCGTCGTCAATTTGTTTGGTTTGAATAAGCCTTGCAGATTTCTCTGTTTTGTTTGGACAAGATTTTGCAAAATGTCTTGTTTTTCCATAGATGAAGAATCTATTTCCTTTCTTTTTTTCTGGGGAATGATTTTTGTTTGAAGAATTTCACCTTCCTTTTCCCTTTGTAATGTTTTTTATACTTGGAGTTCCTTTTGAAATCTCCTCTTCTTGAGAAGGATTTGCTTTTTCAGGAGCAATCTTTGTTCTTGCATTTGATCTCCAAGTATTTTTTCCGGCATGTCTTTGAATATTTTTTCTGATTTTTCATGATTCCTTCAAGCTGCATAGTTTATCAAGAGCAACAAGACATGTCTGATGTAATTCTCCAAGTGTCATTTGGACAATCTCCTTGTTTTGGATGTTTAGCATCCGATACATTTCTCCTTGGATTTCTTTAGGGTATTGAGTTTACGTAAGTGTTTTTTAAGCTCGGATAATTATACCCATTTAGCTGATAAAATCTTTGTTGCATCCTCTGGTAATGGCATTCAATGTCTCTGAGTTTTAAAGAACAACACTTCATTTCGAAGTATTCCTTTCGAATTTCTTTGTTGACCATGTCTACATTTCCAAGGAATTCAAAATGAATTGCAAATATCACAGCATCTGTATTTTCAAACCGGTGGAGCTGGTCTTGATTTACTGTGCCTATGCTTTGGTACCATTCTTTAGAGTACCTGTCATCCTGGCACAAAATTCTTCAATGACTCTGTATTTGTCAGCATCAAGATGTACCATCTTTGCATCCATCCAAGCTTTGAAATCAAGAAGTCTTTTTTCTCCACTGTGTAGGTGGGATATCATCTAATGTGAACAGAGGCGTTCTTGTGATTTTTTGCGATGGAGTATTTACTTCTTGTGAATGTAGTGAGGATGTTCTGGTATCTTCTTCATGAGAGGTCATGCAAATTTTTGTCAAATCTACATATTCTTTTTCATAGATGTCTTCTAATGTATTCTCTGATATCTCTGAATTTTGATCTGAATCAAAAGAAGTTTTTTCATCTTCTTCTGAAACTTGATAAGTTTGGGTTTTGAGAGATACCATCAGTTGTTCTTCTGGTTTTTGCTCTTCTTTTAGGTTTTCAGGGGGAATGACTTGAGAAGTGGAAATGCATACTAATTTGAGTTTTTTTACTAAAAAAGGTAGTCTGTTCTGGTAAAGTTGGTGGTAAAAACAGTGGTTTGACAGGATGGTGTAGAATGGTGTTGGAAAGAAGTTTTTTCGGAGAGAAAGGGAATGGGGAGTATGTATTTTCTGGCAGAGGTTTTGAAAATGTTTTTACATACTCTTCAATCTCAGAAACTTGTCTTCTGAGTTTTTGTAATTCCTGATTACTTTTTGCATTCTCATGAAAACTTCTTTCAGTTGCTTTCTCCATCTCTTTCTCAAGAACCTCAATCTTTTGCTTTGTTTCTGCATAAGACTTTTGAATTTTCTCTGACATCTGATTGAGTTGGGACTGGAAAACTTCTGTTAGTTTGTCTATCTTCTTTTCAATAACCTTTAAAAGGTTATTCTGGGCTAGTGAATTTGTAGTTTGCCAATTCAAAACCTCTTTTGCCTTAGTAGAGGGTTTGTGTGTACCATCCGGGAGGATTTTTGTTGGCTGTACAAAAGGTTTTGTAGAGATCTTCTTCCCTGCATCAGTTCTTCATTCTAATGAAGGAAAATCTTCATCTGTGAACATCATACAATGAATCACAGGTGTCTTTTCTTCTTGGAAAAGATTTGAGCAATTTTTTGGAGGGGGCCAGGTGATCAAATTTGGATCTACTGGTGGGAATCCTTCCTTCCTAAGGACTTTTATGCCTCTATTGTAGATGGTAGAGGCTTTTCCCTTCTCCTGATCCTGATTCATGGTCCATCTTTAGGGTCATATCTTCTTATTTGTTTTGGAGGTGGTTTGCATCGTCTTTTCCGTTTGAAGTTATCTTCATCATCAAAATTTGAAGATAATTCTGAATCAGAATCATGATATATCTTGCAGCTACAGTTTGTATCACATGTAGATGAATCTACATCCCATAAAAAATGTCCATTTAATTTGTCTGAGTAAATAGCCTTTCCATTTTCTTGGAAAGAATGGACTGGGATTTCTTCTTCTTTATCTCCTAGTGTTATCATCATTGTGTGGAACACAAGAGGAGGATTTTTGCTGGTATTTCCTTCATTTTTCCATAAAAGGTAGTTTTAACGCTACCATCCACGGAATTCCTTCTGAAAGTAGCTTCAGTAGCTACTATCTGTCTTTCTTACTTTTTGAAATTTTCATAATTGCTTATCCATTCAGTTGGAATAAGCTGTTTGAGTTCTTCCTTAGGTATTTGTCTCGGAACTTGAATTATGGTTGGGATTTCCTGGTCTTCTGCAGCTAGGACCATCAAAGCATTTCCTTCAAATTCTCTTTGTCCAGGAAGATCAAAACAATGGTCTTGGATTCTGTAAATAATTTGATGATGTAACGTTGCTGATAAGGCGGTTTCATCTTGCGGAGCACTCAAAAGTTGTACCTATACTTTGAATCTGTTTGGAAGGGTTGGATCTTTTAGTTGGACATTGAAGTTGGGAAAAATAGTAAGGATTGCATTTCCAGCATTGAGGGTTGTTAGTACTGTTTTGATCACGGCTTGCTCATACTGTTGATATGTAGAATCTAGCAGTGTGATTCTGGCAGTGACTGGGAGCCCTTTTCTTCCATGGAGGGTCAACATTAATCTGACTGCTCCAAGATGAAGAGCTACATAGTCAAGAGATTTCCATTGCTTTATCAGTTCTTTGCTGATCTCCAGATCTACATATTGTTCTGCACTAGTAGCATGGAGTGCTACTTGATCCATTCGCGAACTTTGGACATATTCTCGACATCCTTTTCTAGGAGTGAAAATTAATTTCCTAATGGAAGAAATCCATGGGAAATCAGATTTATTTCGTCGGCAAACATTATAAGGACTAAGAAGGGGAGGTAGTGAGTGTTCGATTTGGGATTCTTCTAGGATATGCTGGAACTCTATAAGGTTTCGTATTTTTGAGGAAAGTGTTCTTTTGTAGGAATTAAGTATTGTGATTCGTGAAGAAAGGGTTATAGGACTTTCTGAAGAAGTGGGTTGATTCATGGTCATAAGTTTCTCTCTTTCTCTTCTACTCACCTAATTTTACATAATGTACTCAGTTCTTAAGAAAGAAGTATATATATATATATATATATATATATATATATATATATATATATATATATATATATGTGTGTGTGTGTGTTATTATTTAATATAATAAAATAAAAATATATTATACTCCATAGTCCTTAACTAGTCATTCTAACATAAAGCGCGTCATAATTGAAATACACTCAAAATTACCCGCGAAAAAGAAAAAATAGTACTTAGCAAACAAAATAATCCTGGGGTTATTGTAATTTTTCCATTACTTAGATATCCTTAAAGATATCATGCTTTTAAAGCCCCAAAGTTTAAAATTATTTTGTACAAGAAAGAAGATAAGAACAAGAAACTTCAATTTGTTGCCAAACTTTTTTATTTTTTTGATAATTTATTATATATTTTTTATGAGAATCAGAAATTTAATCAATTTAAGAATATGTAAAATCAAACAATCCAAATCGCTGTTTACAAATTCTACCAGGATCAATCAGAAAGAGATATTAAGTGGACTGGTTTAACACATTTGGACTAAGAAAACAAATTATGTTCAAGAAACTTTAAGTTGTCACCAAACTTTATTATTTTTTGATAACTTACTATATACTCTTAACGAGAAGTTTAATCAGATTCAAAAAATATACATAACCAAACAATCTAAATGATCATTTGTAAATTCTAAGAGGACCAATCACTAAGGGTCAGAAAGCTGAAAGAGACATGTGGCTTGGTTTAAGACATTTGGACTAAGGAAACAAATTATGTTCTTGTATTTTAAACATCAAAACTAAAATTAAATTCTAAATAGTCATTCATTATTTTGGATTAATTTTAAATTATGTTTTGATGTATTTTGATTACATTTTTATATGATTTAGAGTAGTCCCACTTAGTAAATTGTGGTTTTTGTTTGGTTCTCTCCTTGTAAGGACCAAACCCATTATGTTTTGGTGTATTCATGACACATGACAGACCCAATATAGTGTTTCATTATAATTAGGGTAAAAAGGCTAACTCTAAGTGTGTGCAACTATATGTGCAACCGTGAAAGCATTGGTGTATGAGGAGAAGAAGTGTGTGAGCAGTCGCTTTAAAGGAGAGAGAGAGAGAGACAAAAACAATTCGCAACTACTTCTTATAGCAACTTGTGTTGGTTGTTTAGAAGATCCAATGGTGAAACCTTGCCTGATCTAGCTGCAATTTTTATTGAAGATTTCTCACTCATATTTTTGCAATCTGGACGGTGGGATTGTCTACTGAAGGTCTTTAGAAGAGTCAGGAATTTTATGAAGAACTGTTGTCCGTAGGAAGTTTCTGTTACCATCAGTCTTGGTTGTTTCGGAAATTAAACGACTAAATCTTCTCCAATTGCTCTGAAATTTCTATTGGAGTTTTACTACTCATAATATGTTTTTTTGAACGGTTAGATTTGATATCAGAGCTCTAGTTTATTTCCAAAAAATTCGTGAACAGTGACAACTTTTCTGGTGACGAGATTGTTGAACTCTTCCTTATTCAATTTCAATTTGTTGATATTTTGGGCCATTATTGGTGACCATTTCAAGACTAAGAAGAGTTGTATTAATATGTCTATGGTTGGTTTTTGTAAGACTCATTGTACCTTTGTTTTGGTATTATTGGAATATTTGTCGTCTCGTGGGTTTTTTACGATTTTGGTATTATTAGAGTATTTACAGTCCAGTGGTTTTTTTTATCTCTATTGAAAGGTTTTTTCCACCTTAATTATTGGTGTTGATTTATTCTTCTATTTTCAACTACATATTATTTTTTTTTAGATTGATTGATTGCATTCATGGTGTTTTCATATTATTATGATAAAAGTGAATCTTATTGCTTCCGCTGCCTAAATCAATTAGTAATTGATTAGTCAGCTGAAAGGGTGTCAAAGTGTTGTTGTTGTTAGCACTAAATTAGAAGTCTCATAGTCTAATGAAGAGTTAGGTCAGATTTTAGAAGTTAAGCAAAGTCACTTAAGTTAGCAATACACATGTAAGAGGAGATTGATTTTTTGAATACTAATTTTATTCTAAAAATTTCCGAAGTGAGAGTTTCTCTCTTGAGTTCTTTATTAGACTTGCAAACTTATCAAAAAAATGATCAATTTTGCAACGTTTCTTCATTCTTTACGGTCTTTGTTTGTTCTACAAGCAAGAGTTTTGAGTAAATAATCCTAAACCTGAATACGTAGGGATCTGTTAACTCTTCCTCAGCAAGTATACTGAGTGTGCAAGTAATATAGACAATAAGTCCAGAATCGTATCCTCATTGAACAGAATATATAATTGGAGATTAAATCTGTATCATGGCTTGGTGAATAAAATTTGAAAATTCAGTTTGATGTTTGTGTCGTAAACGAATAAAATTAAATAACAACTAAAATTTGATTTAAATTTAACAAAGATATTTAAAACCTTGGGATTGAATAATAATATTCTCCTTCGCATGTACCCTTAATTTAATTTAATATTGTCTTTTCCAATTATCTATCTGCGCAAATAAAAGCCTTTTCAACCTGATTTCTCTAGCATTGAATTTCATAAATTAAAGTATCTAGCTCTATTCCTAGTTACCAGATTAATTTAATTAGCATTAAGATCAGTTGCTATATGCAGTCATTACTCTATAATTCATTCCTGAATTTATAAATGTAATGCATTAACGTTTGGTTCTAATTCCAAAAAGTGCTTTCCAGTCACAAAGAGAAATTTAAATTATGACAATTTAATATAAAACGTTAAACAAAGATAAACTAAATAAAACAATATCAAATAAATACCAAGAGTACAATTGAAGTGGAGAATTTACATTCAATCCCAAGAAGAAAAAGATTAGCTACGCATGGTAGCCATGAATATACAACTGAAAAGGAAAAGGGAAATTCTTGACTGCAACAGTGCTTCCAGAGATCTTCCCAGAGATGATGCCCCTTTTGTTCATTCTAGCCTTCCTTTTATAAAAGATCCCTGCTGTTTGTTACGAAGTGGTTGTTATTTCACACTTCCCGCTTCAGTGGCGTTGACGCCTTCGTTCAGAACTTCTTTTCTCATTTAAGTGAGTTTTAGCTTAAGCTCCTCATTTAGCGCAAGCAAGAAGTCACTTAAAATCTGTTTTTCTGCTCCTTTTCTTAATTCCAGCGTTCCTTATTCTCTCTTTCTTCGAATTTCACCTAAATCTCAACTGCATTCTCTTTCCATAACCAAAAACGCATTAAACAGAAAAATAACCATAAAATCCCTAACTTAAACAAAATCCCTAAAAATCCTATAATTAAAACAGAATAAATGCTAAAAAATCCTAACAACTCTATACTTAATTAACCAATTATCAACAGTTATCAGGATCTTATAACATAGATTTAGGAGTTTAATCCTAACTGGATTCACAACAACTCTACGATATTAAGGATAAGGATGGATCCTTTTTAAGATTCATGAAAGAGATTAGCGATGGTAGAGGTTGGAAGACTAATGATGAGGCAGGAATTGAATTAGATCAGAAGTTCACGTATGTACAATCTATAAAAAACAAAAAAGAACTTTAATTTAACTTAACACCTATATTTTTTTCTCGAACACATTACTTAAATCTATGTTAGTGTGTATCATTTTCTTCTTTTCCTTTTGGGGATGATTGGGTAGACTGAAGTGATACCTTGATCTTATCTAAAGTCTATATGGAAGATTTATGTGTTAAACATAAAATTATAAATCATACAAAGATGGAACTAAGTAATTTCAGTAAGCTACAAGAACCATCACCAAAATACAATGGAGCTAAGTAATTTCATTATGCTAACCATCACAACATGTATATCTCATAACATTGTTTTTCATAAAAATTTAGTAAATCTTGATTGTTATCAGATTCGTATAATTCCTTATAATGCATGAAGTAAACTATTACATGTTTCCTAAATATTGAAAACAAGATTAAGAAAAATGTGGACTGAGACTTTTTTTTTATTATTATTTAAGCAATTATCAACTCTAAACACAAAGATGAGTTTACAAAGGAAATCTCTTCCTTGCACACATGGCATTCCCTGTCACAATAAATGAAAATTTTCCTTAACCCTCCTTAACGATGATCTTTTTTTATTAACTGGATATAAAAAATGTTTTTCTTATTGTAAATTTACAGCAAAAAATTTATATAGAACAACTTCTAAATTTTGTTGTTCAAGAAAAACTTCTTGACTAGATAAGTTTCTACTACTAGTTTCAATGAGATGGAAGGTGAAAATTGATAATGAATGATTATGAACTATTATGAATGATTATGAACTATTACGAACGATTACTAAATAAGGGAAACGACAATGTAACAGTGTCTTAAGGTTCAAATAACCAATACAACCTTTAATGGAAATTCATCAACAAGGGTTTTTTTTTCTATGAATTTAGAAAGATTAGTGAATTCGGTGAAAACAATTGATCAGGAAATTATGCTTATAGCAGCATGTCCTACGTTAAGGGAAAAGGAACATATGAGGAGACAGTGAGAGAGATAACAGAATTTGTTAGAGGAGAGAATAAGTGAGAGAAATTAACCAAGCACTCATTGGTTACCAAACATAACCAACCATTCTCCTATTTGATGCTAGCTTCCTTTGGCTCCTCCGTGGGCCCGTGACTTAAGGATTTTCTACCACCTGTCCTCTTTGTGTAACAAACCTATTAGTCTCATAATGATGTGATATCTCATTATTTGGGCTCATATCTTCATTAATATTGTTGTTAATATTTTGCTCCCTTACATTACCCTCCTCTTTAGCCTCAACCTTGCCCTCAAGGTTGAATGAAGGGTAATTTTTTAGAAACTCGGCAGATGTTTCCCAAGTTGTAGCAGCTCCTTGGTTTGGGCCCCATTGCACCAGAATTTGTTTCATTTTTTTGCCTTGATGCAACACTGTTCTGCTTCTCAAGATGGCATATGGCTCCATAGTTGGTTCTTCTGGAACTATTTTTAGAGGCAAGGATAGATAATGACCTTGATGCTCACCCTTGAATTTTTTTAAGACAAATACATGAAAAACATTGTGTATTTTTGCCTCCTCTGGTAACTGAAGCTTATAAGCTACATCACTCAATTTCTTGATGATTCTAAATGGGCCAAAGTATCTTAACCCAAGCTTTTGATGCCTTCTAAGAGCCACAAAATGTTGTCTATAGGGCTGGAGTTTAACTAATACCAGATCACCTTCTTCAAGCTCCATGTGCCTTCTATTTTTGTCTGCATACAATTTCATAAACTCCTGTGACCTTGTCATGTTCTTCTTTAAGTCATCTAATAACCTATCCCTTGCAAGCAACATTTTCTAAAGAGTTTGCTCATCCTGCGAAGAGTATTCATAACGCATCATTGTAGGAGGATTCCTACCATATAAAGCCTTAAAAGGAGACATTTGAATGCTTTTATGGCAAGATGTATTGTACCAATATGCAAACAACTCTTTGGATTATCATAGCAAAAACACCGTAAGTACATTTCAAGAGTCTTGTTCAACACTTCACTTTGACCATCCGTTTGAGGATGATAAGTAGAGCTCATGGCAAGTTTACTACCCTAGAGTTTAAAAAGTTGTTTCCAAAACCTGCTAATGAATACTTTGTCTTGGTCAGACACAATAGATTTCGGGAAACCATGAAGTTTCACAATGTTTTGCACAAAATTTTCTCCTACATATCTACTATCAAAGTCATGTTTCAGAGGTACAAAATGAGCATATTTTGTAAGGCGGTAAACAACTACCATAATCATAGAATAGCCTCTGGCTAGAGGCAAGGAAACTATGAAATCCATGCTAATATCCTCCCAAACTTAGGCAGGAATTGGAAAAGGATGCAACAATCCAACAGGTAATTTAGTCTCAGTCTTTGCTTGTTGGCAGATCGTACAACTCAATACATACTCTCTGATCTGGCTCCGCATGTGTGGCCAATAAAATTTGGATGAAATTTTGTCCAATGTTTTCGCAATGCCTGAGTGACCACCTAAGACTCCATCGTGGTATTCTTGTAAAATAATGGAAATAAGGCTGTTTTTTTTAGGAATCACTACTCTTTCCTTCCACAAAAGAATGTCATCTCTACATGAATAATTGTTATGATAGAGACCTTCATTGTTGCATGGAAGTAATATTGTGCTCAACTGAGTGTCCTTGGCAATATCAAATTGCAACACCTCCAACTAATCTGATTTTGGGCTAGACTAAGCTCCTAAAAAACAGCAAGAAAGAGCATTGGCAGCGACATTATCGTGACTAGGTTCGTATTGTATTTGAAAGTTGTAGCCCAACAATTTATTGAGCCACTTCTTTTGTTTTGGAGTGTGCAATTACTGGTCCATTAGAGCCTTCAAACTTTGTTGATCAGTATGGATTATGACTGTGTTTCCCAATAAGTAATGCCTAAACTTGACAATTGCTTCAGTTATGGTAAAAAATTCCCGAATATAAGTAAACTTCTTTTGCATAGTAGGGGATAACTTTTTTGAAAAATAAGTTATAGGATGCTTGTCCTGAGATAAGACAACCCCAATACCACTCCCGAATGCATATGTTTCTAGTTCAAAGCGCAATTCAAAATTGAGCAGGGCCAACACTGGTTCCAAAGTTATTGCAGCCTTTAAATTCAGAAATGCGCAAGTGGCCTCTTCATTCCACTAGAACACCTCTTTTTTTAATAAATCAGTCAAGAGGGCAGCAAGGGAAGCATAACCCTTGATGAATTTGCGATAATACCCAGGAAGGCCTAAAAAACCACGTAATTGTTTAATATTCATGGGTTGTGACCAATCCACAACTTGAATCTTTGCCTTTTTCCATGTGAACACCCCTTCTGATATAGTGTGGCCTAAGTAATCAATTTATGTGGTCCCAAAAAGGCATTTAGAGAATTTGGCATAAAGGAACTCCTTTTGTAGGACTTGCAAAACAGTTTTTAAGTGCTTAAGATGCAATTGCCATGAAAGACTGTAAATGAGTATATCGTCAACAAAAACCAACACAAATTTTCTTAAATAAGGTTTAAACACATCATTCATGAGTAATTGAAAAGTAGTCGGTGCATTAGTTATCCCAAATGGCATTACAAGCCATTCATAGTGCCCTTGGTTGGTTATAAAGGTTATCTTGTGATGATCCTTAGGTTTCACCAATATTTGGTGATAGCCGGATCGAAGATCAAGTTTAGAGAACATTGTAGCACCATATAATTCATCTAGGAGTTCATCCACTGTGGTGATTGGAAAACTATCATTCACTTTTATGTTATTCAAAGCCCTATAATCAGTGCAAAACCGTCATGTTCCATCTCTTTTCCTAACTAAGAGAATATGAGAAGAGAATGGACTCTTACATGGCTATATGATTCCTTCTTTCAACATTTGATCTACCATTAATTCAATATGCTCCTTTTAGCTATGAGGCTACTGGTAAGGTCTCACTTTAATTGGAGTAGCCCCTTGCACCAAGGGAATGGAATGGTCGTGGTCTCGCTATGGTGGAAACCCTGATGGTGTAGAAAACACTAAAACATAATTTGTCAGAAGCTCTGCTAATGTAGGGTCCATATTAGCCAGTGGTAAGAATGAGTTTAGTTGTTCTTCCTCTTTTTGTTGTACTTGTATAGCATAAGTCTCTACTATAGCATCAATGTGCACTAAACGTTTGATATGATTGTATTGAGCTTAGGCCGACATTTGAGCAATTTTACCAAATATAGTAACAAAGGCACCCTCATGCAAGAATCGAATAAATGAATGTTGATATTCCACAATGTGAGCACCTAATTGCTTAAGCCATGTAGTACCGTTAACCATATCACCCCTTGCAACATTAACAACATACACCTCAAGAATCTGCACTGTGTAACCTTGCATGATAACTTCTATTGAAGGAATATATTCGTTTGTTGTCATTAATTCAAAATTTCCCACCATTACGCAAAACCCCGGAACTGGTTGCGCGGTCAAATTGAGGAACTTAGCAATTATGGGTTGAAGGAAACTGTTTGAACTCCCACCATCAATGAGGGCGTGAATGCTCATGCCATTTATTTGTGCTCTAACCCGAATGGTAGCTGAACCACTAGTGTCATACATTGCATTAAAAGACATGTGATGTGCCAACACCTGTTGATCGAGTTTATGTAATTCACCACTCTCCTCGAGTTGTTGTTCAAGGGTTTTTTATTGTAAGAGGTCACTATCATCCTGAGTAAGTTGATAAAGCATGAAGTGTTTATTGGGACATTTGTGGTTAGGTGAATATTTGTCATCACACCAAAAGCAAATTCCCTGCTCCCGACGTCTCTGTTGTTCAGTTGGTGACATTCTTTTGATTGGGTTTTCTATGGTTAATGACTGTTGGTTTAGTTTAGGAAGCAGGGGCGGTAGTATGGAGGTGAATGGAGGACGTGGAGGACGGTATTGGTTGGGACCAATCGTGATTTTAATGTTGGTATTACATTTATCCTCAAACAGCTGAGCCAAGCTAACATCACTCATTAAAGACGGAAGGCATCTGGATTTTACTTCGTGCTTAATCTCTGGACGTAGCCCACTAATAAAATAGTCATGAAGTGCATCATGGGGCTCGATATTAGTATGATTTACTAATAATATGAACTCTATAATAATCTGCAATTGATCCACTTTGATGAAGTTTAAATAGTAGCTCCCGAGGTGATTCATACAAAGACGGTCTGAATTCAATCTCGATCGCTTGCTTTAATTGATCCCAGGAACGGAACGGGGTATGACGCTGGGACATCTGAAACCAGGGTATTGTCATGCCCTGCATATGAAAAGCAGCAATGCCCAATTGTTCTTCCTATGGAACTCGACACAGATCAAAGTATTGATCCATGTAAAAAATCCACCCAAGGGCGTCATGACCATTAAACTTTGGGACTTCATAGTTTGATCGTCTAGCCACGAACGAAGAACAAAAATAGGTGCCTGAGTTCTCGCCATGGACCTGTTCCTGGTGAAGAGGGGGCATCTAATTATTCAAGAGTTGAGTAATGGAGTTTTGGAGTGCTTCAAATCATCGATCGGATATCTCCGCAGCTCGTGCCCGCTCAGCATGGTCTTCCGCCTTCTATTCTTCAAACATCTAGAACAACTGTCGAATTTTTGTCTCCATTGTTTTCATGCATGTATTATCAGCTATCATCATGCTCATATAAAAGTGAGGTCGATAATGAAAGCACCAAAATGGAAGGTGAAAATTGATTATGAACGATTATGAACTATTACGAACGATTACTGAATAAGGGAAAAGACAATGTAACAGTGTCTCAAGGTTCAAATAACCAGTACAACCTTTAATGGAAATTCAGCAACAAGGGTTTTCTTTCTACGAATTTAGAAAGATTAGTGAATCTGATGAAAACAATTGATCAGAAAATTATGCTCACAGCAGCATGTCTTGCGTCAAGGAAAAAGGAACAGATGAGGAGACAGTGAGAGAGAGATAACAAAATTTGTCAGAGGAGAGAATAAGGGAGAGAAATTCACCAGGCACTCATTGATTACACAAGCATAACCAACCATTTTCCTATTTGATGTTAACTTCCTCAGGCTTCTCTATGGGCCCGTGACTTAAGAATCTTCTGGCACTTGTCCTCTTTGTGTAACAAACCCATTAGTCTCGTGTGATATCTCATTATTTAGTTTCATATCTTCATATTTTGCTCCCTTACATGAGATGCATGATAAACTAGTTGCATTTAAGAAGCCTCAAATAGTTGTAACCGATAAGCCATAGACCCGCTTGTTGAGGAACACAAAAGGAACATAGTAACGTGTCGATAATTTTGAGTGTAACCGTACATGAATGAATAGAAGGGCGAATTAAGGTTCACCTACTTTAATATGTGATGGTTTCTGTCGAGATTGGCAAATATAACCATTTGCCCTTAGGCTCTATCTAAATGAAATTTGAGCTGCTTAGTTCTTCATCTCTAGTTATTAAGTCTTGTGCTACAACTTCACAACCCTTTTCCCCAGTACAAATATAGCCAACAATGGTGCAGATCTTCCAACAACAGTTTCAAACCCTATACATTTAGCGACTCTTTGAAAGCTGGTGTTGTACCAGTGTTTTTCCGATGAAATGAAATTGACCCATCTCTTAGGCTGCTCTAAGCTTAAGCATCGTAAATATATTTTCAAAGCGCTATTTCAAACCTGAGTTTGTCTAAGCTTAAACATAATAAATATGTTTTCAAAGTCCTATTTCAAACGTGAGTTTGTCCTTCAGACTTTGGAGGATAGGAAGTACTCTGTTAAGTATTGTACCTTGCAATTTAAACAATACTTTCCAAGAAAGGCTCATCAAAAAGGGGATCCTATCATTAATTATAAAAGATGGTATACCATGCAACATAACCACCTCTTTAACAAAAAAATTCTAAAACAATTATGACAAAGTAAGAATGCTTGATGGAAATAAAATGGCCATATTGGTTTAGTCTGTCCACCACAACTAGAATTATATCATAGCCATATAACGTAGGGAGACTTACTATGAATTCCCGTACGGTCATAGGAATAGGTTATGGTTGGAGGAGTCCCAGAGGTAAAGATGTTTGATATTTATTCTGCCAGCAGGCTGAATAAACTACCACAAAATATGTTATTGGTTTTTGGTGCAAATTCAATATAAAGATTGATTTATTTGCCAATAGGTATGAAAGATGTCCTTTCAAAGGTTTCATGTGATATTCATGGAACAATTTTGGAATCAGCTTGATGATGACAAACCAAATGCCCCTTGTAATGCAATCAATTATGTTCAGAGGTACAATGAGTATGCAAATTCGGATTGGCTCGTAATTCCTCAATATTTTCTTTAAACTAAGTTTATCTCACCACAATATTAATCAAAATGAATTATGGACTCAAATAATATTTAAAATTAATTAAGAGTGATTACGAGTCTAAAAAAATATTTTTATTATACTTTATAACATTAATTTAAAAATTAAAACTCAATTAAAGTTAATTGAATATTGTATATAATCTATTACGACAAACAAACTAATATAAAAGTCTTTCAGATATTTTTATATTTCCTCTTTTATTTTACATCTTATTTTATTATTATATGTAATAAGTTGGAAAAGAGAGGTATTTGTAAAAATATGTATTCAAAAACATTTTAACAAAAAAATTAGTTAAGCTATAAAGTTTATCAGATGAAAAACTTTTGTTATTAATCTTTTGATATATAAAACTATCATTTAAATAATCATTGTCAAACAATATTTTCAAAAAGTTATAAAATTTAATTAAAATATAATTTAATCTTTCCATTTTGTATTTTTTCTACTTTTTAAAATGATAAATATGAATAAAAAGAATTAACTGCATACCTATTTAGTTGTAATGTGAACTTATAAACTTTTAGGTTTGCGAATGAAGCTATACAGAAAAGAAATATATTAAATTAAATTATTTGCTTCGTTGATTGATCCCTCATAAATATTACATTACTATGCTATTATCTATAAACACTTAAAGTAGATTTCTTAAGTGAATATCTGGTAAATTTTTCAGACCGGTGTAATTGTTTTTTGAAATTTCTGAATAGTACATTTTTTTATTTATTTTTGGATATGGTTAAATTGTACATAAGAAACACGATATCATTGTAAAGAAATCGTGGCCTTATTCTACGATTTAATATAAAATTAAATGAATTTGTGAAAAGATAACACAATCTTAATTTACTAGATGAAATCATGTAGTTATATTTTGAAACAAAAATAGAAGAGGAATGGGTGGAGAATATTAATCCTACTAATATCATACATTATTCTCACTATATTAATTAATTCATTAATTGAAATATTATATGGACAATTTCATTCATCTAGTAAATTTAGATCGTGTACTCGATTTCATTTAATTATTTAATTTTATATTAAATCAAAAAATAGGACCATAAGTTTTTTATAATGATATTGTATCTCCTATATGCATGATTTACTCATATTCAAAAATAAATAAATAAAATGTATTATTTCAAAAATTTAAAAAAAAATTATACCAGTTTAAAAAATTTGCCTGAATATCTATTGATTTAATAACAACAAATGTATACCAACTTTTTCAGAAATCAAATATAAATACTAAAGTTTAATGAAACTTTAACTTGATTGGAGCGAGTTCCTAGAGAGGATAGACTTTGGGTCAAGTTGCACCATAGAGAAATGCAGTCTTTCCTTTTTTTGGACACTACTTCGCCCGCAAGGAACTCTTTCTGGTACTACTATTATACTAAATATATATTAACTACATAAACAAATTTGTGCTTAGTCTTGGGGCAAAGTGAGTGAGTCATGGCTCTTTCTACTTTACTCACACTCACGCTCTTCCTCCTCCCACTCGGTAACATTCTTCATTGCTCTTCCTCTCCCTTGCATTTCCATTTTTCATTTCTTGCTTTCGATTTCATTTTTCAGTTAAGGCCAGAGAAGTCGTCATCGCTGAAGACGGCTACACCGTCACCACTGTATTCGACGGCAACAAGCATCACATAGCCCCTAACAGCATCCTCCAACGACCCTTTTCTTCCGATCTCATCCTTCTCGATTCTGTCAACAACACCTTCTACACCGCGCAATTCCCCATTTCCCAAGGTTCTGTCCCTCCCGTTATTGTCTTCTGGGGGTGCCCAAAGTTTCGATTTTTATTTTATTTTTTGTGGTTATTCTTCGTTATTCTGTGGCAGAAATCGTTTTCACGAGGCTTTCAGGAGATGGGTCTGTGGGGTATTTGGATGGGGACGTTGGTTCAGCTCGGTTTGCTAAACCTAGAAGTTTTGCTTTTGATCTTAGAGGGAATGTGTATGTTGCTGACAAGTCCAACCGTGCAATAAGGAAAATTAGTGCCAAGGGTATGCTTTGTATAATTTCATAAGTTTTTGTTGCATCTAGAGTTTGCGTAGAAATGTTAGCAAGACACTTTTTTGAATATATTCTTTGTCATTAAGTGAACTTTATTGAAAATCATAAAATTTGGTGACTTCTTATTTTTAACGCGTATAGTTTTTTGCAGTTTCTAATAAATTTTAACCATTAGTAAATAAAATGTGATATGATATGAGGAATGTGTTAGTTGGTTTGTTGTTAAGATTCCTCAAAATTTGTCTTTACCATTATGAAAGTATCTTGGACTGCATGATGTGAATCGGAATGTATCTATTCTGTTTTGATATATAGATGGAGATTTGACTCATTTAAATTGAGTCACTTTAACAGGTAAAGTAAGTAATTTTAGTTTTTCAATATTACATGAATATGCATAACAAATCATGTATTTGTTGAAATATTTACAATTGGTTTTTCAACTACGATTGACATGATTTACTTCACTTCCTAAACTGAGTTGCTTACTTTAAAAGAGTCAAATCTATAATTGCATGGGAAGAGAGAGTGAGCCAAATCATAGTTGCATGTTAAGAGAAGGGGGGGTTGTGGGGCAAGCAAAGTGTGGGTCAAACTAAGTATGTGAATGGTTGAGTGTGGTGGGCTGGTGGCCCTCCAGTTTTGACTCTAGCTTAGAAGGGCTTAAAGATTGTTTTTAGATGCATGGTTTGGATGGTGAATTAGGGTGAGTTGTGTTATCAGGTAATGTTGAACATTCTTTCTGTCTAATTTCGTCTTGACTAGGTGTGACCACAATTGCTGGAGGGTCCTCAGAAAAGTCAAGCACAAAGGATGTCCCAGCACTTAATGCATCATTTTCAAGTGATTTTGACCTGACCTTCATTCCGGGGATGTGTGCTTTGCTGGTGTCAGATCACATGCATCGATTGGTCCGCCAGATTAATTTGAAGGAGGAGGATTGCACCCATGGTTCTAGATCAGGTGAGATTTTAGAATTTGGGGCATGTGTGTATGTGTTTTTATTTTTTTTTCACATTTTTATGTTTTTGGGTTCTGTAAAATGATTAGTGTACATCCCATTTCTGAGGTGTAAGAGGTGGAAGGAAGAGACAGAATGAAAAAGTACAAAGAATTGCAGACACCTACACTCTATAGTTGACACCTAGAGATAAAGAAAAAAGAGAGAAAAGTGTGGGAACAATAAGTAATATATCACGTAATAAGAGGAAACAGAGAAAAATAATAAGTGCTGATGAAGTGTCTTGAATGATGTAGTGTTCACATATCTTATCACTACTAAAAAATAGAGAGAAATTGAGAGATATGATGTGATAGAAAGATATATGAAGAAACAATGAGGTTAATAAAGAGAAGTAGAAGTACTGTGCAGGTGCATAAATATCATTGTTGTTAAGTTGTATTTCCTATTCCTTTTAGCTTTAAGCATCTCGAACTAAATCAATCTTCCACAAATAAATAAATCTGTAGAATGAACATTTCAGTAAATCCATCACTGCCATGACCTATTGCATTTAAAATTTGAATATAGTCATGTTCAAGATTGGAATTCCACCTTCCTAGTTTATCAAAAGAAAAAATCCTCTTTAATTAGAATCAACATCACGCTAACAGAAATTGTGATTATTACATCAAATTAAATGTTATTTAATATAAATAAACTGTTGGAAGAGGTTATTACATATTACATGACAAGTGTGTGAATCTTGCACTAGAGTTTAGTACATTACCCAAACTAAGGTAATAATAGTACAATAGCTTAAGTGAATGCATCGACACAAATATACTGCATATGATTTCTTCTATTACACCAAGAAGGCTACAACACTTGTAAATTTTGTGATATTTATAGAAACATTTCATGATTCATGAACACAGTGAATGGTAACAGTTCACGTTTAAGGCTGTAATTTTAATCTTTTTAAAGGAAACTGTCGGTTGACTTGTTATTTTGAAAATGTGAAACACGGCACCATCAATTATTTCATAACTTTAGCTATACAAATGAAATTGGCCCTTGACATTCTTAACCTTAATATGGGAATAGTAGATTAGGTAGCAATTTGGTAACAAGTGGACAGAATGAAACCCAGTGGAGACCAATGTCTCATGTGTCACTTTTGACATGGGATTTTCCTCCACACATTTAGGCAAACAAGGGGTGACCTCCTAACTCCCCCAATTCCAAAAACAACCTTCACTAAAACTACTCTCTTCCACATATTTGATGTTTGGAGGGAGTAATTTCAAAACAATTCATATTTTGATTAGACCATAATGTTGGGAAAAAACTCTTTTGTTCAGGGCTAGGTGCAGTTATGACTTGGACTCTTGGATTAGGACTTTCATGTATACTTGGCTTAGTAATTGGGTTTGCAGTGCGTCCTTACATCATCTCTAATGTAAGTTCCTCTCAACTTGTTAAGATTTTACATGGTGAAAGAGTACAATTACTTACACATTCTCCGACTGAACTGTGTAGACAGAAAGGCCCCAATCCCTGCCATTGCAAAGGGACATGGAAGCATTGCCTAACCAGTCTGGGGAAGCTAACTCCGATGCTCTTCTGCGGCGCCAAAAGCGCAATTGCTAGCTGTAGTTTCTCCTTTGTTTACACGATCTTGGTGAGGTTTTGGAGATTGAGTCTCTCACATTTTGTTTGCTTGTCTAGAATTAGGATCAAAGTAGTTTCTCCAAGGCCACATCTGGAGTTTGTGTCTTTGCTCGATTTAGATGCCTGCAATAGTGGTGAAGTAACAAAACCAGGTAAGTACTATGACCAATTGAAGGATTTGATGAGTTTTGATGAAGATTCAACCAAGGCGTCCTTCAACAAAGGAAATGATAGCATAGGAAGGAGGAATGTGTGCCATGACATGGGCTTTGTAGAGCCACCTAAAGATAACATTCTCCATCCAGAATCATCTGGGTGTAACATGGGTATTGTGAAGCGTAGATGAAGTTATTGCATGACAGCTCTATGTCATCAAACTAGCATGCATATACTTATTAAGTAAATGAAGTTACTGTATTTGTGAAGTTTGTTTTTTATAAATTATTAGCATAAATCTTATTATTTAAGTAATAAAAAAAATGTTTTGAATATAATTTTTAAAACAAATATTGAAAAGATCTCATAAAAGCTATAATTGAATGTATTCTCAGGCCCTTCTTTCTCCACCAAAAACTCTCAATATCTTAAACCCGTTCTTTTCAAAATGAAAGGTAATGAAATTGTGACGATTTCATTTCACATTCATAGGGAAATTCCATACGTGTGTGCCAGATCGACATATCGGAATCCTTCTTGTTTGATTTTTAAAAATCTGGTCACCTGACCTAAACTGACCGAAAGAAACTTCAATTTTAGACGCTTTCAGGCTTCGCATTCATATGTAAGTCCAGTTTCAACAACGAATTCACTTGAAATGAAAATAATATTCTAATTTTACATTAAAGTAAACTTCTCTAAAATGCATTAATGAAATTTTAAAAATAATTTTACTATGTTTGGTTCAAAACTCATTAATCAATTTTCATTTAAGAACAAATATATGGCAAATTTAATTAAGAAAACAGGATCGAAATACTTTAAAAGATATGACCAAAATAGGTTAGTAATAATACTTCCTGAAAGTTTAAACTTTTACTAACCAATATCCTTTAAAGCACTTTAGTAACTCAGTTCAAGGAATATTCTGATCTTATCTCACTGAAGTTAAAATACGTTCTTGTTTACCATGTCAAATTCATTTAAATAAATACAAAATTACATTTTTGTACGAACTAGTTCAACTTAGTGGACATCTGGTTAATACTGTGAACTCGTGATAGACAATGATAGGCACATGTTTAGTCGAAAACAATTATAGAGCAGAAAAAAATGAAATCACAATATTTCATTTTCAGATAAGTATTTGGACATTTAAACATGACGAGGATCATTAGAAGAAATAGCATGCAAAATTTCTTGATCCCATCCCCCCCTCATGAATGCCAGAGTGGCTGCATACATTTGGCAAAACTGAATAAACAATTCATATTATGATCACCAACTTCTCCTAAGACCCCATTGAAAGAAATCATTATACCACTACCTATACCTGATTACGTTCTTCCCTCTCCATTAAAATCTAAACTTCCTAATTAATAATTCTATGTACTCAATACCTGTGGCCATAGCCCATGAAACTCATTCTGGACCTAACATTGTGACTGTCATACAGTGACTCCCCATAATTCACAGGCTTGATAACCACAGATTCCTGCCTCCTATCCTGTTCTTGAACTGCCCCAAACACTATCTCATTGGTTGTCTCATGGCTCTGCTCATAGTAAGTGTGAGGGGTTGCCGATCGGTACTCATGGCGATGATGGTGTTTCTGCTGCTGCTGATTCAGATCTCCGTCCCATCCACTATAGAAGGCACGACTTTGCTGCAGTTGTTGCATTTTCTCGGCATCCTTGGACATGAAAGGATAGGTTTTTCTGGGGGTTGGAGCTCTTATGTCAATCGAAGGAGGTTCGTCTTCATCAGGGATCACGAAACTTTCCTGCACAGGCCAAGCATTTGCTTGCTTCTGGGGTTGCCGGAGAAGTGGTTGTCTTTGAAATTGGTGGCTAAGCGATTTTCTTCTGAAAGAAGGAAATAATCCTCCCATTATCTCCACCGTTGATGCGCTGGCATTTGCAAGAAGCTTCCCAAGGGATCCAAAGAAGCCTTCTTCCTGCTTCTCAGGTTCATATTCTGATGGAATTAGAGGGGGCCTCACAGATTTCAAGGGCTTTTGGTATGCACTTGGAGGAACCGAAGATGATACCATTACCGGAACCTGATCCTACAAGAAACATGAGATAGATTATAGACCATGCATCTGTAGTATGATGATGCTATATCAGTATGAACGTAATGCAAAGTTGAAATGAAAAGTAATAACTTGAAATACTATGCAACTCTCTGCGGAAGAAACTCGATGCTTTTTGCTGCAAAGTTTGAGAACAGCAGTCCTCAAACAATACTGCAAAATTTTGGATCATTCACTAAGTTCTATAACTACGAGTTTGGTAAGAGAGAATGATGGGGAAGAGGAAAGAAGAGAGGAAAAATGGATCGTTTGATAGGAAATAAATTTGAAGAATTGAAAAAAGAAATAGTTTGAGACCCACAAATTTATTCCCTGAAAAATAGTGAACAAAAGCAGTGACATTTTGAAATACAATACAATAGATTATGTTGTGAGTGTAACCAAGTTTCAGTCACAAAACACTCCCTAATCAATTAAGGGAGGCTAGAGTTTTATTTTATTTTTATCAATCCTTAGTCTTGTTATAATAAATAAATCAAGTATATTAATAATGATAAATAAGTAAAAAAATATCAATCATAAAAAAATATTAATAATGAAATAAATAATACTATTATGAATTAAGAATAATAAAATAATATATATTTACTTTTATTTTAAACCAAATAATCTAAAAAATCAATCTCTACGCTAACTCTATTTCTCATCTATTTCTTTTCCTTTCTTTTTCTCTTCCACTGCCTTTCCCTCCAATTTTTTACCAAATATATAACATTAGTGATTGTCCATTTTAGTAATAACTAACAAGTCCACATCAGTATTATTCAGAGTAATGCATGAGAAGGAGTAGGACAAGACTAAGCACTTACGTCCTGGGATGCTACAATTGTACCAAGCCTTCGCTGCAGTAATGCGAGCATGTAACCAAAGAAGCCAGCCCCAACTAGCACTGCAATCCCTGTAACATTGAAGACAATCAGCCTAAATTTGATTAGCTCTTGACAGAATTTCAACAGGAAACATGCATGGGGCAGTTTACCAAGTGGGAATCCACTGCCATATTGATAGGCACAATCATCAAAGTGGAGTTGGATCTCCCTGATCGCTCGGTTTCCTCTGTCTATGACGAGTAGCGAACAACTACTTCCAACATAAACCACATCAAAGTCATCAGAAAATTTAGCCTCTTCACTTGGTCCATCAACATGCCCCCCTCCCCGGCTCCATTTTCCTCCAGCAATTGTCGTGACCCCTGAAACAGAAATCTTCACTGAAAGGTTCCTACGTTTGACTCTAATGTGAGACAGTTTTATATTCAAAGATTCTGTACCGAAGATAACAGTACACTCACAGGACTTCTAAGTTATCTAAATACTATGTGTAAGCATGCATTGGCAAACAAACAAAAAGGATCACCTAAACCTACTTTACCTGAATCACTAATTTTCCTAATTGCCATATTCGTAGTATCTGCAACATAGATATTTCCTCGGTCGTCAACAGTTATCCCCTTAGGGTGGTTCATCCTAGCCTCCCTGAGCTTCCCATCAACATGTCCAGAATACCCTTCAGCTGACCCTGCAACCAGCTTGGGCCTGCTGTCTGCACATAGCAATGAACATCATCTCCATCAAGTGAACAACAATACAATTATACATACATACAAAGAGTTTAACCATTACAGAGCAGCTATATTAGACAAGCCCCATAGAAACAGTGTTCAAAGTGCATTACAATCACGTAATACATCTTCATTCAGCTCATAATCATGAACTGAAGTGACACGAGAACATGTATTCTAATCTAACCTAACCATTAGACATTAAGAATCACAAAAGTAAACACAGTCCGCATGACGCAACAAAGGGATAGAATTCAAAATGAAAAGAAGCTAGATATGCCTAAAGTAGCTAATCATTCCAAATCCAGCAGAAGACATCTTAACATAAAAACCCCCCTTCTCCATAACAGCAACAAATCTATGACTTTTCATTTTCCTAACATATCAAAATTGAACAATAAAGAGAATTTCAGAAATCACTTAGAACCACAGGCCATCATTAAACCCACATTGTGACACTTACACAAAGAAAGCGACGAGGAAATCCTATAAATGTTACTATTCGCCGAATCAAGAATGAGAAGCTCCCCATTGGGCAACACCTCTACAGCATAAGGCTCGATCCCAAGCTTGCTCCCATCGAACACAGTCTCCACACTGAATCCACCCTCGAACTTCATCATCGACCTGCTCGAAACCGCTGCAAGAAGACCCACATTCAAACCTCACAACCCACCACCACCCAGAAGACCAAACCTGCAGAAAACGAGAAACCCAGAACCAAAAACCAAACCAGAGCCAGATCCATACCCGTTTTGGTGGTGGCCTTGAGCGACCACACCCACTTGGTGACGGCAGGCACGGCATTGGAGAGAAACCCGCTAACAATTTCTGAAACCACGGAGACACAAAGTTATTGATGAGCTAAAGAAGGAAACTTGGATGAAATGGAAGCAAAAGAATGAGCAGAGGAATATGGGACCTACTTGCAGGAGAAGTAGTTGAAGGTGCAGCTGAGACATGAAGGGTGGAGAACAGTAGGAGGTTGAGGAGAGTGAGAGCCCGTAACAGAAGGTACTTACCCATTTGAGTTAATCCGAAGCTGTGGGGTTCAGAGAATGCGAGGTTTGGACAATGGTGGTGAAGAAAGTGGGTGGAAGAACCCTATTTCAGAGATGCGAAGAGAGAAAAGCAAATGGTGATGTTTCTTTTTATGGGGTAATGTTGGTGTTTGCAGAAAGGAGAGGAAGGGAAAGGGAGTGTTTTCGAGTGAGCGAAAAGAGTGAAGGGGAAAAGGTTGAAGAGAGAGAGAGAAGAGGAAAGGTACAGTGCATAAAATAAGAGCAAAAAGGAGAGGCACTAGTGGGACAGTGTTGTGGAGAGAGAGAGAGAGGGTCCCTTTAATTGGTTTTGATGTCTTAAATATACACTGTTTTTGCCAACAGATTTTTAAATGTGTCTTAAAATTTAAATTCTTTGTTGAAAAGTTTACCCCCATTATATTTTTAAGAGACAATGTGTCTGTTGGGATGTAACTTCTTTAAAAGAAAGTATTTTGATATAGCGTGGTACGGATTGGATAAATTTTATATATCTATGAATCTCTACCAATTTAATCGAAAATTTTAAATTGTTTTGAATTGGAAAACCTTTTATCTTATTGGTTTTAGATTGGATTTTGAGTTAGAATCAAATTGATTTGATTTATCTTATTATCTAGGCCCCTCTAATTCTTTTTTAGGGTTAAATTAGTCATTTAATTTTTACAGAGGAAAATTTACATTTTTAGTTTTTATATTAAAAATAGTCGTTTTTAATATATATAAAAGGATGGTGAAGTGAAATAAAATTGGAAATATTGTTTATAAAGATTTAGAAAGATTACAGTGTATGTATAAAGATGAGAATAATGGTTTTTAAGGAAGGAATTAAAAGGAAAAAAAATTGTAAAATCATAAAAACTAAATGAGTAACAAAACTATTTTTTTATTATCCTCAAAATTGATTTGGTGGTCCGGATATAATAACATAAAAGGAAGTAAGATAATAAAATAATAGAACAAGACCAACATAAAAATTAATCATAGTTATAATAATTAATCATAGTTGGTGCGTTGTGTACATAATAGAAACTAAAAGTTAGTATGATTATGATAATTCTTATCATAATAATAATAATAATAATGGTGACAATAATAAAATTATACTATAAGAGCGGTGGTGACAATAATGAGAAGGGTAATATAAAAATTATGATTATAATAATAATTATGAAATAATAATAATAATAATAATAATAATAATAATAATAATGATGGTAAAAGTGAAAGTGATATTTTCATATGTGCAACTAATAATGTTGATGATAATAACAACAAAATTAATAGGATTCAGATAACAATCATGATATAGTGATTGTGGTGGGTTATTATGATACCACAATTAGGATTGTTATGATGCTAAGGAAAACAAACAATGTGTTTAAGATGATGATAAAGTCCATGTTAATAGGAACACAATAATAAGAAATAATAATGACACTTATAATAATTATAATAGATTGGATGAAAATAAGAAATACATAATTTTCATGACATTAAAAATTATATCTTACAGTTATATCAAAGTATCATATATTATTATATAACATCTTAACCACTACAATAAATTGTTTAGATCAATGAATAGATTTGAGGGAAAAGTGAGTGGAAAGTGAAATTATTTTGATTAAGAGAAAGAGAGTGAAAAAGAGATAAAATGAAAGAAAAGTTTACGAGTGATGTGATGCCTATGATTGATAAAAAAATATTAATTGATAAAATTGTAAAATTATAATTTTGACCTTGTGATTAAAATTAATTTAAAATGAAATATGATTATTTATTTGTACATAAAACTTGTGTGTGATTAAAACATTATTTGCCTTATGATTTATAAACTCATTAAAAAAATATTATTTGTTTGATATTATGGATACATGCAAAATTGTTGAAAATAAATTTTGATAAAATTAAAAAAAATGGAATAGAAATAATTGTAAAAGATTTAAGCAAACTTGTAAATACAATAATGGAAAAATAGAGTTAAATTATAATAATTAGATGAGAAAAAAATAATAATCATATGATGACAACTATCATTTGAAAGAGTGTCAAAAGACCTCAAATCTTTGATGGAGTTGGTCAATTCTTGGATGAACTCTCTCAATACTCCATAAACATTTATGTTCAAAGTATTCAATCCTTACTACAACTCCTGAATATCACCCTAAATTTGTGAAAGCTTTTGAGTATCATGGGGGTCTAGGGCTTGAGGTGCAATGTATTCAACATGGTCGTCAAGTATTGGTGGGTCTTTGTCATCTTATTCACCATCTTGGTTCACTCTATCATGTTGTCAGACATCGTTGACTTGAAAGATATTCAACTTGTTCAAGGGTTTTCAACCGAAATCGTGTGATTAACTTAGTTCCACGAATGCATCGATGGATAAGTCCATGCCGTAGTGAACCATGATCCATGTAATCAGAATGTCATAGGGAAGAGGTGTGTTGTTGTCCCTCCATTTAATCATGTGTTGTATTATATAATGAGACCAATTAATCAATATATTATGTTTTTATGGTCCATAACATAAAAATGTCTTCATGCAATAATTGAGGAAAATTATTGGCCCGCGAAATCAATATACGCATGGACACATAATGCAATATTATCTTATTAATATTCAAACTACCTACGCTCCTGACATTCCGATCGTGCATCTCTGGTCAAGTCATGGAACTCAATGTCATTTCACGATCATAATTAAGCTTCTCATAAATGTTTAAAGATGACAAACTCTAACCTTGGTACTTCAAGTTAGTCAAAGTCCACACATTTGAATATCTGATTTTAATCTTCTTCTTATTAACCTCAATATAGAGGTTACCAAGTTATGTGATCTTCATATTGAAATAAAACACTTTAATCAGATCCTCAAAGTATAAAGCTTTCGACATGAGAAATAGTTCCAAAACTTGTAAATGATGGTGAAAGTAAAGCACTGACTATACAAAGAATAGAAAATTCATAATCTTAGGTGTCAAAATTATCTTGGTGTAAAACACCTTCCATATTCAATCGTCTGATCATGCTTGTTAAAAAAATATGTTTGATTTAAAACATCCTCAACACCTAGAAGTTTTGTAGTAGACACTCCATCATCAATTGCAGGGACTTTTCCTTTATGTTGGCTAACACTTGTCTTTCTTTTAGTTGATGAAGACGAAGCTATTGTTGTAGAACTTAATATATATGAAAACATAAGTCAATAAAATTTAAACAATTATAATAAATTTAGACTCAAAAAATAACTTATAATTAAAATGTTGTGTAGAAATTCAAACAAGTAAATATTCTTAGGGTTTTTATTTCAAAACTTAGAATACAAAAAAAAGGTAAGAGATGAATAGAATGAAATTTCCAAGGTTAGATTTCACAAAACCTCACTCTCACGTATGAAAATAATTTTATTCTTTTCAATCAATTATCAATGTCAACCCACAATGATACTCAATAACAATTCCTCAATAAATGAGCCTAAGATCATCTATTAATTCATTGATCAATTATATAAATAAATCTTGCTTTTGCCACAGAGGTCTTAAGACAACAAAAGATTCATGCTCTATTCCTAGATCCGAGTTTTTATTTGGTAAACTAATTTAAATCTAGATTGCAAGTGATATTTCCCAATACTTGAAGAATCAATAATCAAGTTATGAAGCAACACAATGGGCACTATATATCGAATTAAAACACTGATATAATGATGAAAAAAAACATTTATAATAAGACATATTCAAAGCAATATTGATAATATTGATTACATGAAAGTTTTGTCCGATTACATCTAATCCCAACAATAATCGATCTAACTCCTCATAGTCATGAGAAGACTAAAAAACCAATAAGAATAATGGAAAATGGTTGATTAAACCTAGAAACCCTAATTTGCCTCCAACTCTAACTTTTTATGATCTGTGGCCGAAGATACAAACCCTAAAGTTGAAGGTTTCTTAAATAGAATCTATTTTTTTGACACTCGCGCCCAACCAGCAAAGTGGTGTCAATCACAATTGGATTTTGTTGTAATTTTCAATAGACTGGTTCTTCCTGCAGCTCCAAGTGTTCTTAAGGCACCTCCAAATTTTTGAAATATTCCTAAACTAACCTTTTTTGCAATGACAAATTTGTCCCTGGTTACATTAAACCAATGTAACAATGGAGGAATGGGGAGGTTGTTGAGGTGCAGTGAACGTTGACGCCACAAAAAGCAGTGAACATGGACGGCGTGAGGTGCAGTGGGTGAGGGGTTTTTCAACGGCAGCGTGTGTCATCGACGGCGGCGAAGCGGTGGCAGAGCAATAACGCGCATGTGCGGAGTAGTGGTGGCGGCGTCCCGTAACTATTCTCGGGAATGAGGTGTTCCGTAACTGTTCTTCGAATCCGAAAAACAGTTCCGGAACATCCCATTCCGGAACTGTTTATCAACGAAGTTATTGTTCTGAAATGGGATGTTCTAGAACTATAATCAGGATCTGGAGAACAGTTATGGAACACCCCATTCCGAAATTATGATTCTCGTTGCTATATAGTTTTGGAATGGGGTGTTCCGAAATTATTCTCCGGATCCAGATGACAATATAGCAATGAAAATCAAACTCGCATAGTGAAACCCCCAAATTGTAAAAACCCACGGAAACCACCCAAATCAACTACAAAAGGTTCAATAGATCATCCATACCTTAAATGCTTGAAAAATATGTAGACATTGATGGACGACAGAAGCAAACTAGCGGCGACAACAACAAATCGGAATCACTGGAGGTGTGTTGGAGGTGGTGGCAGTGGATTGAAAACAGTGGAGGTGAGTGGAAACGTTATAAAGAAGGTTTAGGGTTCTGAGGGGTATTTTTGTCTGCATACTACTAATTTAGGGATACTTTGGAGAACTTTTAAAAATTTGGATGTGGTTGAAGAAACACTTGGAGGTGTAGGAAGAAGCAGTCTTTTCAACATTTTGTTCCAACTTTCAGCACCCTGAGCCTAACTAAGCTTTGTTGAGCCCAACCCAACTGTCACCATCAAAATTCCAACTTTGCCCTTATGTGCTTCTCAGGGATTTCAATCTTTCTCTTCTTGACCCAAATGGTTCATATTCATTTATCTGACAAAATTAGTGGATTTAGAGTAAAATTTCATTAAAAACTCAAGTAACCAATTATTCATAACAAGAACAAATTATTTATAAAAAGAGATAAAAACATGGGATTCAACAAGTTCCAAGCTTAGAAAGAGTTGATTTCATCATGAAGATAAGCCCAAAAATATCATATGATTTAACTCTATCACTAATACTTAGATTAATAAGCAAACTTAAGAGCAATGTATCAAGGTAAGTTCACTACAATCCAAGTCACACATCTATATATATGACAGTGTGCAATAACTCTTCCCTTAGCTTCTCACCACCTGATATATTAGTATATATAACTTAAAATATCAATGAAGTAAGGGGATATCTATTATAACATATGTATCTGTACTTAATACACAACTCAAATAATGATTCACATATCATCCCATATTTATGAACCCAAATTCATATAATTCTTATCATTCTCAACAAGCATCTTCATACAACATAATTCATTCAAATAAAACTACAATTCAATTAAATATATAAATTAATATTTATTTTACATTTATATTGGACATTTATATTCAGTCCATTTAAGAGAGGAAAGTACAATACTTTTTTTTAGCTTAATATAAAATTACCTCAATCGAGCGAAAATCTAGTCAAAGAGCATGAGTTAAGTTTCAACTCTAGTTTCGTTTGAGCAAAAAAACCTTCTTTTGAGCAAAAATAGGGTTGAGAGCAAACTTGAGTTTTGGCTATACTTTTGATTGAGAAAAAAATATAAGAAAATAAAATTCATGTAGCATAACCAAATTTGTTTTCAAATGTTCTATTCAAAACCACTTTAATAAATACAACTTTCAAACAAATCAAAATGATCAATACAATCCATAATTTGCTCAAACATTATCCTTCACTCATTTCAATTCAACCTTGATAATTCAAATTCATTGTATATTTCCATTCACATCAAAGCTAAAATATGAAAAACTATAGGAAAATAACTCTAATCATATAAATCATATTCAAAAATTCAGTTTAAGAAACTATATACTTGAACATGCAAAATCTAACCACTATCAACATCTCAACATATCAGAGACAATGTTCTATTAATCAAAAACTCAAATAATATTCTTACTCAATTTCGAACATTCAAACAAATATAGTCCCTACATAGAAATGAAGATATTGTGACCAAGTCACATTCATATCCAAATCATCTATCCTGATGTTATACGAAAAAAACATAAGTAGTTTCCCTTACTAGTAGTTCCTTACATCAAAATAACTTGTAACTCAAGCATGAGATTATTCAAGTGATATATGTAGAAAAATCAAAAAATAATAGAGACGTGTAAGAATTACATTATCGAAACCTTCGAATTCTAAATTGTCTAATACATTTTAAACATCACTACAAACTTTTGGTCCACTCTAGGTTGCATATATACTATTTCAAACAAATTATGACATTCAAAGTAACACTAGTAAAAAAAATGAGATTTTATGACAGGATATGACATCGATTAAAAGAAAACCATTGTAAACAAAAACTCAGTGATAATTTTGTAAATAAATGCAAATATATTACATCGGTTACTCCTTAAACCAATGTAATAGACCCATTCTACATCGATTGTGAGCTCCAATCGATGTAGAAAGTGACACAATTAAAAAAAAAATATTCTGGCACAAATTTATTGCGTGTTTAAACAACCGATGTAATAAATACCCTATTACATAAGTTATTTTTAGCACCAATGTAATAAGTGTATTTTTAACCTAACATTTTCACTGCTTTTGTCATTTGTCTTTCCCTTGCACCGTTGAGAGTCTTTGTTACATGCGCTCTCCCTTCTCTTGCTAGCTTTCTCCTCTCTTGTTGTTTGCACTTTCTCCTTTCCTGCTTCTTTCGATAATTGTTTTCACTCACATTTGGTCTTTCATTAGTAGCCTTTCTATACTTTATTTAACTCATGTTTACGTTGACGTCGCAAGTTATTAAAGATGTCATAGCAACGCGTGAGCTTATCTCCACTGTGAATGTTGGTTCTACCTCTATAGTTTCTCTTTGCAACATGTTAGTGATTTTGTAATTGATCAAAAATAATTAAAAATTTGTTTTTTATCCAACTTTTCTAGTAGTAACTTTTTTTAGTGTATATTTGTCAATAGAGTCCTTACATTGGATAAATTTAAGATATATTTCGAGTTTTCAAAATTTAAGACTAAAAAACTTTAAACAATTATAACTTTTGATAGAGAGCTCAGATTGAAACACTCCAAAAATGAAAGTTGCACAAAATGAGATAACAAAGGCAATAGAAAAGAAGGTTAGACTTCTGTAATTTCTAAAATTTTATCATTTACTATTACTTTTTTATTTTTTTAGTATTTTTCACCTACTTTTTTAGATTTTAGACTTTTATTTCACATATCTATACTTGACAGAAAATTTTAAATTTTTCTGTCGTGTTTCCTTGTATGGATTAGAGATTTATCAATCCATTAATTTTTTTTAAACATAAGACTTATTACATCAATTGTAGTTTATAACTGATATAATGTAATTTGTCTCATATTACACCAGTTCCAACTACAACCGATATAATATGTCTTGCGTTTTAATCTTTTTAAGTGTTCTATTACATCAATTGTGTTTATAATCGATATATTAGGTGTATTACATCGATTGAAGAACCGATGTAAGAAGTCATGACCTTTTACATCATCCATATCAACATCGATTACGGAACCGATGTAGAATAAAATTTTTCTACTAGTGAAAGTTAAAAATAACATAAAAGAGATCAATACTAACACTAACAATTCCAATATTATAATTTGTAGAAATACCAATCCAACTTAACAATACTCAATAAATTTCATCTACATAATAACAAAAGTAATTTACTGTTATAAATTAATTTCCTTTACCTGTAGGTAGCTTAGTGCTTAAGAAATCTTCAAAATGAAAACCTTCCACTCCTATAATACACACTCTTCTTCAAAAACTTTTGATGATCTTTCAAAAAATAAACACTTATACTCATTCATATGACTAAGAAATTATTGTTTATCAATTGATTTAAATAAATTAAGTATAACATTATTATATGAAAAAAGAGTAACAAAAGATAAAACCAACTATATGTTAACGAGAAACTTATTTAGACTAAAATTTTAATTACTCTATCTTAATTTATACTCTATCATCTCCTCAAATATGTGATCTAATTATGAAAAATGGTAAACTATCAACCGAGAAACTAAAATTATATAGAATTTATAGTTAGAAAAATAGAATTTTATAGTAAATAAATGAAATGTTTTAAATCTATTTAAATTTTTTTTAAAAAGTCATTTTTTTCCTACATTTAATTTTAACTTTATTTTCTAAACTGAAATAAATTGGTTCTTACATTATACATTATTTTTGTTTTCATACAATAATAACTCTAAATGCATTTTAACAAACAATATTTTTTGTTTTCATACAATAATAACTCTAAATGCATTTTAACAAACAATATAAATTCAAAGTATTATATTTTCTTTTGGATCTTTTATGTTGGAGATAAATGCTGGCGGCCACAACTGCACTTGCAAAAATCTCAAACATCAATGGTGATTGAACTTGCAGTTCTAACCACTATTCAAAGCCTGGATGGTATATCAAATTATTTTCATGTTATAAATCATATATGTTGATGTTCTTTGCCGTTAAAAAAAATTAAAATATGATGATGTTGGTGTGCACAGCATTTACGTAGGGCAAACATAATCTAAGCATACCTTGAAGCTAAGATTTTACCTGACAACAAATTGATTGAATTCAAGTATTCATTTCTATGATAAATGTTGTTAAATTTGTGGTCCTGCCGACACATTCAATGAATGTGAATGCCTTCATTAATTTCCGCCTCTGATTTAAGGTTTGACCCGCAGTGGTGGTAACTAAAAAATCGCTTGCGGCAAGGAGTGACATCACATGAAATGAAGATGCAAAAATTTGCCATGCAACAAAATTCCTCTGCACCCTTTGGTGGGGTGTGTAAGAGGGTACAACCAGACACCACCAAAACAAAACAAAACAACCTCAACGACACTCACACACCAAGAATTATAATAAAAATCCATGAGACTGCACCTGACCCTGACACTATTATATGTCTTGGTTAGTCTCTACCACTTTATTATCTAACTCTATTCACCAGATCAAGCTGGCAATGATGCTATGCCATGTGATGAGAGTGTTAGCTTTGCATCTAGATTTCACTCTTTGTTTTTTATTTTCTTATAATTATATTAGTGGTAGGAACATCAACTGTGGATTAATATCCATTTAAATCAACCATTTTATACTATGTCTTCATAAACCAAGAGTGAAAAGTACCTCAAGACAAGCGTGCTCTATTTTATATTCATCTCTCACAAAAGAATCACTTTCATGTTAGGAGAGGGATGTCTATGGAATAAATAAAACAGAAAAAAGTTGTTTGCATGTTTTGTACAGATAGGTTTCTACATTGCTTAATTATGACTTAGTTTTGATATTTGTTTTAACAACACTTGTAGAAGAGCTAACTAGATCAAATAGATCACGTTTTGTTTAGATTAAAATAAGTTTTTGTTGCTAGTCAATAGTCAGCTATCTATTATTTTTCCTTTTGAATAGAATCATCCTAATAATAATTGTGCATAATTATAATTCCTATTTTAGCTTGTACGTATGAGAAATTAGATTAATTTATCATTAGTAATAACTGTGATTGGGAATATACTATCTACAGAACAGAATGCAATGACAAGAAACCATATATAAGAACTGTACATATAAGAAACCATAGTAATAACAAATTCCCAACTAACATTATGTACCTTAACTTTTTCCTTGCTTACTTATTTACTTCCTAAAGGCCCATTAACTTTGAAGGGCTTTTTCTATTAATTAAAAAGCAAATGCTTATCTCATTGGAAAAAAAATAAAAAAGAAAGAGCTCCTATGGTTTACATCTCAATCCAAATTGAACTTATGAGTAGTACTATGAAGATACCCAAGAAATTATGTTTAGACACAAGAGGCTATTTAATCTTTCTTCAGAAAATTTATGGGGTAGGGGCCATTTGTTCAGGGTTTTTGGATGCATTTGTAGGTGTGAAAGCCTGCAGCCCTATCCTCAATAGGTTTTAGTTAGCCCCAAGATAGCACTAGGTTGCTTTGTCACAAGCATTCATCATTTCTTATAGACTAACACATTCCGTCTAACATATTCAGCTGCTAAATTTTGGAAAAACAAAGATTTTGAAGGACAAATGCTCAACCTTCTAATTATTAGCATACAAATAGTAGCCAATCATTATTTGTTTTCCCAAAAATTCTTAAGAGTGTGAGGGAGGAGTGTGTACTCCTTTGCCCAAAGGGGAATTTCCTATATGTCTTTCCATTGACTCATTCACTTTTCTATTCCTATGCAACCAACTTCAAATTTAATGAAAATAAAAAATGGCACCAATCTATCAGTGTACACTAGGTTGGTATGGCTTGCATAATGACTCTTGAACCCCAGATTTAGTTCATTAAAAAAAGTACAAACTTCACTTAACCTAGTGCCTATAATTCATCTTATGTGTAGCGTACTTTAATGGTAGTCATGGGTAATGTAAGCTACTTCATATCAATATATTTTTTTTCTTATTTTATTTTGCTTCTTCATTTCTTCTTTATTTTTTTTTAATCAAGCACTTTAGTTTTTCTTTTATTTTTCACTTACATTCCCTCATCTCTTTTATGCTCATCTAATCTTTAAAATTATTGTCTTTTTTTTTTTTTTTTTTTTTTTTTTTTTATTTTTTTTTTTTTTTTTTTTTTTTCCTTTTGTAGTTCCTACGGGGTTTAAGATAACTAATGCGGCAAAATTTTCTAGAATTATTTGGATAAGTCCTTCTAATTATGTATTTATTTATTTAATAATGATAGTTTCAATAACTCTATGTAGTAGGTAACCTTTTACAATTTGAATATTGAATTACAATTGTCTATTATCTTAATTGTGTTATATTTTAGAAAAATTAATAAAATATGATAAATAGTTCATATTTTTTATATTTTGACAATTATATATTATGCAAATTTTAATGAATATAAATAGGTTTTCAAAATAGTTATAGATTAGTATATTTTTTTTAACCTCACTTAACTTTTAATGTTTAGGAATAGATTATTTAATTAAAATTATTGAATGTCATAATTAATATAATTTATGCTATTAATGTTATTAATGTTTATAGGGATGTTCATTGGGTTGGGTTACCCGATAATTCAACTTGACATAATCCAACCCCTTAGATTAGGTTGGATAATAGGGTTGGATTTCATCTATGATTTAGTTAAACTCAAACCATAATAAACTAACATATTCTTATATAAATTGGGTAATGAGTTTAGAAGAAGTAACTCAAAACCCACTTTTATACTTACGTTATGTACATATTTCATTATGTTTTTTCTTTGTATGTATTAAATTAATTTGGGCAAACTTGTTATGATTTGATTTACTGGCTTACTTGAAGCTTGAATATTTTTTAAAAAGATTATATTTTTTAATTAGGTTATATTGAAAATTATAACTTTTAACAAAAAAAAAAAGTCTTTCTAGAAATCTCACTTTGAAGTTCTCCCAATCTAAAACTTCTGCTTTGGCTTTTATCATTTGTTGAGCTCCCATCCACCAAAACTCTACTTCCCCCGTTAGCATATATGTAGCAAACTCCAACTTCTTATCCTTAGGGTAAAAGGTGGCTCTAGAGATCTTCTCCAATTTCCTGATCCAATGGTCGACTTGGTCAGGAGTGGTCTTTCCACTGGACGTAGACGGGTTATATCTTAAAAACTCTATTAGTCCCATTTGCTCTTGTGGTTGATTGACAATGAAAGTGGCTGCAATGGCTCTAGCGACATCCCATTGATTCATGGTGGTTTGGTGGTTCAGAGTCATCTGCTGTTGAATTGCATTCGCCACCATTTCAATAACTCTAACAACTTGGTTCATCTTCGAGAAAGGTGAAGGCAGGAAAGGAGGCCTAGGAGCTGTTCTATACGACTCAAAGAAGTTGCATGGCTCAAAACAATGATATCCTATAAGATAGGAAAAGAAATCAGACTACCCAACAAAACAATAGAGTAAGCAACAATACAAAAGAAATCATATAACTGAGATTTAACGTACTTCAAAAATAAACATCTCAAGTTCACTTAGAAGTTATGTCTATTAATACTATCAAAACACTAACATTAAGAAACACTCTACACTGCATTCAAACTTATATTTAACATCAAATTTCATACAAAATCTAATTAATCAGTCAAAACATAATTTCTAAACATACTCTAAACATGAAACATTAAGATAAAAATCTATCTTATTTAGTCATGACTGTGCACTCTCATTACTTTATCAAGATTCTTTTTTTCTTAACAATTTCATTCTCATTCATCACAATCAACTTAACTCAAAAATAATCAAATTTCACATATAATGGTTAAACATCCAATTAGAAATACTTTACCTATTTCTCTAAACTAAATTTCAACAAATTCCACACCTAGAAGAAACACAATAAGGTCATTATCCTCAAATCATTCTAAGGACGAACTGCTTTGATACCAAATGTAATATCCCTAATTTTCACCTAGTGATAATAACTAAAGCACACAATAATTCAATAATAAACACAGACACACATAAATAAATACATTACATTCATAAAAGCATTTTAAAAAAATCCATTTTTATAAGGAAAATTAAAATTACATATATTCAAAATGAACTAACAACTTCTCCTTTAATTTACTAAAGAGTTCTATCACTTGCCAAAATCCTCTGCTCATGTGTAACACACGATCATGACAGATTAAAAAGAAAACAAACAACATGCCAAAGAAAAAGGGTAAGCTAGAGAGAATAAAATGTATAATCATAAGTTTAAAATTGTCCATCTCAACCAAAAAATACCACGAAACATTCATTAATCATCTCATACATCACACAACCATCATCACTTTTCTGCAATGACTCATGCCATGCATACATTAACTCATAGATAGACACTGACTCTACTTCTGGAAGACCCATGCATTGAATTAGACTTAGAGGTATGCACCTGTCATACTAACTCCCAATGTGAGTTTGCATAATCACAGCACAAAGGTTCTATCAATCTCTCATCAATCCTCATATGACAGGTTAATCCATATTGGCAATCGATTCTTTTTCACCCCCTGACACAGTCATATGAACCTCCTTCAACTCTCACCACCTGATGACTTTCATATCAGTAGAGTTAGGATATCTCCTTATTGCAAATCCACAAACAATACACTTCCTAATAGACCTAGACATGGGTATTTTCTTTCCTGAAAATACTATGTCTTGATCATGACCACCTCAATCAACACTTTAACAATATCATATCATGTTCATATATCTCTACTCATTCATTCGTTCACTTTTCAATTTCAATCTCAAATATCTCAAGAATTTCATAATCATCAATATTATTCAATCTCAATCATAAATCATTTTTTTCTATCAAATCCACAAATTGCATTACAAAAGAATCAAACAATCAAAATAGAGAAAAAATTTTTACCTTGAGCGAGAATCTCCTAGCTTGAGCAAAAATTTTCTCACTTAAGCAAAAATGAGCCTGAGAGCAGTTCCAGTTTCAATACTATTTTTGGTTGAGCGAGAATCTTCTCGCTTGAGCAAAAATCTTTTCGCTTGAGTGAAAATAAACCCGAGAGCAGGTCCAAATTTTCACTTGATTCGCTTGAGCGAAATATGGATAAAACAATATTTACAAAGTAACTAACTACTAGACAAAACATTCATCATCCGAATCATCTTACAATTTTCTCATTCTAAACCCAATCACAACTTCAATTCATCATTTTTATTACACTGCCTACAATTTTCTTCAAGAATTTCATTCATTCCTAAATCAATCATAGTACCAACTAAAGCTACATAAATCATTCAAACAGTTTCAACTCATTTAAAAGAATCAATCCCATTCTACTAACTTATCATCAAGAATTAATTAAGATATTGCGACATATCTAAATATAAGATACCAACTATTTGAAGTTACACCTATAATTAGTTTAAGCCAATAAATTTAGTTCAAAAATCTATCTTACAATATCATCACAAGCTATATTCAATCTTACCTCTATCAAAATCAATTTATAGATATTACACCACTACATTCAAGTATTATTCCACTACTCAATCACATCACTTAATCACATAAATCAAACAATCAAACTCATTCAATGCTCAAGGACCAGTTCAGACCTGGGAGAAAAACTTGATCACTGATGGTCAAAGATTTATACATTCAAGTCTTCTATTCTAGGATTCTATTTGAAGATAGCTAATTAATATAATACATGCAACTAGCTTCTCTTACCTGGCTTAAAGTATATTACTTTCCAAAATAGCTCTCAAAGCCTAGAAATCGCAAAGGATCTCCTAACCTAAACCACAGAGCTCTAATTAACGATTAAATCATATAATTACAGCCATGAACTAACAAAGACCCATCTTGATGCCCTAGATGTCACATGCATGTTAGATTACTATAGCAGCTAAAAACACTAGAAAACTTACTTAAAGGAAATGAGCTGAAAATGAACTAACTCTGCTCAATAATATGATCAAACACTCTAACTCTACTCGACGCCAGATGCTTAGGGATGACCTCTGATCATTAGTATGATGATAGGAAGGGTCAAAGTTCCATAGAGAAGGTAGAGGAGAAAAAATAAATTCTATTATAGAGAGATGGTGGTTTATAAAGGTGATTGGTTTTCCTATTTATATGAATTTTTTATTTTAACAATAAAATATTCAAATTTCATTTTACTAATACTACTTCTACTCTAAAGTTATTCCCTAAGTCCTTACATATTACTACTCTAAAGCAATTTTTTTGGGTCTTACATGTATACTATATAATAATAAGAAATTAAATTTTAGACAATTTTGTTTACTTTTTTTTTAATAATAATAATAATAATTATTATTATTAACAATAATGATTAGGTTGGTTTTGTAAGACATTATTGAGTAATTTGGTCTTTGGACAATTTGAACTTGAATTTAAATTTAATAAGTTTTATTTTAAGTCTTAAAATAATAACTATTTTTAATTAGTTTTAGATGATGGATATATATAAGTATACAACAATCAATTAAACTTAAATAGATAACATTAGCTATGGACAATGATATATATGTTGAAAGAAAATAGTGAAGAATTAACTACAACTAATAATACATATAATGTGATTGATTTGAGAAAGGAATAATTATCACCAACAATACATATATTACAAGGGATTGACAAAATTAACTACATACAATAATAAACAATGTGATGGATTTTTGAAGGATTACTGTGAATGTTATAAAAAATGCTTACCAGGGAGAAAGTTGTAAAACAATACTTTTGTGATGAAAAAATTACAAGTTTTTTGCAAGGTCTTTTGTTAAGTATTTGTGAGGGGATATCAATGATCTATACTAACAAGGAAGGGACATATCTTTGCAGATAAAGGTGATAAACTAGCATGGCTTGAGCAAAGAATACTTTGTGTTAGTCAAGAGTAGCTTAAACACAAAATACTTGATATTAATTAGGGTGACTTTAGGAAAAAATACTCAAGGAGTTAGTTAGGAGTGACTACGAGTCCAACGAATACTTGACGTGTACTTCATGTCATTAGTCTGTTTAATTAATCTTGATCAATTTAAGAACTGGGTGTAGTCTACTATGACATATATACCTATAAATTACTATGTGTAGTTTTTATCTCCATTATTCTCTTTTATATTGCATTTTATTATTGTCTCAACTAACCTAAGAAGGAGAGTTAATGCATGAGAACTTACTAAAATATTTTATTGAATGTTTTTAAACTAAGTATTTGATCCACACCTGCATCGATTTCTCAGGCGCTAAGACTATGATCCAATCGCTTGTTAAAGTAAACATGAATATCTCATTAGTCACGTAATTTAGTTGAGGTAGAAATTTGATTCTACTACTGAGCTTGAAAAGCTAAGTGTAAGATGAGTTTTCAACTATGTTTGTCTGATTATAATTGTTGTGTTTTTTTCTTCAAGAAGAAATCTGAGCTTCATTAGACCAAACCTATTGAAATGTGTTTGTAAAAAGATTTTACTTTAAGTCTGGCTTCATCAAGGAACCTTCACAAGTCAAATATTTATCAGTTGTTATCTATCAAATGAAACAATTATACTTTAATTTTTAGTCAAAATAAATAGGAAAATTCAAACGATTGATTTTCAAAAGTTGGCAAAGTGTATGACATAACACATGTGGTGAAAGAAGTTTTAGTATGTATGTTTCACAAACCAAATCCTCTTCTTTACCATTGTAAATCAAATGATAAATTTGGAAAAGTTCTTAAAAAATTATTGAAATCACAATTTAACCCTCCCTTAATAAACATGAGGTCATTTTAACTTTATCTTTATTTCTTAATGTATTTATTGAAAAAATAATACAAACAAATCAAATTTGTCAAAACTTATTCCAAAAACAGGGGGATCATCAACCAATCACATACAAACATATTCAATTAATTTCAGAATCATAAAAAAAATTCTTTTTTCTAAATTTAGAATAAATTGAATTAGAAAAAAAAATCAAAAAGTAATTAACAAATACAACTACAATTAAATCAAAATATATCTTGAAACATATTTTTTATTAATAGAAAATATCATTTGTTGTATATAACATAATTATACTAGGTCATGACACAAGAAAATTATCTAAATTTGAAGAAAGTTAAAGTAAATAGTGATAAAAAATTGAGAGGAAAGAGACAAAAGAGTCTCCTAGAAAAATGAAAAACCATGTTGTAGACTTACAATTAATAAGATTACCAACCTAATCAACAACAAAATAAGGAAGATGATAAGGGAAAGGTGAGACTCTAAAATTGAGTATTATGAATATATCTAAGAATGTCAAGAATAATTGCCCAATGCATCAAAGTAGAAGAAACAACAAATTGATTCACAACATGCACAACATAAGCAATATCAGCAGGACGCAATGGTGAGATATACTAGATTGTCAACAATAATATGATACATAACGAGATGGAATAGAGGGTCATCATCAAAAGGAGTATATTTCTCATTGAACTTTGTTGAATCATTAGATGGTCCAAAGTTTCTTTAGATGATTTAATCATCTAATAAAAGTTTTGATGATAACAATACTCCAAGTATGTGTTTGTATTTGATGATCTTACATGTCTGTTACAGTAATATCTATAGATCTCTAAGCATGATGAGTATGTATAGAACTACACAGATCCATATAACTGTTTATTTATTATTATTTTATTATATTAACTTTGATTAAAATTAAAAGAAGACGAAAGTATTTTAAATATGAAAAACAAATTAAAGTGTCTTTCACATAAATATCAAAATCATATTTTATATCATGTTGTGCTTTAACGTTCAAATTTGTTCATAATAAAAATTATTCAAATTTTTATGGAATATTTAAATGTGATTAATTAATTTGTTTCTAAATCTGAAAAACAAATTAAAGTGTCTTTCACATAAATATCAAAATCAAATTTTATATCATGTTGTGCTTTAACATTCAAATTTTTTTATAATGGAAATTATTCAAATTATTATAGAGTATTTAAATGTGATTAATTGTTTCAAATCAAAGATTATCTTGTCCTATTTAAATTATTTCTATATGCAGATAAAGTCAGTTTTAATGCAAAATCAATAATAGAAGTTGTTCTTCCAATGACTAGTTTCAACAATTAGATGGTCAAGATTGCCCCTTTTAAGCATCCAAACAGCTAGTTTCTAAGAAGTTACATATAGAGGAACAATTTCAAGATGAAAAACACAGAACAAGAAGAAGAAAAGAGAAATATATTATACAATCCATTGAACAATAGAGCAATCTACTGAGTGTATATTGTAAATATGATATTGAGAGCATATAGAGTTTTGGGTTGTGTGAAACCATTGTGTAATTCTTCACCATTGTGAAGTAAAATCTTATGAGCTTTCATTGTTATCTCTTTTGAGAGTGTTTCTTTAAATCTTGAGTGGTCTTGGTCTTAGGGGGAGATTGAGATTGGTATAACCTGGAGAGGGTTGTGTACTCGTTATAACCCGGAGAGGTTTGTGTACTCGTTATAAGTGAAGAGGTTTGTGTACTCGTTGTAACCTGGAGAGGTAGGTTTGTGTACTCGTTGTAATTATTTAATGAATAGTGAAACCTCTTGAACGGTTTTTTCAAGGAAAAACTAGACGTAGCCTAAGAGATTAGGGTGAACTAGTATAAAACTGCTTCATCTGTGCTTATATATATTCTTGCCCTGGATGATCTTGTTTGGTGGTTTTTTTAACAACAAATTGAGTTCAGAATCCATTCAACCTCCCTCCCTCTTTTAGAGTCAGTTGTTCCTACAAACTTGATAAGGATGTTAGATGCAAAAATATACAAAAGACGAGTTTGTGCTAGAATAGTGGAAATATATTTATATTGAGAGAAAAAAAATGCCCTCTAGGAGAATATACAACTTCAAACCTATGAAATAACAAAGAGGATTAATTCTTCATTTCAAATTGTTTTGCCAACTGTAATTTTAACTATACAATCTCATTTACATAATCTTTGATGATAATTATGTCATTAATATATAAATAGAGAATAATACGACCAAGAGAAATAATTTTCATAAAAAAAGCCTAGTCACAATTACTATAACAAAATCCAAGAAATGCAATAACTATGGAGAACTTCTCAAACCAGGCCCAAGGAGTTTGTTTGAGACCATAACATTCATATGAAAAATAGCTCACTAAGAAATAGACACGACAACAATAAAAGTACAAATGGTAGTGACCTTAGCAATCGAGATAAAGGTTTCTACATAATCTAGGTCATATTCTTTAGAGAATCCTTTAGTATCCAAATGAGCTTTGTAATGCTTAACAAACCCATCTAACTTTGTTTTAATTTTATAGATCTACCGAGAGCCAATATCTTGTTTTCTTGGAGAAAGAGATATTGAGTCCCAAGTAGTTTTCTTATATAAAGCAGAAAATTTCTCTTGTATAGTTTGTTGCTAAAGTGGATCAAGGATAACCTATTGATAGGAAGAGGGCCTAGAAAAAATATGAAATTTGTTTAGTAAGGAATCATAGGAAGAAGAATAAAAAAAATAAACAAAATTTAGTGATTGGGTGGACCTATGAACACATGAAGGATAATGAGGGATGAACACACGGAAAACAGTAGATTGGATGGACCTAATATAACAATAGATGGAATCTAGTTAATAACATGGAAATCAGTAAAAATTCTTCTCCCCAAAGTTCATTGGGAACTAAATCACACAATAGAAGAGAACAAGTAGTATAAAGAATGTGGCGATGTTTTCTTTCAACATCTACACTATATTGAGTAGTATTAGTACAAGAAGTCTGATGAATAGTGTCATCAATGACAAGAAATTCATAAAATTTATTAGAAGTGTATTCACCACCTAAATTATCTAAAAAAAATCATTTAATAACAATATTATCTTGAGTTTTAAGTGTAGTATGAAACATATTATATACATAAAAAAAAGTTGGAATGATGGTTCATAAGATAAACCCAACAATAATGAATATAATTATCAATAAATGAGATATAATGACGGGATTGACCTTTGGCAAGTACAAGTCATGAAACCCATAAATAAAATGAACCAAGTCAAAACATGTATGTGAGATAAAGTCACTCTTGGTAAAAGGTAAAGAAGTAAATTTGCAAGTGTATAATCACAACAATCAGAAATATCATTGGTTTGTAACTTGTCAAAAATTTCAATGGAGACTAAGTAGTTTCAACTATAGGAAGAAACATATCCAATGTGAGAATTCTATAAATAGAAACTAGATGATGCAAAATTCAAATGAAAAGATAATATATTACGTCCCAACAACTAGAACCTTTAACTCATCCAACATATGAAGTACCTTTGTCTACGACTTGTCCCAATCAACTTCCTGGATTGAGGATCATGCACATAACAATTAGTGGAGGAAAACAAAATGGAGTAACTAGAGTCACATAATTGACCATTAGAAACAAGATTTAAAGTGAGATTAGGAATACGATAAACACCTAAAATGGACATAGTAGATATGGAGATGGATCCATTGCTTACTAATGGCATTTAACAGCTATCAAAAGTCATAATAGATATAGTTAGGATAAAATTTAAGGACAAGTGGAAAAAAGAAGAGGAGCATGATTTTTAATATTAATAGAGATAGAGAGGTAGAAGATACAAGGTAGAAAAACAAGGATATAAATATGACAATATCATAAAAATTAAACTATCCTTAACTAATACCTATATAATATTCTTTAATAAACAAAACAACCAAACTCATTTTAACAACACCTTTATAGTTAATATCTTTCCACAAATCATTTATCAAAAGCACACAATAATTGATCACATCTAGATTTATACATAACAAAAGAATATTTCCCAATAAATGTTTATTAATGTTTTGAAATATTCAAAGTGAGCATGTATTTAAGACTAATACCTGAGTCATTTTATTACCTCAGGTATGCAATCTCCTATACATGAATCATGGTAAGTTTAAAGTATATTCATATTCAGACCTCAACATATGTTCTTAACTTCTTGATATTCTAGTCTACGTTACATAGACCAATAATAAAGTTAGGAATCTTGTTACAATATAGTTATGTACTTTATATATATATATATATATATATATATATATATATATATATATAATGATTCATATATCATCCTAAATTTGTAACCTTAACTAATTTCATCTTCTACATATTCACCATACACAAAAATATATGATTTATAGTCATCTACATTGTATCACCACTTACATAAACAATAATAACTCAATCTTTATCAAACCAACAACTCAAACATTGATCTTTTTGACAATAAGGTTTTGGCAATAAGGTGTTGCTTAAGCAATAGACTCATGTTAGCAGAAATCAAATAAAGAATAAGGGTTTACTCTTTATTCCATTATCGGTTGAGCGATAAGATCTCACCTAAGTGAGAAAAAAAAAAACAAAAAATAAAATCTAACTCTTTATCCCATTTTTGTTTGAACAAGAATATCTTTCTTAAAAAAAAATATAACCATTGATAACCTTTTTTAACAACTCAATCCTACCAAAATTCAACCAAAACCTATTATATCAACTTTAATAATATTAACAGTGATATAAAAAAAAAAAATCTTCAACCATATCTAGCTCGGTTATCTTTTTTCCAATCCATTTATTTCGAATTCACATTTAACAATCAAATTAACATTCAGTATTTAACTACGCTAAGCACATATCTCATTTTAACTAAATGTGTTTAGTTTGTCGAGACTCAAAACTTATTTTAGGACATGCACCCAATATTTTATCAAACAAAACAAAATCACAATTTCCATGTAACATGCATAAAGATTGTCAAAATAGTCGCCAACTTATAAGGTTATACACACATAAGTACTTTAATCTTCAGAAGTCAACTAAAGATAATTCTAAAATATCATAAACCAAGTTATTATATTAACTTGCCATCATTTTCATCAAACTACTATTCAAAGAGTATCCACTCTTTAAGATGGTATATATACATAAATTTAAACATTATCTTTTATCCCAAATACAAAAATTATTAAAAGTAGTTTTTTTTTTTACATATAAAATATTAGAGCTTCAAAAACATAAAGAAAATTTGAAAAACATATCTAAACAATACAAAAAAAAAAAAAAAAAAAAAAAAAAAAAAAAAAAAAAAAAAAAAAAAAAAAAAA
>Ga0209700_101217_pt1 | contig 52654 bp, 30 predicted proteins | sample SiratroredBW_FD_187528 | JGI IMG/M metagenome (GOLD analysis project Ga0209700, IMG submission 187528) | Root nodule microbial communities of legume samples collected from California, USA - Siratro red BW (SPAdes) (version 2) | ecosystem: Host-associated > Plants > Roots > Nodule | place: USA...
TAACCGCTCACCACATCTAGAAAAAAAAAAAACATACCAGCAGGAAAATCCTTTTTGGAATCTGAAGCCATGAGAGGAGAAATTAAGAAATTGCTGAAAGAAAAAACAGAGAAGCAAACTTTTAGGTTAGGACTAATAGTTGATTGGAGAATTGAGGGAAAATCGAAAATTGGAGAAGAAACCTAAGCGGAGAAAGGAGAACCTGAATCTGAGTATGTGAGAGAGAAGTGTGAGAGTGAGGAATGGATGAAGAGAAACACCGAAATGAAACGAAACCCTTTTTCTGATTTTCTTGCTGTTTATTTATTTGTAGGCTTGAGCCATAGGATTCAATCCCCACATCGAAAAGATGACGATAGAATACAATACAACACACAAATAATAGTGATATCTGTGGGCCCCCTCAATCCCCATCTTCCCAAATGAATGGCTCCCTCTGTTATGTGATATAGCCAATTTGCATTAACTTTTCCTATTTTAATAATAAAATATACACACCAAATTTTTCCTACATATTATTTTTTTTAAATTTATAGGTTCAATTTATTTATACATTTCTAAAGTTAAATAAAAGAACAGTATATACTATTATTCGTATTTATATATTAACCAACCTTTTTATTTATTATTATAAATTATAAATATAAAAAAATATTTAATGTTTTAAATGGATCGATGTTGTAGGTGGGACGGAACTAGAATCCAATACTTTGACTGAGAACACGTTTTCGAATTTTCGTCAGTATTAAAATATGGTTGAAAAAATTCTTAAAAAAAATTAAGTATCAACCAAATTGATAAATATTTTAAGGTGATGAGAAAATGTTCAAAATATAAAATATTTATTTTTTTATATTTGTAAGAAGTAAAGAAGCCGGACAGGAAAGTATATTGAACATGACTTTTCTATATTAATTTTCTTTATTTAATTTATTTTTTCATCCATCTTGTAAGAATAATTTGAAAGAAATTATATTTAAGTGATTAATTAATGTCTCAAGTGTTTTTATAATTTTATTTATTTATTTTGTGTTTAATTTTTAGTATTTATTTTAATATAGTCCTGATTATAGACTTGTGTATTTAAGTGTATGAATATTATAATTTAAAATTTATATTTTTATGATAGCTTAAACTTCTAAGTTGAGATGGTAATTGACACGGTAATAAAATATTTATCTTTTATATCTATTTTTATATTCGGTTACAATAAATATATTTATCCTCAGGCTAATACTTGTATTTTTGTTGTTTCAATTATTAATTAAAATATTTTTAAAAAATAAAAATCAAAGTAAAAAAGTTAACATAATATTATAATAGATTAAATTTCAAAAAAGACACACATTTTATTCCTTTTTAATGTTAAATATCAAGACAGAATATATGATTCTACATTTAAAATTAAGAGTGAAACATTTTTATATACAAAAATTAAAAAATAAATAAAATATTAAAATAATATATAAATAATCAAATATACTACCTATAAAGTATAATAAAAAATATTTGAACAATAAATATATGATTAATAAAATTGAGACTTGTGTTTTCTAAAATATAATATATTATTTGAACAAAATCACATAATTAAAAAATGTATAATAAAAATTGTTATAGGAGAAAAAAAAATACTTTAATATCTATGTTAACTTTGTGAATATTAAATAAATTTAAAAAATAAAAATAAAAGTTGTTAAACAAAGAAAATAATATTTTTTTAGATGAAATGAAAATAAAAATTAAAAAGATTAGTTGGTAAGTTTTTTTTTTAATTTACCTAATAAATTAAGGATATTTTAATAATTTAATATGGAAATCGTAATAAGGAATAAGACAAGTATGCAAACAAGGTAAATATGTTCATATTCATTTCCATCTAGATATAATTAGATAATATTTGTAAAGACAAATTTTTTATCATCACTATTTTTAAGGTATTTAGTAACCATTATTATTATTAAAATATATATATATATATGACAAATAAAATATTTTTAATACTTATTAGGTCTTTCTTTATTCATGAGTAATTATCATGACATCTACAAAAGAAAAAAAAAAGATAAATTAACCATTTTAAAATGATTAATAACTTAATTTAATAATTATAATGAATCATATTAATTAAGATGATAAAGTGGTAACATGTCCTAAAACAAAAACCCTAAATATATATTACAACTAATATACAGAAGTACTAATTTTATTCATTATCATATAAGTTCTCAAAATATATATAAAAATAAAAAAAATTATAAATAAACAATATCATTTATCTTGTACTAATATTTTTGCTTATAATAACATTACTTGTTAATATCACAATATTTTATATATATGAGAGTTAACTTTTAAAACAATTATACATATCGATATATACTATCATTAGCAACATAGTCTAGTACATATCAATTGAAAGGATCAAACTAATAATAAATTATTCTTGAATCACAAATACTATAAAAATCCCCCTCAATTGTATCTCACATGACTTGTATTAAGTTGTCATATTCTTAAATACTCATATTAAGTATACCTCACAAGTAGAAATGTAATCATACATCAGATGATTAAGCTTACAAGTATTTTTTTTATGTGTGACGAAGATAGATCCTTCCATCCCACATGAGTAAATCTAATGAAAATTTGACATGATTTTACTCTTATATGAAATATCACTTTATGAGAAAAATTATTTACATGAGTTTTATATTTTGGGTGTGACACATCACCTCGCCACATTTATTCTACCAAAATATCTCAAAATATCATTAGTTCTCAAAGAGAAATTTTTTGTTCGAGTCTTTGGTATGCATGAACCTCAAATCTTCTTGTTGTTCTATTTTAATAATGATCAATGTATCACAACTAATGTGATTTTGTAGAACTCTACACCCAAACTTTATATATTTAAATTGTTGAATCAATTGTAACTCATTTATAATCAAAATAAATATTTGAATTGTCTTGTCCACTCAAAGTATTTACTATCATATTAACCTTTCCTAAATGGTACATAAACTAATCATCATAATCCTTTAAGAATTTCATCCATCTTCCATATCTCATGTTTATCATTTTATGATAAAAAAACAAGTACTTCAAAATCTTATGGTCACTAGAATCATTAGATTGAACTTCATGTAGATAATACATCCATATATTCAAAGCAAAAGCAATTGGTACAGATCCTAAGTCATAAAATAAGGATAATTCCTTCCTTAAACTTACAACCGCCTTGAAACATAAGCTACCTTTTTATTTCCTTACATGAATACACCTTTAAGCCCATGGTGTAACACATTACAATAAAATTAAAAAAGTTTAATTGTGTTAGGAATAAAAAAGATTGATATTTTTGAGTCAACTATGTTAAAGGCATCATTACCTTAAACAATTGTTCATTAAATTTTCAACAATAGCAAAATAAATTTGCAAAATTATAACCTTTGATACATACTTGTGATGTTCCATAAACAATTTGGCATAAAGTAATTACTTCCTTAAATGTCCAACATTTTATTTAGATATTCCTCATGTGTACATGAATAAAAAGAAATGTCATTATTAAAACAACTATAAATTTGTTAAAGAGTGAACAAAAATGTTCATGTTGTTCATAAACAAAGTTAGAACTTTCGTCATTTCAAACGACATCAAGGTATTTTCATGGTGGTTAAATTTAGACTGGATGCCTTTTGGATATTATCATCATTTACTAGAAAATTAATCATGTCTTTCTCATATAAAAACATTGATATTCAATATAATTGATGTATCAAATTTTTTGTTTTGTATAAAAAATACTTACTCTTGATGATTAATTTATTAATTTTCTTTTGTAATCCCCACATAAATGAAATCTACCACCCTCTATTTTCACTAGTAACATATATGTTCTCTAGTGATAAACACTAAGTCTTATAAACTAATTCTCAAACAACACTATTTTATTCAACTATACTAATTTTGCTAAATGGTTCAATCCTTCTCCTTGAATTAAATCAACCAATAATTATACTTTATTTTTTATAAATAACCTTAAAATATAATCAATAATAACACATAAACTCATGCAATACTGATTTATTGCTCCCACTATCCCAAACGCTAACAAAATTATAAAAAAACCTTACTCTATCTTATTAATCTTTTCCAACCCAAAATATTGGAACTAATTTTACTTCAAAAACACAAACTTCAGAAATACAATTCACATACAATAAACTTATTCTCATAATCACATTAAAATCTTTCATATATATATATATATATATATATATATTTTTTTTTTTTTACATGGGCGATTGTTACGCGGTATAAACCGAGTAATAAACGCCCATATCCGTTTAGTGGACGCCCAGTATGACTATGACAAATGACAGCTCAGCAAACTAATGCTGACAGCAGCAGCTGACAAAAGGCTGCCACGATCAGGGACCTCGACCAATCACAACTAGCCCGTACAAATTTTGACTTCTATAAATACGAAGGTCCAAAGCCATATAGGGATGATTTTGATTCCTTAAGAAAATGGTTCCGATATCCGGATACTGACTTTGGCATTGGAGCACCTTTTTACAGGGATCCTCCCTCTCTCTCCCATAAGAGCCACCTGATAAGGACACATCTGACGTTCAAACCTCGGATAGCAGGAACGCAAGGAACATAGAAGACGGACAACCTCCCGACCTATGTAAGAACAATATAAATATAAATAAATATATATATATATATATATATATATATATATATATATATATATATATATATATATATATATTCAATTTGATTGAAATAATCTCTATTTTTAATAACATAACATTCCACGAAAACCACAAATATTACCAACAAAATAAATGTTTAGGTAGAGGCTACCAAAATGCTGGAGTAGGAACTTTTAACTCCTAAATATATATTTGAGTAAAAGTTTAAATTTATAATTTATTTCTTAAAAAAGTTATTTTTATGAATTTGAAAATTTGTAATATATAATTATTTTATAAATTTTTTTCTCTCTTTCAACTTCATACATCTTATTTATGAATGATAAAAAAATTAATCACTTTAAAAGACTTGATTAATGAATAAATAAAATAAGGCTAATAAAATAAAGAGTTAATTATTTTTTTTTAAATTTGTATATATAATTATAATTTTTCTTTTAAATGAAATCAATGAAAGCACTTCTCACCATACTTACTCAAAACAAAATTTGATTCTAATTACAAATGATAAAAATAATTGATTATACATATAATCAATTATTAAAATAATTTAATTTTTCATAAGCATACCATAAAGAATTAGTTTAGGCATGTATTAAATATGAATAATAGTGTTAAAGTATCACCATCCAAAATTATATTATGCTATTATATTAGTCTCTAAACTAAGGAAAAACTCAAATAAATTCTGTGATTATTTTAGTGTCTTATTTAACTTCTTTAAATTAACTTTTTTTTTCATACATATATTGTTATAATTTAAGACTTTAAGATAAAAATAAATAAAGATATTAATTTTAGGACCTCAATATAATTTCAAAAATATCATAAACTTATTTTAATTTTGACCACTTTTAATATCAGATCAATCGACTTACCATATTTTTTTTATATTGACAATACTCAAACCTAAATTAGTTACAATTTGTTGTACAAATAACATTTTTTTTTCATATAATGCATAACTCATAAATTACCAAAAACAATGTTAATATTAATGATTACACACTTTGAATCCTTGATTTTTCATGAACTCATAACTATTGATATCACTTTCCTATCAAATGAACTGTCCAATGAAAGTGAATTCTGTTTATTAAATAAAATTGAAAGTTAAGAAAATGACTAAGTCTATATTTTTTTTAGAAATATTTAATACCGAAATGAATTGAAAATGAGTGAAAGAAAATAAAATTATTAATTTTTGATAGTTTGCTCGTGATGAAAATGAAAATGAAATAATACAAAATTGTGTGAGACCCACACAAAACTTGTTTCTCTCCAAAACTAATGTGAAATGGGATGGATTCTGGATCTAGCAACAACAATAATATTGATTAAAGTTGTGAAAAATTGTGAATTTATATAATTTTTAAATTAAAAACATCTTTTCAACCTAAATAAATTGATGATATATTTATAATTAAAAAACTAACATAGTAAAAGTTTATATTTGTTTTTTATTTTCACGTAAATACTTTTACATAATATATCTATTTATTTCCACTTTTTTTTTCAATTTATCCAAGTAAACGGAGGTAAATTTTGTCATCTGTTTCTATTTTATTAATATCCATCGAAATAATGCAATTTTAATAAGAGACACTCTCAAGTGATAATTTCATCCTAATTTATAAAAATTAAAAAATGAATAAAAAAGAAAATGCGAAGAAGCATAGCACGAAGATAGAGATAACAAAAGAGCGCAACCCACGAGGGTGGCGGAAGAAGGGAAGAAAACACCGCACCAAACAAAACCATCAAAACAGCCACCGCTAACAGTGGCGGAGGAGTGAGAACTGCAACGGTGGGCCATGGCGATGCGCGACCTCGTTTCCGGTGCCGCCGCTTGCGGCGACTCTTCTTCTTCCTCCGCTAATCCTCTCGCTTCGCTAGCCAACGCCCTTGTTGGCTCTTCCTCCAAAACTCAGGTCTTAGTTTTTCCCCTTTTTCTCTTAATCTTTCTTCACTCGTCACTGATTTCGATTTTTCGGTCCGAAAACTGTAACAGGAGCGGCTGAAGGAGATTCCGACGTCCACTCCCACTGACCCTGCCACGCAATTTTACTCCACCGCTCTCCCCGTCAATCACCTTCCCGGCGCCGAATTCGATAAGCCTCTGTTGGATGCAAACTCTCAGGTGCGGTTTGGATTGGATTCTTGTGTCTGCGATTGTTTGTGCCGTGTGTGTGTTTGCTATAATGTTATATCATATGATACTTCTCAATTATGAATGATTTGAGTTATTGTGTTTTTCTTTTGACCTAAAACAGGCTTCGGAGTTTTTGCATAGGTTCCGTGGTGCGAGTGGGCTAGAGGAGACGTGGGATGAGATACAGCGCGAGGCTGGGGTTGCCGGACCGCGGCAAATGGTGCCGGCGATTCAACAGCCGCCGTTGGATGGTAGGTTGTGTTTGGATTGGTGCAGGGGATTGTTTGGTGTGAGAAAGTGTTTTCTGTTTTCATTTTGTTGGCTTTCTTTCAGGTTTTTATGTTTTTACTGTTTGGCTTCCTTTTCCTTTATGAACTTTTGGAAACTGAAAATAAAGTGGAAACAGAGAATAATATGAGAAAACGTTCTTTCAGACATGAGTGCGACCTACCGAATTATGAGCGTGGTTCATTGAATACGGACTGGACGGTTTTGTGATTTTCAGCAAATTTCGTCCAGCAGTGGAAAAGAATGTGTTAGATAGTGTTGCTAGTGTTTCTCATGAACAAAATTAAGTGAAAACAGTTTTTTTATTGTTTCTGTTTTTAGTTATCTTCTTTTTTTCCTGTATAAACTTGAGAAAACATAAAATAGAGTGAAAATGGAAAATATAATCAGAAAATGTTTTCTTGAACAAAACGGCTCTTATGAGAAAATAATTTTACCATGGCTGTTTTTAATTGCCTTCTTTTTTCCTGTATAAATTTAGAAAACAGAAAATAAAATGAAAATAGAAAGTATAAGCTGAAAATGTTTTCTTGAACAAGTCGGGTCTTCTTAGAAAATAGTCTTTATTCTTATGACTTGCCGTGCTCTGGTTGTTGTGTGTGGTGTTTTCTGTTGTTCCTTTTGTGGGCTTTAGTAGGAGTGCTGTAATTAGTGGTGGTTGTGCTGTGGAATTTTTTGTTATTTGGATGCATTGAGAAACTGAGCTCAGAAGAAGAAGTGTGGAGTTGATGTTGTTTTCTCTGCAGGTACACCACAAAGAGTTCTATCGAGTTTTTTGCACTCATTTCTTGACAGCAGCCGTGGTGGAGTGCCTTTTCATCCTACCCCTCTTCCGATGCTGGGTTTATCTGAAGTTGATAAACAATGCATACGGGACCGCAGCAGCATAATGGCCAGACATCTCTTTGCAGATAAAAGTGAAGAATTTATTGATGCCCAAGTAAGGGAATTCATGGATAAATTCATCTGGTTTCACTTAGTTTAGTCATACTCGTTGAGGGAAAAGAGTAGCAGAAAAATTTGAGTTGTTTGTGTATTAGAGATTTAGAGTTCAATATTTATTTACTGATTAGGTGCAGGGATGATCACCTAGGCTCTGGTGTAATTGCTCAAGATGTTCTTCCCGTGTAACCTACCTTCAACTTGTGCTAAAATGATTTTTCTTTTTTGGTCGATAATTAATCCTGCATTAGATTAGATGGGCTTGGGAGTTGCTCCTGTACCATAGCTGTTTCTTCATGCGCTTTGGCTGACCTTTTATTTATTGAGTCAAATTTCAATCAGCATAACTTCGTTCTTAAGTTATATTTTCAGCAAAATTTTACTTAGAAAATTAGAAATGCTCTTACTCTAGAGTATGCCAAGCTTTCCTTTTATAAAGCGTGTGCAGTGATGATGTATTCTATCTACATGTGATCAATAATGATTTCTACCAGATATTTTGCTTCAATGTCTTAAATAAAATGTTGTCTTTGCCTATATTCTTTTTTCTTGATTGTTTGACTCCGAACTCATCAAATGTAGCTACTTTTCAGGTAAATGCACTTCTATGCTCTCTAGATATTGATAGCAACGTCCGTGGTAAGGGACCAATGACTGAAAGATTTCGGGAGCTTGAGGATTACTGGAATGAGTCTCAAGGCAATATGAGACCTGGTCCTCCTGCTGCAGACGGGTGGATTACTGAATTTAGTCAACATAGGGGAAAATATGAGAATCCCGATTCATGGGCTAACTCCTTTGAGCAACAACATGGTGCGAATGGTTGGGTGTCTGAATTTGAACATGTGAGAAGTCTTTAGTGTTCTATTTGTAGCTATAATTTGAAGTTACTTACCCTTTTTATGTGTAAATTAAAGTAGTATTGAGTCCATTAATAATGAAATTGAAATCTTTGAACTTTATTGAGCAGAGTCGTTATACTTAATTGTCTGTTGATGCAAACATTGAGCAATTATTCTCATATCTATGTTTCACAGTTGTACAATTATTCTCATATCTATGTTTCACAGTTGTATACAGTCTGAATAATGTTAGACTTCCAATACCCATTTTTTGTCAACTCATGAAATCTCCCACCAAACAAGTTCATCATATACTTAGTCAGTGGAAAAATACTTCCTGAGCATCATTTCCAAGTTCTAATTTTAGATTTTCCTGGGCTAGCACGATGCTTCTACTGCCTTTTCCTAAAATTCAGTTTCACCATCCCTACATTTTTTTCTTTGTCTGCGGGCCTCCCTTCCAAATAATTTTTCGTAACTTTGATGTGATGTCCTATTTCTTCATTGGTGTCGATGTTGGCATCCATCACCTGTCTTCAGAATATCTGACTGCTTTATTTCTTTTCTGCTCTGAGATTATTATAATTTCAATCAGAATATCCAGAACAAATAGAACCCATATAAACAGGTCATTGAAGAACATATAGCTTAAAAATGAAGGGATGCATCATATCTTGTTTTACAGAATATGTCTTTGATGCAATGCCTTCTTTCTTCACTGGTCTTGGATTATACTGATACTGGTAGAAAATAATCAATTTTTTCGTTGTACCTGAGTAAAAATTGTGATTTGTAATTCATTTCTTATTTTAAGATTGTTTTCTCTTGCAATCTTTGCAGTCCCAATTGTCCTCAGTAGGTCAAATGCAAGGTATGAACATGTCAAACTTTGCTGCAATGGAACAGACTCGTATGCTTGCAAATACATTGGCCCAAAATGGTGACCCTAAATTTCAGGTTACTCTGCTACACACGACTTTTATATTTCCAATCCAGTACTTCAAACTGTGAGACAGTAGTTCATTAGTTGTTGACTTTTTGCTAACTTACTCACCCTTTCTTATCATGCTTGTTCTTTTTTGAGTGTACTAAGATAAAAGAGAAATTTGGGAGGAAATATTTATACATTAATCCCTTAATGGATAATTGTTTACTCTTGCAAACTTAAGAATGTGAGCATTGAATTAAAGTGAATATTGTGGATAGATATTGAATTTAGCTAAATTTTCAACTTGTGTCAAGAATTTGACTACTTCGGGATGTATGGTCATTGTGTTCCTTAGCCTTAATTTCAGGAACTCTACACAATTTTTTGGTCTTGCAGAATGATAGAACTTGGGTATTATAGGGCTGTCTAAGTCCCACATCAAGTAGTATGGGATGTTCGGTGAAGTATTTAAGTACTTGGTTCTTCCCTTCAGTAGCTAGCTTTTGAGGGTGGGTGGCCCAAGTTTTTGGGTACTTATGTGTGTTAAGGCTAATATTTATGTGTAGTGTTTTTGTTTTTTCAAAAGGCTGAGTTAATACCTTGCATTTTTCTTTTTGTTATGTTTTTGTTGTGCTTTGGCTGCATTAGATATATGGGGTTGCTTTTTTTGATGGATTATTTAGTTTTTTAAAAATCAGGAAAAGGGAGATGACAAGATTGAGAAGGAGAAAAACTGTGAAATATTAATTATACAGATTGTCTGAGCTATGCCACAATGTTTTATCTAAGGATATCCTTGAAAGCCCTATGGATGGAGTAAACAACTTTCTGATTAATATTGATAAGCTTATTTTTTCTGTGCTATAATGTTCGTGCGCCTTGTTAAGACGAGTGCTTTATTTTGTTGTTGCATTTCTTTCACTCCTTGAAATAAAAAAAATTCAATTACATGCTTTTGTGGTATGCAGAACTCAAAATTCCTTCAATTTGTGTCAAAGATGAGCCGTGGTGAGTTGATTATTGATGACAATCAGGTTAAAGAGAATGCATTACCTGCATCTGGAGATTGGGCAACAGAATATGATCAGCAATATAATCGTGGTCATGCATGGGCTGGAGAATTTTTAAATGATAAGGCATGTCCAATGAATATGGAATCGTATTATTCTATTGCAAGTGTTTTTTATTATTGATTGGCATATATTCAGTTATAAGGCTAAGTTATATCAAGATATAGTTTTTGGTAACTGTTAATCGTGTATTTGGTTATAAAACCAAATGAGAAGAGGGGACCTTTCTGAATAATTATGATATACCACACAGATCTTAATCTCCAAATAATTTATACTTATGTAATAAGTGCTAAGTAACACAGTTGCTCTTTATTTAGTTGCATTATAAAATGAAAAGAGGTAATGTTCAGATTAAGTGAAGATTAAAATACTCCTGAACAGAAGGATCGGGTGGAAAAAATGCAGCAAGGTTGCCCAATATCTGCTAAGGTTGGGAAAAGAACAGCTTTCAAGCACCCATTAGAGTACCAGATAGACCAAGATAACTACCCTATCCCAGAGTTAGTCCTGGGTTGAAGAAGCGCCTATGAAACTGCAAGCATTTCACTTTAATTAGATCAACCAAGGACTGTATAAACTGTGCAACAATGCAAAATTTGACTCATTATATGTAAATGTCCTTTCAAAATTCAGGGTTAGTCTTTTAATATTTAATACAATTAAGGGAAGTTTGTATTATGAGGATAAAATGCTTGAATCAAATAAGCTGGACAGGGTTGTAATTCAGTTTATCATATCTGGGTTGAGCTGGAGTTGCAGAACAAATTTTGTTATGTTGTTTGTAAGAGTTAGGAGGCTTACTTGGATTCTAGTTTCGATAAGTTGATTTCTATTTTATTAGCTTGTTCTTGAGGTTAGTTTCCAGGTATTTTGATGGTAATTTGGGTTGTTGTGGAGAATAATATATATGAATTGGATGGCTTTTTCACTCAGATGAGGTTTAAAGGCTTTGACTGAGAAGGATAAGGAGATTTCCTGGCCTATTGGTGCTTGTACTTTACCATTTGTTCAGAAATGTTATCTGAGTTTTTGATTGAGTTCTTGAGGAACTATATCCATATGGGAAGTGGGTGTTAGCATGGGTTCTATGATCTTGATCCTTGAGAGTGGATTTTTCCCTTTTGGGACTATTAAATTGCAGGCTTACCTGTTTTCTTACTTGTGATTGTAATGCTGTGTGCGACTCTTGTGCAACTGTTTGATTAGATTGTTGGTTGTTTTTATTCCTATATTCCATTTTACTTAATGTTTTGATGGGGTAGCCTTGGTGCAAAGGTAAGATTGCTTTGTCTGACCTAGAGGTGAAAGCAGCTTCTCTACACATAGCCTGCATATATTTGAACCTCCCTATACCCAAAACTGGTGGGAGACGCATACATGAAGTCACCCTTTTATATGCATGCAAGTCTGATACAGTTCACAGTTGATTTACTTTTGACTTGATTTTATTTGAAGAACAAAGTAATGAAATCATTGATGTGCATAGAAAATTAGGACTAATTAATTGACGATCCCTTTTCCTAAAATTTTTGAATGCTGACTTGTGGTGTCTAGGTTTATCATGGACCTGATCAGTGGGTGAATGAATATACATCAGAGGGACAGCACCATGATGCAGCTGATGATCAGTGGGTTAATGAATTTTCAAAGTTGAATGTTAATGATTGGGCAGATGAATTTGGTCAGCAGTTCGGCGAAGCAGCCTTAGGAGACAGTACTTCTGATAGTTGGGCACAGGCATATGATGAGTAAGTCACACTTTTGAACAGAGTGAACTAAAATTGTCTTTTTCAACATAAATAATATTTACTTGATAGAGTGACAAACAACAGATTTTGTTTTAAGTAATAAGAATATATTGAATGAATCATAACTATGCATCATCTTGTGTACTTTTGGTTGGGGGAACTTTTATGAATAGAATTGGAAGTTGCAATTTGAAAGCTGCTTTTGGCTGATGTGTCTCTAGTATTCTGGATTAATGTTTTAATCTGGTTTTCTTCTTTTCTTTATTAAGAGAAATATGTTAACCACTCTTGATTCCCTTTTCATTGAAGCAATAGAATGCCATACCTGCCCTTGAAAAATCATATACTAGGCAGGGATATATTTTCCTTTTGCCTTTATTCTAGACTGATGTGGCATTCAGATTTCAGACAATGTAAAAAATCAGAACTGGGAGGAAGTTATGTGTTTAGTAACTATAGTACAGTTATATGGTATGTTGTAGCAGTTATATGTGTATTTCTTAAATAGGATATGTGACATTTCTGATTCATTGTGCGTTATATTGTTGAAGTTTGTTTGAGGGAGGAGACTGCTAGTCTGGGCTTAGGCCAGTATTGGTGTTTTGTGTCACAGATTCTGGATTAGTTTCAGAGTTCTTTTAATAAACTTGCAGTCTGTATGTTCAAACACTTGAGTAATTGAGAACTTAGAGACTTTTTTTTTTTCAAATATTTGGAGTGCCCCTAAATATTGAAGATTATGATTGAGAAAGAAACACCTTCTTTAGTGCCTCAGTAATCTGTTACTTTTCTGTTTTATTTCTACTTGAAGATTTGACTATGAACTCTTGGATGGGATCTGGGAAATTATTTCGTAAAAATTATGTTCCATTCAATGCTCATATTGAATCAGTGAGAACTGAATGTTGGTTTGAATTTTTTCAAAATACAGATGCTTCCTTACAATTTGTCAAATGAAATACTCATTCTTATGGTCCAATGCTCTAAATAAGTGGTACATAATGAAAAAAAGAATCTTAGACAATATCTAAGATAAAGATTGTTGATTAGTCTAATTTGGTTGCTCAGGAGGATAACAATCCTCCTAAATATACTTCACTTTTTTCATCAATTAATTATTCTTTCCCTAACATTAAAAAGTGTCTGTTCTTGTTCCTTTCCTATTGTTTATGCTTTTCTCTTTGTGCTTGGGTTATGCCATATGTTTTCTCTTTAGCATAAAAATATTACATGCCATTGGGGAGGTTATTGCTTTATTAATCAAAATTTCTTTGGGGCTTATATGAAGGTTCCTAAATGAGCAAGTTGCTTCCAAGCAGCAGTTAGACAGTTCGAGGGGTGTGTACGTCTTTTCAGATTTAAACCCTTATGTTGGTCATGCAAATCCCCTAAAAGAAGGCCAAGATCTATTCAGAAAAGGACTTTTAAGTGAAGCAGTTCTAGCATTGGAAGCGGAAGTCCTAAAAAATCCTGAGAATGCTGAAGGGTGGAGACTGCTTGGAATAGCACATGCAGAGAATGATGATGATCAACAGGTTAGCTTATCCTTATTGATGGTATCGCATATCTGTGTAGTCTGCAATCCCATGTATTACTGTGTAGGTGCAATTTTCTGGAGCCATACACATGTTGTACAGAACAAACAATTCTATTAATTAATTTGTTTGAATTATGTCAACAGTCTATGCCAGAGATGGTATTTCTGTTCAGTCCATTATGCCATTCAAATTTGCTTCTTTGCTGAAACCATCTGATGATTGTTCTAGATATATTGTTTTGTGCTTCCAAATTCATTTTGCAAATATTTGTTGGCCATTTTTTCATAAGTACAAAAATTAATAAATTACTATTTTCATAACATAAGTTCTAGAATGCATTTAGGTGCAATTAAACAGAAATCTTATTATTTCTTGACCTATTTTTACTCTTTTTTGCTGCCTCCAAGGTCTTGTTTTAATATGGAATCCTGCCAAATCTTCAGTGTACATCTTATGCAGCCATTTCATGTGATTTTATATTAGACTATTTGGTAAAAGACTGATACTATGTTCTCCCTTGTGACACAGTGTAACTGGCTTTGTCAGCACTTATCACAATTTAACCATGTTTTGCTTTGAGTTCATCACTCTTATTTTGGAATGTTTACTTTAGAACTTACTGTTTTAAAATTATTTAAACTTACACAGGCTATTGCAGCAATGATGCGTGCGCAGGAGGCTGACCCGACAAATTTGGAAGTGCTTCTTGCTCTTGGTGTTAGTCATACAAATGGTTAGTGATTGTTTCCATTATATTGCCTGGATGAATGAAAATGATAATAACAATCTAGCCTAAAGATCATTTGTCACATTAATCCTTGATGCCTGAATTAATTTTGTGTCCATTGCTAAACTTTGGAATTTTTCTTTGGTGAAAAATTTAAAAGTTGGATATTTCTTTAAAGGACCTAATATACTTGCTTTGGAAGGATTCTTATACTTCATTTTGTACTTGTCTTCTGTTTTGCTGAATTTGTAACTGAAGGCATTGATGCAAATGACTTGTAGGTTTTTCCATTGTATTCCTAGATATAAGATATTGAGCTATCTGCTGATATTTGCAGAACTAGAGCAAACAGCTGCTCTGAAGTATCTATATGGATGGTTGCGCCATCACCCAAAATATGGAACACTTGCCCCGCCTGACATGTCCGATGGTTTGTACTATGCTGATGTAAGTAGATTGATTACCTACTTTGGGAATTGTGTAAAGGATTATTAAATATAGCAGTGGGCAGTAAACACCTCATGCATACATTACCCAATCTTTATGACACTCAACTAGTTTCCCTCTAATTGGGTTGGTTGGCTCACGTTGGTGTTATTTGATAACACCGTGCTCAAGCTGGGGATTGTTTTTTATTCCTTCGATAAGGGACCCAAGTGCCAAACCACTTGTATTAGTGACTTCGGTACAGGTTATAATTTTTTAATCAATAAACAAATGTATTTGAGAAGCCTTGTGGTGGTGTGTTGTCTTTGCACGTTTTTGGGTGTTTTGTGTAGTAATAAAAATGCAATAGGCTAAACAACAACCACAACAACAATAATATAAGGAACTATTTAAAGCATACCATATAGTATAATAAACTAAATCATAATAATAATAAGAAAAATTCAAAAATAGTAGCCATTGCACAATGTGCTTAACCTGTACCACTAGCATTTTTATTGCCGGCCACTTCAGGCCTCTATCTGGGATTTGATGTTATGGTGACAAAATAAGTCAAATGAATAAGAATCAAAGCTCTAAATTGTGGTGACTGCATCCATCATTTCAAGTGATTGCTATTTCCTTGTTTCCATATTTAACATGTACTACCTCTAGACTCATATAAGCAAAAAAAATTGCCATTTTAAGTGGACTTAAAGATAAGCAAATTCCAACTCCCAAGTATTATCTCGAAAATATCCTTATACTAATTCTAGGAACCATTTCCAGCAAATATGATTTTAGTAAGTTTATGTCTAATTCAACATTACAAAACTGACTTGTAAGGTGAGGATTGCACCCTACTTATATTATAATTTGATCTTATTCTTAGTCCATGTGGAATCTCCAACACACTCCTTCACGCTAAGGAATGAATATCTCGATGTGGGATTAGATATTTATGGATGGTCTAACCCGAGTCCGATAACAGTAGCATAGTAGCCCTAAAGAACTTGACTACAATAGGCTTTATATGGCTTTGATACCATTTTATTTAGTGAGTTTATGATTAACTCAACTTTACAAAACCAGTTTATAAGGTAAGGATTGCATCCCACTTATACACACACACACACACATATATATATATATCATAATTTGGTCTTATTCCTAGTCAATTTGAGATTATGACTAAATTTAATTTAGAAAATGTACTCCTATATTATATGAAATCAAGAATACTAAATGAACCTAACTAACATTCTTAATAGGTGTGAAATTATTTTTACTTATATACAAGATAAAAGTGAGTATTAGATATGCTATCTAACAATTGGAAAGATTGATTTTCCTTTCTGCAGGTTGCTAGGTTATTCAATGAAGCTGCTGAACTGTCTCCGGATGATGCAGATGTCCACATAGTTCTGGGGGTCATGTATAACTTATCCAGAGAATATGACAAAGCTATTGCATCTTTTGAAAGAGCACTGAAACTTAAGCCGCAGGATTACTCATTATGGAACAAACTGGGTGCTACGCAAGCAAACAGTATTCAAAGTGCTGATGCAATAATGGCTTATCAACAGGTGCTGTGTATAGAATTTAATGCTGCTATTGCTGTACCTTTAATGTAATTGTGTCAATCGAATGTAACTTATTGTGTCAAGATTTTTGGAAATCAAATGAGTGATCATGAGGGGGAAATTTATCAAACTATAAGTTAGGGAGTTTGTCATGTCTCTTTCCCAATCCTTGATTTTGCTCATTTGATGGTATATCAATAGCTCTTTAGTTATTTTCATGTACAGATATTTCCAACTGCAATTTATGATGAGTGAGTGCTATGTTATATCCTATGCTAAGTAACCAAAAAAAAAAAAGTTATAGCAATTTTACGAAGATGACAGTCAAATGGTCTTTTATTCATTCTGTGTAAGTTGAGTTAACTGGCTTTTCTATAATTTTATTGTAAAGTCATGTTTTTGGAGTGAACGTGCAATCTATTTCTTTTAGTTAAATATATTCTTTGTCGGATGCAATTCATCCTTTGGCTAAAACAATAATCATTTCAGGCACTGGATTTAAAGCCTAATTATGTTCGTGCTTGGGCAAATATGGGTATCAGTTATGCAAACCAGGTCAGTTCCCTGCTGGGCATTTATCTTATTTGTATCATACATATCAAGTTAGAAGTAGAACTATGCTTGTCATTTCAGTTTTCACTATCTTCATGGTAACTGTATTCTGCAGCTGCAAATGTAAAACTGTAGAATGTATGTGTGTGACGGCTATATCAGTAAAAAAAAAAAATTCAACTTTGATATGATTTTAGGTTCTGGAATTCAATCTTTTCTCCAAAGCAAGAGGCAGTACAATGTAGTGTTGGTCGGTGTACATTTTGGATGCCCATCTATGCAGTATGTTGGAACATGTTAGGGGTGTGTTTTTGTTGTGAAATAAAGAAGCATGCCAAGTATTTTGGATAAGTTTAGCTTCTGTTGTGGAGATATTATGGTACAGTTGTTTGCTTTTATGATTGGAGAAAGACACCATTTCCCTTTTAATTGTTTGGAGAAAGAGAGAGGAGGAAGATAGGATGAAAATACCTAACTTTTGAGAGGATAAAAAAGAAGAATAATTTTTTATTGTGGTCCGTATAAAATTTCCCAAAAGTTGAGTTGCTCTCTATTCTGTAACAGATATCAAAGATGAAGGAATGAAAATGACATTTATTTAAGGCTACCAGTTTCCACTTTTCTATTTTTTAATCTAATTTACTATTTTATATATTGTATCTTAACTGTCATGATAATACTTATTTACTGTACCTACCTTTCGCACTTCTTACAGGGTATGTATGACGAGTCCATTCGATATTATGTTCGAGCACTTGCCATGAATCCAAAAGCAGAGAATGCATGGCAATATTTGAGAATTTCATTGAGGTATGATATTATAATATATATTATTAACAGAGACAATTATTGCAGGATTTTACTGACAAGAATAGGAGATCGATAATTCAAATTAGGCGTTGATTTTATATTCCCGTGACTAACCTTCTGTCTCATCCTATTTTCCAGCTGTGCTTCTAGGAATGACATGTTGGAAGCTTGTGATAGTCGTAATTTGGACCTTCTCCAAAAGGAGTTTCCACTACAGTAGGGGTGCGTTTGAGTAAACTGTATAATTAAGCACTAATAAGTGCTTATAAGCACTTACGCAGAAATTATTTTTATAATTGAAAGAGAAATTTCCTAATAAACTTGAGCTATTTGTATAAGTGTATTGGAGAGCTTATTAAAATAAGTTGAAAACAACTTATAGACATGTAATAAGCTGATTCTATAAGTTTTCACACACACTTACGCAAATGCCATTATTACAAGTTCAAATAAATAAGCTTTGACTTTTTCTGAGTGGGTGAATTACAGGAGGGACTGTTCTTCTGTCGAGGTGGTTGCTTGAACATGAATCCTAATTTTCCTTAATACTTTTGGATGAGTAAATGCTACATTTTCTGACATTAAAGCTCGCAGTAGATGTCTGCTTCCGTAGAGATTTCTAGAAGAATCGAAAGGCGATCAAGTGACTAAGCCTGCAGGTGAATACGATGCATTATTCTATCAATCTTTGAACATATGGTGTATGTATATTATGAAATAGGCGCAGTTACAGACTCCATTTCTTAATGTTAGAAAAACTACTTGTTAGAGAACAGCTGCAGTACTAAAGTTAAGGAATGTGACTTTCCATAATAAAGTTGAGCTTATCGTGTATGTAGATAAATACAAGTATACAAGATTAATCGCATATCATTTATCTAATTTGTTACGTTCTTATTTTATCGACTGTCATCCTTGTCGAAATTATAAATAGCTTGATGCCTATCCCACTTTCTAATTAGCCCTTTTGAGATTATACTCTATTAATTATCTGTATGTATGAGTCATTTAACTGAGTGTGTATTCTGCACTCAAGGTTAAGCATTGTTTGGATAATCTTGTGTATCAGTACTTGTACAACAATAAAAATTTTGTTCCTCCGGTGATGTCAGCATGTGGATCACTCAAACGTCTTTTGGCTTAGTTAAAGACCAAATCTTCACATACTCGATGTCTTTGTCTTTGTTAACGACTAAATCTTCATACCAAATCTATCCCAAGGGATACGTGTAAGATATATTGATGTGTTCTATGTTGGTTGTCGTGAGACTAAGACAACTCCTATTCTTTGTTGAGGTTTGGAGGACCAACTATGATATCATTGACGGAGTTAATGCAGAAGAAAATAATGAGGAATATCTATTAGGGATCATGGATGAGCTCTTAATTTGATGGACTCTTCGTAAACCCTTAATTTGATGAACCAATACGTGTTGGTTCACAAGGAATATGGCTTCTGTTAAGAAAAAATATATAAATAATGACTAAAAAATTCTTTTAATTTTTTTAGGGCAACTTAATTTCTCTCTCTCTCTCTATGTCTCGGTTTTAACGGAGTCCTGTGCTGATGTTGGATGGATACGTATCTTCATCTTTTTAGCATCATTTGACTCGAAGTTTTCAAGGAGTTATTTAACATACTTATCTCAAACTGGTCCTGCGTTTACTTAAAAAATTCTTTATAGAGAAATTTCGTCAGTATCATTAAAATATTACAGTATTAACGTGAGGACGGAAATTGCTATCCGATTACGACTTGTCCCGAGTGATTTGGGAGATCCAATGAGAACGTACCAACCCTTAGAATATTCCAAATATTGGTCATGAGGGACGGTAGGGATGGACCACATGACAAGGAAGGTTCTAATTGAAGAAAGATATGGTATTTAAATGTGTCTATTAATTACCCACTTTTTTATTTTTTTGGAAACTCATTTTGTATATTAATTCATAACATGTGTTACTTCTTTTATAAACGGTATTATTAGTAGATACAAATAAGTGGTAACCAAGTGAGAAAAGGCGAAGAAATAACCCTTTCCTTTGAATAAATGGTAGTTTTTTCTTTTTTTCAAAGAATTACAAGCAAAAGTGAGGAATCTAAGAGAAAGGACTCGTCAGCTTCGGGAAAGAGCCGTCTCTTCAATTTAACAGAACTAAGTTTGCAACTTGACCGAGACCCCTCTACTTCTTCAATGATCACCTCCAACACTGCCATCTTCATCCTACAACAAAAAATTGAAGTTATGTGTTGCCAATCTTTATTTTCCTTGTGTTGTTCCATGAACATTTTTCAATTCAAAACATAAAATAATTATATTTGTGTTGTCTATTACCGTCATTTTTACAGATCAAGGGATCTTACTTATGGGTGAAGAATTTATTAACTTTCATATGAATAATTATCTTTAAGTTATACCAACAACAATTTCTGATTGGTTGACAATGTGAAAAAAGTTATAGTGACCATACACATCTAATGAACTGTTGGGTAGATATGTACACACTTTGCCATTCTAATTGTCAATTAATTATCTTGGCGTGTGCCTGTGATGATCATTGGATGCTTTGAAAGTAGAGTTCCTGCACTTTGTTTCTCTATCTGACGAAGAAGGGGTTGTCTCTCTGATGTTGAAAGGCAACTAATAGCTTTGCATAGAATTGTGTACTTAGCAACTAAATCCTTGTAGTCACTTAATAGCATGTCCACATCTCCTACTGTTAACTCTTTGCCCTTTGCTTCCATGTAAGGATAATTTGATCCATGATGTAGAACTTGAAACACTGCAAGGTGTTACTGTGATTATGTTTAGGGATGGAAGCTCCAACACGTATTTATAGAAATAGATAAAATTAGAGAGTTTAAAGAAATCAAACTTCTTCAGTCTTAAATAAGTTAAATGGCGGAATATTTTGAAAAAGATAAGTAACAACTTCTTTAAAGAAAACAAAAGTTAATTCTTTGTTTGGTCTCATAACATAAGTTAATTTTAACTTAGATATTTAATCATAATTAAAAGTTTATCCAAAATGACCGTGCCTGTTTGGTAGGATTGTTTTGATTGAAAAAATAATTGTTATTTGAAAAGCTCTTTTTCAAACAGTTATACTAACAAACTAATTATTATTATTTTTTTAAAATAAACTAAAACAGTGCACTTACACATAAAACAGGATTAAGAAAACAAGTTATGCTAACCTCCAGTATCAAGTTTGTGGTGCATTTTCTCTGAGGAACTGCACTCGTTGTTCTTCTCTTGCTGGCTCATTTGACTTGTAGAGGATGATTCATTTGTGACTTTATTGATCAACTTGGCTGCTTGCATACTCTCCTCAAATTTGATTTCGTCCATTGAAAGTGATTTGGCATTTAAGTCAACTATAAATGCCACTGCTGACACAAGATTTGTGAAATAATATTCAGCTTCCGAGATGAGTTTTGCTTGCCTTCTGAACAACTTGATGAATTTGAGGTTAGAATGCAACTTTGGAGGATTTGCCTGAAAGTCACAAACCAAAAGGAATAAACAATCAGTGTCAAAAGGGGTAGCGTAAAGTGAATCCTATTGCGACTTAAAATCAATGAAAGCAAAAGTTAAAATTTAATCAAAACACAGTTTATAGGTTCAAGACAACGTTGCCGAAATCATGATGAGGCTTTACCAGTCATTGCTATTACAACATATTCATATTTTTTCTTTTATTAAAAACATCATATGACTCAAGTTCTCTACACAGAACCTTACAAGTTGGACTGAAGCATTATTGTACAGAATCATGTCAGTATCTCTTCTCATGAGGTCTGGTCTTCTATACATCTACTTTGACATAAAATAATTTGCAAACAATCACAACACTATTAGTGAAAACTCTTAGAATTTGATTTTGCCTATATCACTAGGGTATGTTGGATTTCCAACACACCATCATTATTAAAATAGATCATGATATTATGTTAGAATTAGATACAAAGCATCTTCTATGTAACAGTGTTATAAGCAAAAGAGGGTCTCGTCATCCTAAAATTTTATTTGACAGCCAGTAGAATGTCTTATTACCAAGGGGGGCTTGCCTTGATGGTAACATATATGAGCACAGGAAGAAAGTCATCTGCCCCAGCTGGAACATGCTCAGACATTGCAACATTTAGCAACACATTGTTGATGACCCTGCAACAATTCAAAATGCTCAGGAGTTTCTCATGGGGAGCTTTGAAGCCATTCATTTTCAGCAATTCTTTCTCTGCAAGCTGAGTCAAAAAGGAAAACGGTGTCAATATTCATCCTCATACCTGTTAATTAGTTTTCTATTTTATCTGAAATATTATATGTTGTGCTGTTGCTGATTAATAGAATAATTCCTCACTCATTAAAAATAATCCTACTTACGTACATGCTTCTCTGCTTTTTACTCTTTCATAAAACCAGCAAACTAGGATCATCAATTTCTGCAATCCTTATAAAAAGTTCTTATTTATAGAAAAGCTGAAGGTCTTTTATCTAAATTTTGGAATTAGCATTAACTCTTGCAATTTAAACTCTATTTTCTTTTACCAAAATTCCACTACTTGTCCTGTTATAGTTTCACATAATAAGGTGCTAAGCAATATAATAAAACTCGTAACTAATAAAAATATTAAACAGAAAGATAAAAATTCATAACTCAACTTACAAGAATTATTAGTAATATATAAGTATTATGTATATTCATTAAAGATAATAAAAATAACTTATGTATAACTAAAAGTAGTTTCATAATTCATTTATAAAATATTAAAAAAATAACTAAAAATAATTTCTTAATTTATTTATAAAATGTGAAAAGATTAATGTTCGATTTTTCTTTCAGCGGTTTCTTTAATAATAAAGGAAAAAAATAAAATAAAAAATGGACAAAAGTGAAAGTTAACCTTTTAGTTAAAGTAACGTTTTCGCGCTTTTACTTTAATAACCCTGTTAGAAGGGGTTTAAGGCTGGGCTTCAAAGAAACCCTAATGTGCAAAGAAAAGCACGGTGCTCGCGCCCGACCACCACCAAGACGGAAGCGACCGGGGACGGCGACCGCGAGCGACGACCTCGAGCGAGTGGCGATCGCGAGGACGTGAGCGAACGGCGACTGCGAGCGAGTGACTCGGAACGGCGAGCGATCCTCCGATCCACCGAGACGGCGCGGTTACTCGTTCCGATCGGCACAGTGAACGAGTTTTCTTTGGCGTCACCTCTTTCTCCCCTCAAAACTCGTTGAATCGTACGAGTAAGCGAATATACTGTTGGAATGATTTTGCATTCGGAGCAGATTATTTGGTTGGATTGAAAAGTAAGATTTATGTGCTTCTTTTTGAGTTTTTTTTGCATGCTATGCGTTTTATAGAAATAGTTGGCTGTGGAACTTAAGGGGCATTTTGTCTATCTGTATTGGCTGTCACTGCCTGTTGTTTTACTTGAATATGTTCCACTAGCTTTAATCACCATGTAACCATGTCTGCTGCAACTTCTATCTACTAGGAAGCTATAACTCAAACCCATATTTAATTTTTTGCCTTATGTTCTTTGATTATCTGTTTCTCACGGGGAGGGTCAGAAACTGTGATATCCTTTTTTTAAAGGAAATGATTGCATAGTCACAGTAAGAGAAGATCAGACAAAGGGGAGGAGGCAATTGATGTAATTTGGTTTATCGATTTGGGTGGGATTTAAGAACACTGTATGTCCTTCCTCCATTTTTTTTTCTCCAGGTAAAGGTTTCTACATCAACTAAATGTTGTTTCCTGGTACAAATTACAATGATTTAAGGATTTCCGAAATGGTTTATGGAGAGTGGGTAGCTCTGCTCCATTCATGTTTTCTACTTTCACCTTCCCCCTCCCCATTTTCTTTATTTGGGGAACCTAGTATAGTTAAATAAGAGTGCTAGAAACACACTCTTTTCAATACATACTCCCCATTGGTTGAAATTGATGTTGGTGCCTTTGGCTTGAGAATGGAACCCACCAAATTAGTGTGATCCACATAAATTTCACACAATGAAAGAGAGTGTGCTACTAGCGTTTCTCACCCTCAAACCAGGTTGCTATTTATTTGGTCTTTGCTTTGGGCACCATATGAAATTGTTCCGAGAAAATGTATCGATTTTGGCAGCCTTCGTTTGCTTTTCTCAAGATCCTATGGAGTATTTGGGCCCTCTATAAATTGTCATGCAACTCTCCCCTAAATTGGAGCATTGATTGGTTATTGATTGATGTTTGAAAATCTGTACATATGCTTACTATCTATGACTGTTTTCTGGTTATGATAAGGTCATACTGTCAATTCTTGTATAGATGATTTAACTGTCTTGTGCCTTTAAACAAATAGAATTTGTTTTTCTTTTAAGTTAAAATTCCTTGTCATGATCTATATTGCTTTCCTTTGTTCCTAGAAATTGTTAGGTAAATTTTTAGTCATTAAACTCGTTTTTAATATATAAAAATTCTTGAGAATAATATGCTGTAAAAGAAGTATATGCTTTAATAACATGCAGGTTTAATATATACTTAAACTTAACACATGTAATATTTGATAAAATTGTTAAAGTTTGTTCTGTATTGTATATAATAAAAACAACCATTAATGTAGGTTTAGTATTATGAATTTAGTATTTATTAAAAGAAAATTATCATTGTAAAACTTAATATTTAGTATATATACTTATAACTATATTTTGACTCTTTAAAAATTTATTTCAAGTTTTTGACTTTTCAAAATTTTTGATCAAGCTCAACCACTAATATACTTATTATCCTAAACCCTAAACCGTATACTACACTCGATTTGTTTCAGTCATCCACTGTGCGCTTACAATCGATCGATTTTTTTTTATTTTTTTTTTCCGGTGCGCTTATAAGAAGACTCACCCATTGAGCTATGGTTTGTATTTGTTCTACACTCTCAACAAACACTCTCCGATTTCAACTCTCTTCCTTCCCCAACACCAACTTCCATCTACCCTCTACGAACATCTTCTCTCGCCCCCTCGCATTCAAAGGTCTTAGCGTCAATCCCAAGGGCTTTCTAGTCCCGTTGAAAGCATCGATGGCGGATACCAACAAAGTTGCCGTGGAGGTCTTTGAAAGCGAGGATCTTGCCGTCTCTCTGGCCACATACGTCGCCGATCTATCCAATAAATTCACTTCGGAGAGGGGGGCTTTTACTGTTTGCTTGTCTGGTGGCTCTTTGATCAAGTATCTCGGGTGAGGGTTATTTTTTGTAGAAAAATGTTCTTACTATGAGCCTAAGCATGATTCGATTGAATTGAATTGGATTAATGTGAATGTGTTTTGTTTTGGATTCTCAGGAAATTGCTGGAACCGCCCTATGTTGATTCTCTTGAATGGTCCAAATGGCAAGTGTTTTGGCTGGATGAGAGGGTCGTGCCTAAGACTCATGATGATAGTAACTACAAGCTCGCTTTAGATGGGCTTCTCTGCAAGGTATATTTACTTGTGTTTTTTTTTTTTTTATGTTGGAAAATGGTTTGTTTAGGTTGAACATGTACTCAAATTTTTTTGAATGTTTTATGTTCGTCAGGTGTTGGTGTTAATGTTGAGAAATAAATGAAAAGAAGGAGATTAGTTCAGGGTTATGTGTCTCTTTAAGTTGAATTGAAACCATTGTTAAAACAGTCCATGTGTATGGATCCGAACCCCATTTTGGAATCGCATACCACATGAAATGTGGATGTGTTTTTGCTGAAGCCACCCTCAAATCCTAAAGAGTCAAGCTATCTCAAACAAACACTCGGTTTTGGGTGCAACCAAGCTCTGGAGTCTGACTCCATTTGGTGGGGGTGTCTAACCATGTCTTTTATCAATCTAGAAAAGGAAGTGCTAGCAAGTAGTAACACACTTTCTAACATAGTGTCTACTATTGGTTAAAATTTGTTGGAAACTAGGGGAGGGGAGGACCTAATACAGTATCTAACTATTCTAAGAAAGTGGAGCGCTAGCAAGTAGCAACATACTTTTTCTAACATACTCGGTATACTTGGTTAAAATGTATTGATAACCAGGAACAGGCTAACCATATATTTTGCTTTTCTGCAAAGGAGGAGTGTTGGAAACTAGTATCAAACTTTTTTCTAGCATACTATTTACAATTGATTAAAATATATTGAAATCTAGAAAGATACGAGAGAGACTGATCGAATAAGAAATGGGTCACAAAATTTTGGATTTTGAATTAATTTCAGCTGAAAGAGAGTGTGTTCAAAAGAGTGTATGGCCATAATTTCTCTCTAAGTAATAGTTTAAACTAATCAGTTAATCATTTAACTTGTACATGTGCCACCAGAAAGCTCATAAAAAAAACTTAAGTTTTAGTCCTTATATCAGGACATATTGCTTTCTATCATTGTATTTCTTTAGTTTTAATCTCCATTCGTCTTTATATTTTTTTTTTAACAAAGATTGATTTCTAAATAAGTGCAACCTATAACCAAACAATTCCTTTAAACTAATTCATGTCAAACCTGAATGTTATGAAAATATCACAGGAAGCTAAAAATATATACGAAGTTGTGAAAGTAAATGGATGAGTACCAGGCTGTAACCATTTCATGGAGAGATTAATTGATTGTGGATGATCAGGTGAATGAATCCCCTTTGTAGGATGCTGCATAGTAGGGTTTTATTTTGACATGTTTATTGAGTGTATATCTCATTCCTATGAAATGGTGCAAGAGAGGGAAAAAAATTGTCTTCAATTTCAAGTTATGAGCTATATTTTTTCTGTGTAGTTTTCTTTAAGATGACACACATGACCAGATTATGTTGTCTGGCTTCCTAGTTTTCCATCAGCTTTTTTTTGTTTTTTTTGTCAAACTAACATGTTGATACTTCCATCTTGGTTCCCGTGGCAGGTACCAATTCCTCCGGACAATGTGTATGCAATCAATGATACCCTTTCAGCTGAGGCAGCAGCCAATGATTATGAGACACGTCTAAGAGAATTGGTCAATAACGGTGTCATTACTTCTTCACCGACCAGTGAATTTCCAAAATTTGATCTCGTGCTGCTGGGCATGGGCCCTGATGGGCACGTGGCTTCTTTGTTCCCTGGGCATCCTCTTGTGCAGGAGAATAAAAGATGGGTTGCCTTCATCAAGGACTCCCCCAAACCACCTCCAGAGAGAATAACTTTCACTTTTCCGGTGATTAATGCCTCTGCTTATGCAGCACTTGTGGTGACTGGCAAGGGTAAAGCAGATGTGGTTCACTCCGTGTTAGGCAAATCTCAAAATCCTGATAAGCTTCCTGCTGGATTGGTTTCCCCTGAAGGGGAGTTGAAATGGTTCTTAGATAAAGATGCAGCCTCAAAGTTGTAGATGCAGTAGCTAAGCCAGTTGATCTATATGTTGTGCTAGTTATTTGTACCTTTACAATGTTGAAGTTGTGTATGAGAAGTGCTGAATTTCCTATTCCCGTGACAGTTAGCATTGCACAAGACCCTTAGTCATTTTTTACAATAAAGGGAATATTTTGTTATGTAGCTTAAATGCCACTTTGTGGTTGAAATGAATCAAATAATCACTTTATCTTAGTCTATCTTATTCATCTTTTCCAACCAAAATATGGAACACTTTATTAATGAAGGGAATATTTTGTTATGTTGCTTAAATGCCACTTTGTGGTTGAAATAAATCAAATAATCACTTCATTTTAGTCTATCTTATTCATCTGTTCCAACCAAAATATGGAACAGTTTATTAATGAAGGGAATATTTTGTTATGTTGCTTAAATGCCACTTTGTGGTTGAAATGAATCAAATAATCACTTCATCTTAGTCTATCTTATTCATCTTTTCCAACCAAAATATGGAACACTTTATTAATGAAACTGTCATATTAATGGCACTTTATTGAAATGAAACTATCATTCTTCTAATAGCACTGACTGTCATATTATTCCAACTTTTTAGCAACATTCATTTACAATGACGATTCTACATGCTTAACGTTTTCCAATTTTACTAAAATCATATAAAAGACTTTTATATATTTTAGTAGAATGAATTATAGTTTTTCGCAGTAGTTTTTAAGCCATAACTCTTCTCTGTATCAGTAATTCAACTACTATAGTATTTTTAGCGAACAAAATATAAAAGAAATAACAGAAGAATCGTTTTGAACAATAATGACATAATTCCTTCGTATTGATAGAGATAGGAGAAAATTTTCTAACTTCTATTAGAAGATTAGGAGTTCCAATGATCTAGATCACTTAATTGTAGAGGATATTAGGTTAGGAAGTAAAACCTTAAAAGCTCAAAGTATTAGGTTAAAACACTAAAATGGTTTTATATTTCATCTCTACCCTAACGAATACCAACCACGAGTGGAAATAATTTGCTTTCAAAGGCTTATTAGATAGAATAGAAAAAGTGTCATTTCTTCTCTTCTCTGCTAGTGTTCTACTGCTGAAAATAACATTATCCCCACAAATTTCTTTCCATGTCTCACCAATGCTAACAAATGGACAGTTTCCTTCAATGGACATATTAAAGTATAATTTTATTATGAACAGGCGTTAAAAGCTACACGATAAGAAAAAGTAATAGCATAATTTGTCTAAGCCAAAGCCTATTCAATGTAATAGTTGATGACTAGGTAAAAATTATCAGAATTAAATTTAATCTTGGGTCCAAATGAAACATACCAGCCATGAGGTTTCATTTTGAAGAACTGGCGGTATATCCAAATGTTCAGGCTTCAGAAAGGTTTGGAGCAGGCATATTTTCTCAAAGATTTCATCGTCAATCTTTGCATCCTCAGGAGCAGCAGAAAATGTTCGAGAGAACAATTTAATCATGATATATTTTTCTAAACCCTGCAGATTAAATACATAATGCAGTCATATTCATATACTAAATCAAAAACATGCCCTCGAAGTTGAAATGCTAGCAGAAATATCACTATGCTCTGGTTTAAAAAATGAATTAGAGTCAATATCAACTTAGGCAGTATTGCATTAATAACTTTCACTAAGGAAGTTACATAATAATCCTTACAAATAACACTGATAATATAAAGTCGTTTTGTACTGTTATTCAATCACAAATCATTAATTATGGTGAATTTCTCCCAAAATAACTACCTACCGATGGTAATTTCTGGTTGATTGACATTGTAAGAAAATTCTCTAGCAAATCATTTTCATTCTAACACATTTGTAAATAGACCTCTGTTGATTTGTTAATATATTAAATTGATGTAGTCTGCTACAGGATTATGATTGTAGGATTATGATTATTTGATGAACGAACCTCCATGGCACAATCAATGTCTTCTTCAGAGGCAGTTGTCCACAGTGGATGATCTCTCATTGCAGCTTCCATTGACAGAAAAAAATCTTGAACTCTTTTCCCATCATTTTCAGGTTTCGGTTGGTAAAATGAAAACGATACTATAAAGCTGATAAAATAATTTGCCGTCAGAATTAATAGAAGCACAAAACAGAAAAAAGGAAAATAGAGTGAAAGTGGTGGTTGCCTCTTGATGGATCGAACGAGGTCAAGGGAAGCAGGGTGATGCATGCGATTGAGAAAATCAGTGAAAGACGTCGTTGATCTTGACTCTGCCTCAATCTTCGTGTTCATGTCGTTGATGTTAATGGAATCCCAATTCAATAGATATTGAAACTGAAGCAGAGAAAGAGGCAGCATGTTTCAGAATGAAAGAGAGGAAAATAATTAGGTGACACGTGATTCACATTTTATGCAACTACCAGTACAAGATTCTTAGTGCACTAGTTCGTCAACTCTTCTCTTGTACGTGGTGATATTAGATGTTATACGGAAAAGGTACAAGATAATTTTTTTAATACTTCAAATTAGGATGAACGTAATTTTGGTTTCCATGATTTAAAAAGAAAATTATTTTCATCTCTCAATTTTTGAAAAATATACTTTTAGTTCATGTGATTGAATAATTTTGTACTCTTCAAAAGTAGATCAATTTTTTTAAATTTGAGATCTACACTTAAAATTTTGGACTAAACCATAAAAAAATTTACGTAAATCTATCGATCACTTAGCACCTATAAATATATAATAATAATTTTTGTGAAGTTAAAGGTATTTTGAATTTACCGTTTTATCTATCTGAGTATCCTCAGCTATAAATATATTAGAAATTGCATCGTGGCATCCGAACTCAATGTGATCAGCGCAAGTATGTTAGAAATATTTGTTCAATGTGAGACTTGTCTTCTGTTTCTCTTTACAGACAATAACGAACTTCGATTCCACGTTTTAGACAATGTAAGATTCTCCTGACAGATATACACAATGAAACAAAGATGTCACTCCTCTGTTTTTTCTCTTATTTATTATAAGAATGTGAGACAATATATCTTCATATTATTTTTGAAAGGAAGAACTTCTATGTTTTGTTCACCTTGAACATTTTTTGTATTCTGTCTTTTGATTGATATCTTTTCATCACGTAATGCATATTTTCCGAAGTTTGAAAGGAAGGACAGTTACCAAGTCACTTGAAAATCATGGAAAGTTTGTAACATAACAAAAGATTATCACAAAAAACAAAAGAAATTTAAAAATTGCAAGAGGGAAGGGTGAGAGAATGTCACCTTATAGAAGGATAAGAGAAACCCATGTACGATTTCTAGCACAAAATATCAATGAAAATTCTCCACTTGAGATAAGAAGAGAATTTCAAACTTAAGGCAACCTAAGCATTCATCACACCATTATATGCAGATGGATGGGTTTAATCTAATAACCACTGTCATTTAAAGCTCAGTCATTAAGTTTTGACATTATATTATTGATAACATATATCAATCAACAATTAAATTACAAAATCTTTTATTAATTTTGATTTTATATAATACATATTGATAGTAAAGTTGTATTTCGAGAATTGTAAGAATCAAAATACTTAATCTCAAAAATATGACAATAAAAAATATATACTTATCTGTGAGGCCTTTTTATGCAGAGCATACCAATATAACACATGATTCCAACAAGGTTGATATCCTATTGCATTATATCCAAATAGCATAACAATAAGAAAAAGAAATTCAAAAGAGTAGAAAGACTAAAGCAAAACCTACTCAAGAAACAAACTTATAAAATAAAGAACACCTCTTAGTTAAGAAAATTTAGAATACTATCCCGCCACTGATTACAACGTTCCCTAATGCCATGGCAAACAAGTTCATCAACGCAATATTAGAAACATGAACATCATAATAGGACATTTGTGAGACTTGGAATCAATGACAAGTCATTTTATGAGGACAACATTCTCTTTACCGTTAATTTCTTTCATATTCCCTTTTTATTCATTTTTTCTCCCTTAACGAGTTTATGATAGCTGTTAAAGCTGCACAATAGTGTCAATTCTCTAACAGGTCTATGGTCTAACCTGTGTTTAGATGTGCCATGTAGAATTGTTTCTTCACTTCATTTCTTTCAATGTGAGTGCATAGGTATTGAAACTTGAAATTGTGCCTTATATCAAAATTGGATCCTCTTTTTTTTTCATATGATAAACAAAATAGACACAGAGCCCAAAACAAAGCCTTACAAATTTTGACAGGATAGTTTGAATGGTACGACTATTTGGTGTCCCTGAGGAAAATATGCTGAGTGCTAGCTAGTGGAGTCAAGTCCTATTTCCTTAAAATCACAACAAATGGACCTGCTGCTGATATTCTTCAACCAACTTCATTTCATCACAAAGACATGAAATATCAGGCATTATCCCTCCTTCATGATGCCTGTATATTCCATCCCCCACTAGATCATTCAACAAGGCATCTGGTTCTTTGGCTCCTCCATGCTGTAAGAATTTTGTTCTTAAAGCAAATCCTGTAGTTGATGAAAGTGGATCCTCCTGGCACAGTTTCTTCCATATGGTTGCAGCAAAACATTTAGCATACAAATAGCTATAATAACCTGCACAATAAATGAAGAAATTCAAGTTGAAGGCAAACACTTTTTGGTGGCATCCATAGATAAATATAACTTCTGGCATCATTAGCATTGGGTTATTTAAAACGAATACCAGTGGATTATTATTCAAAATTAAAATTCAAAATATGCAGCCAATAAGAAGTGCAACAATGAGGAAAACAATTCACCAAAAGGAAATCAGGTAATTGCTAATTCAAAACTAACAAGTTCTGTCATTCTCGGACGACTGATATTGAGATTTTGATATGCTAAACATCACTAATACAAGGAATTATAAGAAAATTCAGACTTCGGACACACCTGCACCGTAATTAAGTAGATGACTGAATCGGGCCTCCCAATGCGTGCCTTCCACATGTTCACAATTGGTGTGCTCTCTTTTCAGTTCGGCAACAACAGAACTAATATCACCATGAGGGAGTGGCTGCTCTCCAAAAAGTGTCTGGTCAACAAGAGCATAGAAGATCTGACAAAAAAAGATAATTAAAGTGTTAAACTATGTAAACTATTTATCCTTCACAAACAGAAAAATCAAGTTATGCTTATGTGCTGACAACCAATGTTTCCCCTACACAGGCATGAAAAGAAAAGGACAATATAACAAACCTGACGTTGCAGTTCAGTTGCAGCAAACATATCCCTGGCACCCTGCATTGACTCCACCAACTTCTGAGGAATTTCTTCACCAGTTGAATAGTGTCTAGCAAATTTTCTCAAAACTCGATAATCCCATGCAAAGTATCTGTCGTGAAAAGTAATACCTATATCAGAAATGAGAGGTAACCAAATTTATTCAGAAGCAACTCTCGCCCTTCTAAATTATCAGAAGATGACGTCCCATATATGTGCAATAATAGAACACTCCCCACAAGTTAGTAAATGTATATTAATCATTGACAACTTGCCAATACATTCTTAAAGTCTAGCAATGGGGAGCTGATGAGGACGTGGATGAAGACGAGATCACTAAAGAGCTTGAAAAGAGTAATTACTAAAATTAGAGCTAAAGAAGGAACAAAGGAAAGACTCCTAGAAGAATACAACAATTATCAAGGAAGAATCACTAGGGGGATGACTAGAGACCTGGGAGAGAACATCAAGAATGATTGTCTTCTTTGTATAGGAAATCTTTGCTTGTATGAAGAAAATAAACAATTTTCACTTTTTAAAGATTTTTACAAATCAATATTTTTGTTTGGTTTCTAGAATAAGACTACATAGATAAATTGTCTACATCCAAGAATAAGCTATGGAGTGTTTGCATACAACATAGCCTAAGCTTTGAAACAAACATTCTCAGTCTAAGTTGTAATACAAATTTCTCACATTGAAGTGACAATTTTCCTTTGCACTTATTCTATGTTTTTCATTTCCTTTGTTACTTATTCATTACTTAGCTGGGATGCTTAGGGAACCAAAAATGGGTTCCTTACCCATTTATGTCATTTAATCCGTGAGTTCCTATGATTCTTGGTTGGTTCCTTTTGTGATTCCAATTGCCTTCCACTGAATATATTGATGTTCTCTATCATTTCTATGGTTCAATTTGTTGTTTCTTTCATTGGTTCAATTTGTTATTTCTTTTATCAGTTCAAATATGGGTTTGGTCCTATTTCTATTGTTCCTGTGTCGTTATGTGATTTCTATGATCCAATTAGTTGAATCCTTATCTTAGATGTTTCTAAGACAACCTATGGAGAGAGATCACGTTTCTATTGTTTGATTTTTGGTTGTTACACTTAGTTTGACAGATCCTATATTGCAAACCCTTTATTTGAGTCTACATTAGGAGCACCCGTTGATGAAAACACCTACTGCTTAGGGCCCCATCCAACTTATCTTTAGTAAAGTGCCCATCAAATTCTATGCCTTGTTTTGCCATGTGAAACTGGATTGTGGGCAATACTAATGGCTAAATTGTTGTCACAAAACAGCCTCATTTTGTGAATCATCTTCATCCATAATCCGTCACATTGTCATGCATCATAGGTTGAAATTATGCTTCAGCACTAAACCCAACTACATTTTTCTTTTTGCTCCTCCATTACTATATTTCCTCTGAGAAACATGCAGTAATCGGAGGTGAATCTCCCACAATCTACAACTGACATGACATAGTCCACGGACAATTTACCTTCTCTCCTGAATATCATTCCTCTCCAATACTAGCCTTCAAATTTTGGAAAATCTTATCAACTGCCTAAAGGCGACTTTACATGGGACCATGACAGATTGATTGACCACACTAATACCAAGGTCATGCAGTCTTAGAATAATACAATGAACCATCACTCTCGGAATTTAAACTTATAAAACAACAACAACTAAGTACAAAACTGGTTTATAAGATAAGAACTAACCAAACTTTGTAACCTCTATCTAAACCGTAACTCTAGACAATGTAGAACTAAACCACCAACCGAGGTTGCAATAAGGCATCCCCAAAAGAGGCTGAAACTAAAGTGGGCTAGGAGTGGCCACGATTAAGGTGAATTTCCAACATTAAAAACAACTTAAGTGTGTTTATGCGTTTAGCTACTAACAAAATTATAGCAAATTTAAATGTCAGGGGCCACGTTATGGGTTAGAGACATAGAGTTGACATTTGTCAGTGAGTGAAAAAAATACTCAGCACTACCCTAGTGCCGTGCAGGGTATAATATGCCACATGACCTTTCTATAACACATTTTCTCATCTTGTTCTGCTGGTGGATAATGACATTCAGATAGCAGATCCCAATTGAAAATCAAGGAGTCTCTGAATGTCATGGTTAAACTCAGAAAACTGAAATTTCAGGAACACTTGAAGACGACGGTGGATATAAAGGACTAAATCAGGGTTTCATTAAAAATCAAGAGGCTAAGGTAATACGGTTTTACAAGACTGAGATTATATTAGCTTAATTCTGCAAAATCAAACCAAATTACATATATCATAGAAAACTAGGCAGTTGCACAGCGAGTATCATCCAATTAAACAATTCATCCAAAACTTTTATATTTTATTTACCACCCTGATTTAAGGGTTAAGACTTAAAGAATATCGTTTTTGAAGCATTCTACTTACTCAAACAGATTGGATGGTATTTCTGCAAAATCCAGAACCGCTCTGGTGCCTGAAAAGTGCTGGTAGTCCTACAATAAGAACATTGCATCATCTCATTACAAAAACGACAGCAGTAACCACTTTTCAAACATTTTGATTATGAAGAAATGCTTGCAAAGGTATTTTAGTTCATTAAACAATATGTTAAGAGAGTTCATATAATTAGAATTTCAAAATGATTTTAAAAAAAATGTTAGTTATGTTAGTAAATATTAATTCAATTTGCTCAAATCATGTTCATACTTGTGCCTTCATATTACTTGATGAGAAGAATTTGACTTCCATAAATATTAGTATTAGATTTTGAGAGAAGGAGAAAATTATTCTGACTTCATTTTATCGAACTGAAATGAAATGATACAAAGATGATGATTCTCTGTTACACAAGTTTTATATAAAGGTCAGAGAATCATCAAGGCCTAGAGTATGTCAGTTACAACTGCCTATTATTGCAAAATGCCAACTCGTGAATGAAGAGTAAAACAGAAGACAATCATTAAATTAACAAGCGCAAGGGTAAATCTTATTTATTACGTAGTTTTTGGTTATTCACACAATAAGATTGTTGAAATTTCTCATATATTGTAGTTATTCATAATAGTAACTAGGTAGGTAACATCCTATGTAAGTTATGTAAACAGGTTTTTAATCCCCATGGTTTTGCAAATCCCTAAAATTGGGGGATTGGTTTTACAACATTATCACATGCTTAAGGGTTGGACATCCTTACAGCCTGACTATAACACAGTTATTTTAGAGATATCACAAAAGTAAAAGTCGTTAACTTTGAAGACTAATAATTTATTTATATCATCAACAATTCATCATAGGCATCAATATGCTGGCACTCCAAAATCCACCAATCATCTACCGTCAAATGAAACATATTATTAAAGGAAAAAGAAAAGGGTACAAAAGTTGTGGGGCATTCAAAATCCAACTTGCACAGATGTTTATCTTTGATTCTAAGACGTCATACAGCTTTATCCTTATTTTGTAATGCAACTATTTCTTCATAAGTTCAAGAGGATACCGTTCTTGAAAGCAAAGAATGAAGAGCATGCCCAAACTCATGAAATAGAGTTTCTACTTCCCAATGATTGAGCCTTACAGCTAATGGATTTTGAGAACCCGAAAAGTTACAAACAAGAGCTACAATCTGCAAAATCATCAGAACAAAGCATAAATTAGAAAGAATAAGAAGTCTGCCTCCTCTATAGTGTTGTTCCCTTAGTCTCACATCACATCACCAAGCATCACGTTTTTTCCACAAGAGGATGATGCATGCATCTCTTCTCTTTTCACTGATATTAGGCCTTATTATAAATGGAATAGAAAATTTTCACATAAAAGGAACAACACGTGTGACAAAAAGAGAAAACTATATTTCTAGTTAGATGCCTCAATCAGAGTAAGAAACTGGGTGTAAAGAAATTTTCACATACTGGAAGTTGGTATTCTGTTTGAGAAATTCTGCGACCCCCTTTTATTGCAAAGTGAGCACAACCAGGATACTTTCCCTTTCTCGAGTATAAATCGAGGTACAAATATCCCAAGTCACCCTGAAATGAGTTTGAGTATCAATGTCTTCAAACTAAATAATTAAGAAAAAAAAAAAAAGGCAAACCATTATTGATGTCAATCATCACCGACAATGTAATAAACATGAGGTGTCAAATCTTCAGCAGTACATAAATTTAGTAAGGCCCAAAAAAGTATAAGATCTTGGTAGAACTAAAAAATATCAGGACTGTAGCAATACTTAATTAGGATAGTAAGACAATTAAAGGAGCTCAGAGAGAAATTGAGAAAGTACATAAAAAAAAGAGAATTATGCACTTAAGGAGTGGTTTGATAAATTACTACTCGTCCCAACTACAGTTTGATGCAGAATCTGATAATCCCACCATAGTGAGGCCAATCATCAAATTTACTTCACAGTATGACAAAATTGTGTTTTGTGTAAGAGAGAAAATGACGGAAACAGTAAGAAGCATGAGAGTGTCTCTGTAGTTTGTGAAATTCCTTTGCTAAATTAATTGAATAGATATCTCATATTTATATTTTCAGTGGAGAAACGGAAGCTAGTGTAGATGATACTATGTTTTTGCAATAACAATTCTGATAACACAACTGACTATTGTCAGTTGTCTGATCGTGCATATTTAAACATGACATACACTCTCCCACTTAGTATAAGCAAAAAGAAGGTAACGGCATTGGTCAAAGAGCTGACGTTCTTTTTTCAAACAATGGTAGATAATGTGATAACTGACCAACCTAGGATTTTTAAGGGTCCTTACAGATTAAAATTTACTGAAATTTGGACCAAAAAAATATAGAATTCATATTCAACAATGTAAGTGTTAGATTAAATAGTCTTTAAGTAGAATTTATTGTAAAGGTGCCATGTACTAACAAATGATCAACTTGCAGATGTACTAACAAAATCCTTGAGAGGACCTCGTATTGAATATATTTGTTCAAAGCTTGGCACATGCAATTTGTATGCTCCAGCTTGAGGTGGAGTGTTAGATTAAATAGTCTTAAATAGAATTTATTGAAAAGGTGTTCTGTGCTTTGAGCTGCAACTAGTTCATGGATGTATCTTTTCAGTTTCTCTTCTCTTCCCTCTCATACATTTATCTGATGTATCTAAAGCTAATATAAATATGAGATCCTAAGAGAGGGAAATTCACTCTCTATAGTTCTAATTCCTTTGTATTATTCTTAAATATAAGTTATATAAAAAAGTTTAAACTACATAAATATAATGTATGACTTAAAAATTTCTTTGCACCAAATACCTCTTCGGGATGATGAAGAGAAAGTTTAAGCACATGTGGATCCCAAGATTCTCCAGGTGCTAGAGGGATGCTATGAAAGGTTGCACCAAACAATGACTGCACCAGCACCTTCAAACCCTCAATACAGTTCGAGAGAGAAAAATATGAGCCTACAGCCTGCGTACATGATTTTTGCATTTATGTGAAAATACAAACATGAATATGTTGAAGTATTAATGACAAACAAAACATGTCACATTTTAATTACCGAAGCATTCAATTTATAACCAGAGGACTTCATCATTGTCATGTAATAGGTCTCATCCCATGGCCTTAAATCTCCATCACTTTGACCACATTTCTCTCTCTTGAATTTCGTTAGTAGCTTATGCTCCTAAGATCATAAGTAAAAGAGAATAATTCTCAGTTACGGACACGATTTCAGCTATTCATGCCCAAGAAAGTATGCCTTGAAGGAATCTATACCTCTCTAGTCTTAGTCTGGACCATCTTGCTCATTTCGAGTAAAAATGACATTACAACTTTAGGTGATAAAGCCATGTTAGGCTTAATAGAAAATTCAGCGTAAGAATTACACCCCATTATCTGCACCAAATGATCACACGGAAAAATCATTATGTTATACATTCAAAATAGAATAAACAGTTAGCTCTATTTATTAAATACCTACAAAAATAATCAAGCAAAGTAAAGACAAATAAACATTCTACAGTTTTCTATTGAAAAACAAAATTATGACCTAAGATAATTCAAACCTTACTCAATTGCTGGAGCACATTATACTCTTTCCTGATTTCATTATTTCAGTTCCATTCGTGCAGATTTATTACCCTGTAATTTACTTTTCTTTTTTTTAATATTAACTATGACATATAGCCTTTAAATAATAGGATTAGTCCCCATATATAATTGTAACAACCATGTACTCAGCTCTTAATCTCCTTTTTTCCAAATATAATTCATAAAACAGAAATATCACATTCGTTTAACATTTGGCAACAGTCTTGTTTGCTTTTACTAGAATCTGTTCATTCTGCTTATGATACTTATAAAAGAATGTTGATGCTTGTCTTCCCAGGTGCATTTACTTGTAAATCCAACTATCAGATCACTACCCATTATCCTAATAGAGATAGATTTGTTTTGAACTGTTTAACTCTAGAGAAGACAGAAACATTTAGGTAAAACCGTGTGTTTCTGAATCAGCATGTGTGCTTTATTTATATTGAGAAAAGGAATCAATACAACAAATAGTGAAAATTTAATATCCTCCAATAACAATGATATGATATGAGAATAAATAAAAAAGTTCTTAATAATACATATATAATCTAGATATTCCTGACTATATAGGATTAGCCCTTATTTCTATAATTATAACAAAATTTCTTATTATATAAGATCAGTTCTTTATTTCTATAATTATAACATTCCCATCCAAACTCGTGCATATAGGTCGTATGTGCTCAACCTATGACAAATATAATCCATCTTCGGTCCTCCTAGAGACTTTGTGAACATGCCAACCAACTATTCATCTAAATATCCCATGAATCATGGGAAGTCAAATACTTCAACCTTTTATATAAAACCTGTCCCTAATAGGATTAGAACCGATGACATGTTACATAACCGGCTTTTTTTCCAGTTTGGTGTATTTTTTCACACTAATGCCTAAAATAAGCAAAAAATTATTCTTTTCACCAAAATAAACAAATTGTGTCAACTAGATAGAATTTCAAATTAAGAAATCCTTCTAGTAAGACATGATTTTAGGCTAGTCAAATAGAAGTGACATGCTGGCGATTTCGACTTCAATTAAAGACTTTCATTAAAATACTTTCTCACCAAGCCAATTTTTGTGTAACCATTTTTAATTATTTGACACTATGTTTGTTACGTTTAACAAAAAAAATTAATAATAATGATGATTAACAAAACCATAACAAAAAAATTAAAACATACAAATTTATTTTAAATTAAAACAAAATAATATAATGATAATAATAATTAATTTCATATAAATTTAAATAATAATAACAATAATTTTAATTAAATTCATACAAATTTAAATGATAATAATGAAAACATTCATTATAATTAAATTCATAGAAATTGAATTATAATAATATTCTAACAAATTTAACTAAAATAATAATAATATAATAACTTTTATAAATAAAGAAAATAATATAATATTAAATATTCAGTGATAATAACTTGATCAAGTTATAGGCCACTAGCATTTTACTTATCACGAAGAGGCAATAAACTGGCACATTAACCATTACATTACAATATCAACTATTTATTACATCATAATAAATCAACGTCATCAAATTAAAGCATAAAAAAAATATTTTAAATTAAAACAAAATAATATAATGATAATAATAAAAAATAAATTAATAATTTGATTTAAAAGAATAATAATTAGTAAGTGATCAATATAGGTGTAGTGCAACTGTCGTCTATAATTTCACGCCTGGTAGGTGCAGTGCAATTGTCATTCACATCTGCTAATGGCTTCGTAGGGTGTCGGAGAAAGTTCAACATTTTGTGACAATGAGCCTTTCATTTAGGATATGGTTTATGATTTTAGTGAATATAATGAGCATGACGACAATTCTATTCTGACATCATCTACACATCCTAATCAATCTTTCAGTAGAGTGCTAAAACTATTAAGTTCGAATTGTGTGATCGCATGTGCTTTCACACAAAAGAGGTCACTTTATCGGCTATAAAAGAATATCACATTGACCAGGACTACAAATTTGTGGTCATGGAGTTCAAGGTAGATAGGTACGCAAGATTCATAAATTATGGAAACGGATGTCAATGGCGACTACGGACTTCATTCAGTAAAATTCGTCAACATTACGAAATCAAAGCCTCTCACACATGCTTAACTAATGTTCTATCTCAGGACCACATGAATTTGGACTCAACACAAATTGTTTCAATTGTGGCCAATTCAGTGAAGGCAAATCCATCAATTCCTTTTTAAAGTCTAATTGCTGAAATCCAAAATCGTTACGGCTACTCTGTTTCATACAAGAAAGCTTAGAAGGCAAAACAAAAGGCTCTTGCAAATGCAATTCGGAGGCTGGGAGGAATCATATTTTGTCTTCCAAGATGGTTGCAAGCTCTTTAGGAATCACTTCGGGAGACTATTGTCTAATATATACCAGTCATCCGATTATAATAGACGATTATAGTAGACGGTGTCGAGGATCATCACATCTTAGACCAAATATATTGGGTGTTCAAGCCTTGCATTGACGACTTCAACTATTACAAGCCTATAATGCAAGTAGATGGCACATTCCTAAATGACAAATATCACGTGTGGGAGACTTCAAATTTTTGATGTTTAACCGTTGACAAATTTTACTAAAAGAAACCCGTAGTCACCAATGATATTTGTTTCCATTATTTATGCATCTTGCGACGTACCTATCTGTCTTGGACTCCACGACCACAAATTTGTAGCTCTGGTCAATGTGATATTCTTTTATAGCGGATAAACTGGTCTCTTTTGTATGAAAACACATGCGTTCATACAACTCGAACTAAATAGTTTGAGCAACTCTACTAATTGATTGATTAGGATGTGTCGATGATGTCAGAATAGAATTGTTGTCATGCTCATCATTTTTACTAAAATCATGAACCATATCCTGGATGATAGGCTCACCCTGTTTTGTCTCTTAACACAGCCATTGTCTACAGTTCTATTTAGGAACTGGGTTTACAATTTCGGGCTGTCCAGCATCTACTTTTCTTTGTAATAAGCTGCTTGAGACTTTTGCAGAATTTTAGGCCTGTCCTAGTAAATTCCAGGATCATTTCCTCCTAATAACAAAGGTTCTGGTTTGCTAAAAGAGGTGAAATTTTTGTTGCAATCTTCTGTCTTTGCAATTTTTTGGTCAATATTACTAAAGAGAAATGCAATTACAACAAATTACTCTTAGGTTATAGTTTTCCTACTTTGTCTTCTTTTCTTGAGAGTACTTTTTTATATTCTCTATCAACAAATTTTTCTTTGTTGGACTCTCACATCCACTAGAAATAAGGATGAATTACAATATATAAATCGGGTGCAATTGTCATCTTTTAAGCGAGTTTAGTGAGTTAAGCCTAAACTCACTTTTTAATATGATATCAGAATCTATCATAGTAGTAATGTTTGTTTAGTTTATTGTTTCACCTACTATTTGGCTGTTGTTAAATACCTCCACTTATATTTGGTCTCACATTTGAGACGTATATACCTTGATGTGAAAGAGTGTTCAGGAGATCCCACATCTAGGAATAAAGTTGAATTATAATATATAAGTGAAGGTTGAATTATAATATCCTCACCTTATAAATAATTTTGTGAGATTGAGTTAGACTTAAACTCATTTCTTAATATTCTTCTTCCTAAATAAAATTCATCTATATCCAAAAACTGAAAGCACCAGAAGTATCAAATATATTAAGCAAGCATACAAATGCATGATGGGGACCTAGAAAACATGTTGCACCAAACAGCAACATGGAATAAGAGAGAGAACACTTATGTTATGGCACAAATCAAATCAAACTGCTTAAAATGAGTCAGTGTGCCTCATGATGATACACACCTGAGCTAGCTCATGTCGTGCAGATATAAGCCTTTTGAGGACATCAACATTTGCCTGTGGAACAGAATTTCCTCGTATATATACCATTTTCCTAACCTTAAAATACAGAGAGAAATTGACAGATATCCATTAGTTAATTACAGCAGTGAGTTAGTTAGGTTGAAGAAAAAAGCATGTTGCCCACAAATAACAGGGGAAGTTAATAGCAATATTTTTAAAACCAAATTGATTATTGAACAGGTTAAAGTACTACTTCAAGGTTCAATGTTCGAACTACTAGAAATAAAATAATATTTTAATAAAATATATAATATGGGAATAAAAAATATATAACAACTCCATAATATGCATTCCAAGTCTCAAGGTTTCACACCAGTTAAGGCCTCAAATGTGTGAAAAAATGCAATAATGTTAATTCTATTCAACTATCACATTTTTTAAGTTGAGATTATTAAAATAAAAAAATATTTTTTTTTAATAATTTGGTTTAAACTGATATTTTACTAGATTTTCCAGTTTTTGACTGGTCATTACAGAGGTTCAAATGGATTGTACGTGGGACCAGTTCACTGATTTTTTATTTATTTATTTATTTGGAGCCTTTGGGCATTTAAAGGCTCAGACCTTTAAGTTCTGCAGCATTTTATCTGTGGAATTGAGTTTTATCCCCATTAATTTATAGTTCAAAAAGTGGGTGGGAAAAAACAAGTTCATTACTTCATGGATCATTTGAGAATACTAGAAGAATTCATGAGTACTCTAGACTCTAAATACTATATTATTTAGAAGATGAGATGTGATTACAAATGCTTTTAGTTCACATGAACTTACTGGACAGTCCTTAATAGGACTCGTGAGTAATCCTTACTAGTAGTATCAGCATACTAAGGTAAACTTAAAAATCGACAAATAGATACCTTTTCATCAGATGAATATTGTAGTACAGAAGCAAGAGTTTGTGGGTCTGTTGTAATCCGAAATCCTTTCTCTTTAAGGGTGCCCCTGGACCCTGATAAATCCTTGGTTATTAATGATTCTGACCGATGTATAGGCTTTACAAGATAATGCAAATTCTTGGGGATGCGAGAAGAAGGATATATATCAACAGTTCCTGGGTCCATGACAATATTTTCATTGTACCTAACCAAACCAAGAAATTGTAAACCAATCAAGATCAGAAAATAAGTAAGCCTAATTCAAACATACAACAGATTACTTTTGAGGAGAATAAGTAATGAAGTAATGTCTGAATTGAAATCACATTGAAACATTCACAAGCATGATCATTAGTAGTCAGATACAATTTATAGCAATGATAGGATAAGAACCTTACACGAACCATGTCATAAAAGTTATCTATTGCAGTTGGAGGATAATAAACCCCACATTAGAATCCCATACTTACAATGTGGGGCTCAAGTCTCATACCTTGCAATTGGATCCTAAGTACTTGCACCCCACCACACTCTACAACTCTAGTACCCAGACAGGGTAAACACTGCAATGCTGGCAGCACCACTTGTGCCACTCGTTTGCAGCTTAGAGGCACTGGAAGACTCAAAAACCAATTGAAAAGCAACTAGTTGTTACGGAGGGTGAAACAAGTCAAAACTAATAAGAACTTACACAGGAAAAGGACTGTAAAGTTTGAGTTCATTGCACACTAGAAGGTTGCTTGGGCATTAGAAAGTCCAAACAACATCACAAGGAACTGGAAATATCCTTGATGTGTTTTAAAAGTTATCTTATGGATGTATGCTTCATTCATTAAGATTTGGTGGTAGCCCTTAAACCTATCTTCGAAAAATATCATGTCCCATGTAATTTATCCTACAATTCCTCAATCAGTGGAATTGGTACCAGTTTACCAACATAAACGAAAAATAAGGGGAAAAGACACTAGATATATAAACTTATGTTTTGGAAACAGACTGCTTCCACTATAAAAGAAAATTATTCAGTTTTCATAACAAGCAACAGAATTGTCACTGCAACCAATGCATCAATATAAGTTATAAGCATACTCTCTGCATAGCCGAGAAATATCAATATTTAGCTTGTTCACTCGATCTAATTTCTCTGCAAAGAAAGTACATCACATAAGAAACAATTTATAGATAAAAGTTCCCCAGATCTTTATTGTGAGTAAAAGATGCAATTAAGAGTAAAATAATTACCAGAGCATAGATTAATTCCACCCCTTTCAAAGTCAACACGTAAGTTTCTCACTCCCCTTTTAGCTTCCTCAGAAAGCACATGACATTCTTGCTCAGCTTTCTTAATCGCATCATATAGATCATGATTTGTGTTCAGATACTGCATAGCAAAACGAGAAAATAATGAGCACAGGTGTTGGGGTTAGACCTCTGTGTAACTTCAGTAATCATTTGTTAATATAATGTCTGCATCTTACTTATAGAACTAGAGTGAAGACCAGATCTTCAGAGGTTAAGTTTACCACATGATTTTTTTCTCAAATCATGATTCATTAACAAGTTTAATCAAATAGTATACTTCTTGGTTTAGGGGGTTGTGTGATGTCAAATTGGTCGCTAACTCTAAAGCCTACACTCAGTTCTGTCATGATAAAAAATTGAATGCACTCATGTTCAATTTAAGGTGTTTCTTCAGGCTTTAAGGTCAGACATAACTAATCTGTCTCACTTCAGCATTCCAACCAGCTACGATTTTGTCCTTAATGCCATTCTATTGCTTACATATAAACTTTACAAGAACTAAGCATTTGATCCACTTGGATTCAGATAATAATCCATCCAACAGCCTAACCAAATGCCATAGTGATCATATTTCCTTCCAGTATTAAATCAAACTTGTTTTCCACAACAATATAAACATAGACAATGATGGATAAAATTAAAAAGTAATATCACAGTTTCCCTGTACTGTTATTCTATTTCATCAATACTACTACTTAATGTCAACAACATAAAACAATTAAAATGTGATCTTTGCCTTCAGAATTGTGGGACTACAAAATGGTCAAGAAGTGTTTCTTTCCCATTCTATCAAATAGAAAATATCAATTAGAGAAAGATACCAATACACTCTCTAACATATCCCATTGATTGAAATTCACTAGAAATCACAAAATTTTGTGACTCCACTCCTGTCATTTGACTAGTCTCAAAAGATCTACCGTTTTGAGTAAATTTTAACTATTAGTATAGCGTGGACACACTCACATGCATGGCTATGCCATGTACATGAACACTAGAAGGAAAATATAACCAAAGTACATGGCTATGCCCATGCACACACTCAAACTTTAAACACTTACGCAACAGCACATGATTTTTCATTTTTCTTAGGCTATGCTTATGTTAAGTTTATTAACAATAAAAATAAAGAAAAACAAACAGTGAGCATCACCGGTCACCTCACATGTAGATATTCATTAATTCTCATCGATGCCTTGCTGGCCTCCTCAACAAACTCTCTGATTTACCCAAAAAAAACAGAAACATAATTTCAATCATGAAAGAAGCATTACAAAATATAATAGCCAAAGATTTCATCAGTCATTTACCAGACAAAACAACAACAGTGTGAATTAATTAAAAAGAGAAACCAATTGCTACAACCACTAATAATAAGAATAACAACAACAACAATCTACTCATATTATAAATTAGAATTCACAACTTAGTGTAGGACTCTCATTCTCTATAACAGAGATTGTCAATATATTTTTCTCCTCTCTCTTTCTGAGGTGCATTAACCAAAAAGTTTCTTTCTCAAACTATTCTCCTTGTATAGTCAATTTTATTTGTCTATCTCTTTTAACTCACCTTCCCTTATCTCCATCTTTAAATCCAATAATTTTTTTAAAGACATTGACTAGTTAAAAATAACCTTCTAAATTCTTATACCAGAGTTTAAATTGTTTATTGTAAATCCAAAATATAATTTAAACAACAAAAAATGTTTTATTTATAACCAATTCTAAATGTTAAGTATCAAACATAATCCTGATAGGGCAAAAGCTAGAATACTAATAATAATAATGGTAACAAGAAGAGAACCTGTCAGGGTGGGTATGCCTACACAATTCAGCAGAGTCGACAACAGAGCATACCTGAGAAGTGAAACATGCAAATTGAAATACATGTAAACAAGAGAGTAAAAGAGTGATTACAACAAGTAAAGCACTTATTCTCAAGATAGTTGAATCGGGATACAAAGTGTGAATTGGAAAGCCTATTTTTTGAATTACAAATTGAACCATATTGTGAATATTAAGATTCAGGATCAATAGAAAAAATAGCACACATACATACACAAATATGTGTGTATAGAACCACAAATCCAACAATAAAAAAATCCACAAACCCATGACCAACAACTTAAAAACATAACTATAGCATCATTCTAACAAAAAGAAACACAAGAAATGAAAACAATATATTAACACAACTCTATGCCTATCTGTTGAGATTTTTAGCTTAAAATTGCAGCCCAATTTACCTAGCCTAAATAAATTAAAAAATAACAAACAGAGGAGGAGTTTTAAAATCTCCACGACACAACTTAATCATCTACACGTGAGTTTTAGAAAAAAGGCAATGTAAATTTTTTAAAGCACCCAATTCAGAGCACCAAGCTTCCAAATCAATCAAATTGGTGGGATTTTATCAACCACCATGCTCAATCACTCTCACTAAAACAACTTACAGTATCAGAAATCTCATCCATTGCTCGCATAACTTCAGCAGCTGGCTGTTTCGTACGAATGTAACTGATTAGTTCTCCAGACCTAACAATCCACAAAAATCTAAATCAACCCTGGTGGTCATGGAACCATTACTAGTAGTAATAGAGATTACGTGCGGATTGTTTAACACTTTAGTTGTTAACCAACAAAACAAAAGCACATTTCTCATTACAACCAGATAGACACGCATGCAACAATTAACTCGTACAGCAAATTATCAACAATTCCACAAACGTCAATGCATAATGAGGGAAATTGTTTTCATATACTCCCTCTGCGTCAAATCTAGCAAAGGTTTTTGTTTGTATTCACCTGTCATTTTAAAAAGTCAAGACAGCATTAATTACTCTTTTGACAATCACATCCTTCCTCTTCACCTAATTTCTAATTAATTTATATATATAATCAAAAAACAAATATTAAAATCCTTGGTTAGAACGACAACACCTTAAACCACACGCGCAAAAGAACGGAGTGATCATATACGAAATTCATAGCAGCAGCAACAGTAATTGAGTGTAGACTATTTTACCTTTTCTAGGCTAAACAATGAAACAAATGCCCGTTTATCAAGTACATAAGTACGAGAATTAGCCAGTATAATAAATTATGAACAATTTAACACACTTCCACGCATAATAAGAGAAAATATATATCAAACCTAGCACAATACAAACGCTGAAACGCACTCATGCATTAGCATCAGTTTAAACAGTAGTAATAACATTAATTGTGTGAGGAACACGATTCGATAAGATAGATACCTTTGAATGGCTTCATCGACGAAGGATTGAAAGCCTTTTGCTGTCTTCAAATGAGGGAAGCCATAGAGACCGGCGGGAGCGGACAACGCACGAACAGTGACGGAGAGAGGATTCCGTTTATTCGGACGGAAAATCAACGAACTGCCTCTGCTCACCACCACTCTCCACATCGTACCGTTCAGCTTCTAGCTCACTCAACTCGTTCAAAACGCAGCGTCACTCAACTCGTTCAAAACGCAGCGCACACACCTGGTTAAATATGTTAAATGAACCGCTCACTGGACCCAAACCATCCGACCCGACCCGACCCAGATTGGGATCTGGACCGAAACTTGTGCTATTTTTCTTCCAAACGCAACAACTAAAAGAATAATTGTAAATTTGATTTTTCTTAGCCATTGGATCCCAAACTAGCAATTTGAAAATTCTGAGCAGTCCTTTTAGTATGGTTGATTCCTTGACCTTTTATCACAATTAGTTTAAATTATTATATTAATAAAATGAATAATGATGAAATTTAAAATGATATATTTGAAAATAAATGTTGGTGTTAGTTTTAATTAAAATTTTATTCTAGTCTATATTTTAAAATTGTATATAATTTGTTTAGCATAAGAAAGTAATAATGTGTAGGATGCTCTAGATTTTCCTGATATGCAGTAACCTCTAACAGTTTCACAATAATATTTATAATTGGATGAAATAATCCAATTGCATTGAAAAGCACTCTTTTTAAATATATTTAATTTATTTTGAAAAAGCTTAACGTGAAAAGATCATTATGAAAAACATATTCAGAATTGAGATTTTAATTATAAAATGTAGAATTCTATATAGTATTTACAATTCAAATTCGACACACAAAATCTAGAATTGCAAAATAGAATGTCTAATAAAATTATAAAAAATGTGTAATTACAACTTTTTTTTAATACTAACTCTTTAGTTTCTTTCGTTAATGAATTCAATTCAAACTTAATCTTAATTAATGTAATTATTATATCTTAATTGTGAGTGATGATATCATTCAATTAAAAATTAATTTAATTAAAATTCAAAATAAATTTTAAATTTAAATAAAAATTAATAATCTTTATTGTACTATTCATATTCTTAATTAAATACAAATTTCAATTTCAATTTAAAAAAACCACCATACAATTAAAATTAAAAATAAATTTTAAATCTAAGTAAGAATTAAGAGTCTTTCTTTATACATGATTCATGTTATATTTTTGATTAAGTTAAACAAATTTTAATTTTAATCAAAATCAAATAAAAGTAAGATATTTTTAATAAGCATCTTTTTTATTTATTTTATAACATTCCTTAAGTACTTTCTATTATATATATATAATAGTAAAATCTATTATCCGTATTATAATTTAATGATTTACAATTTTATAATAATTCTATTTATAATATCGATTTTAACTATCTTTATATTTTACAAAATTTAATCTAAATATTATATAATTCTTTTAAGTGTTCAATTTTTTTTAAAAACAAAAATACCAGATACTTAAAAGAAAAATAACATGTTAATTTACATTTTGAAAAATAACACTATCATTACATTTTTCTCAGAAATTATTTGAAATCGAGTTTCCGATAAAAACATTCATATAATAAAATAGAGAACTAAATTTCTCGAATGAAAATACAAATTTTACCAAAAGAATATTGTCAAATTAATTAAACTTCGTAACAAATTAATTTTTTTTATAAAAATAACACATTACTTTTTATTTCTAAACAAATTTCATTGCTTTTGGAATGATGATTTCCAAAAACTATGATCATCAGGAATCACAAAAAAATATTGCTGATAAAGGCCCCTAAGATCATTATAACCTTAATCAATCATAACAAAATTATATCAATACTCATCAAAATTAAATTTTAATAATTAAAAATTAAAGCCAAACTAACATTGAATACCAATCCAAATCTCTGTAAAGTTGTATTTGATTTAATATGGTATAGTGGTGCAATTTGAAACAATCTTGAAATTTAATTTAGATATAAACATAAAAAGATGGCAGAAAAGAATAGAATTAGATATTAAATTAAGGAGGAATCTACACTGAGAATGCAAAAATTTGTTTGCAATAATTTAGGAGTAAGATTAAGATATATTTTCTTTTCATAGAGCAATATTTTATAGGAACTTATATTTGGAAATCAAGACTATCACATTGGAAAAGCAAAATCTCAGATAAAATTTGAACAAATAAATCTAATTCAATTTAATTTTTAAGCTTAAGTACAACATCAAAGCTGAATTTTTCCCCTTCTACAAAAGTAGTTTCAAGATCTTCAAAGCTTTGCTCAACTCTCAGGTCCTTGCTAACTGTCAAACCCTCCTGCAATTATTTTTTCCAGAAAAATTGGTATTAACACATAAATCAGAAGGTTTGAAGTTCTTATCTATCAAAAAGATGTTAGAAAGAGAACAAGGTTTATTAATTATAAATTGCAATTTAAAAAAACATGGTAGGGTAGATTTGGTATATACATAGCTTGCATAAACCAAAAACTGTTTTGAAGTTATAGAATGCCCTCAACTCCTCATTTATTAAAGCACAAAGGGATTAAACCATTAAGAATATGCTTTGACAAATTTCTAAGTAAGCACTTCTAAAAACATTAACAAGAAAAATAATTAAATAAGGTTCCTTTTAAGTTAAAATTAACTTATCTACAAGCTAAATAAAAATTTTAAAAAATTATATAAAAGAAATTTTACAAATTATCTATGCATAAACTAATTTTAGCTTATGAAGAAAATCATCTCATCATTTTTTTTTTTCTTTTGGAGTGCTAATGAAGAAATTGTCCAAACAAAACACACCACAACAATAAAGAGCAAATTTTGAATGTGTAAACACTTACATTCAACTACAAAGTTGAATCCATTACAACTACTTAGATTACATATATTAATTACTTGACCGTTCAATCAGTAAATCAAAGGGTATGATATTTGGCACATGAATTATTAAATTTACACAATCACTCCCAAAAATCTATTGCCTAGTGCACATTGTCCCCTATGATCTAAAACTTGTGGGGGATGCTTCTTGCAAGGCTTTTTGTTAATATTTTAATTGATCTTTGTATAAAGGAATGGAAGAATATGAACAAGTTTATTCAGAGTGGTTATTCATAGAAGGATCTTCCCCCTGGCCATCATTATTATACTTAATTTTTCCCCTTTTATGCTATTACCTACATAATACTCTTGAAAGACAAAATTAAGAAAAACTAGATTTCGCATATGGTAAATACCTTCTCTACATATTCAGCCATAGTTGAGTTGATTATCTTCTTGATAACTTCCTTGAAAACTTTGGAAGGTCCAAGCACCTCTAATAAAATGTCTTTTGGTATCTGTTGAACACAAAACATAATACAACCATACATTGAATTGATATCCTTTATATCAAAGACTAGAGCATTTCAATTTGCATATATGTAGTTGAACTAAATTTGCATACAAGTATAATCACCTTTACACAATGCTAGCGGGTAATTAATAATCACAGGATCAAACTTGTCCCACACTTTGTGTAATCACAATGAGACAACAAAATAATAACTCCCATTAAAAATATAATGAGAATACACTAATAAAAAATAATCTGACATATATTGTGGTTAATGATGTATTGTCTTGCCTTTGTGTAGACAATATATGATTTGAGTTGTTCTTTTGATATATCAACATTTAAATGAGCTAGCTTAGTGTTTGTTTCTGAACCTGATCTTCTTTTTTTGACACTAGAGCAGATGACTTTACTGGTACAAAGGTTCTTGAAGGAAAGCTTAGGGATGTCCTTGAACTATTTATATTTTGATGTTTGTAAATATAATCAATTATATATATATATATATATGTGTGTGTGTGTGTGTGTGTGTGTGTGTGTGTGTAATATTATATTTTGGGGGTGTTATACTTCAACAAAAAATAAGACATAATATAAGTCTCATTTGTTTAACCTGTCATATACAGACTTTGAGTGGCATTATATATAGCTCTAGTGGTAAAGGAGACAGTAAAAAAAGTAGAGTATCTATGAGTATCAAAAAATTACATGACAAAAGATTGCCAATAAGATAGATAACAGAAACTTACATCTGGCGTTTTTCCTGGTAGTCCTCAAGTTGTTAGTGCAGCAGTTGGCCATCAAACAAGCACAGGAAAATGTCAATTTATTGATATAGACGTTACAAAGAAAAAGTCAAAGACAAGGAAACCTAAAGGAAAAAAAAAAAAAAAAAAAATTTTGCAATTT